>ERZ779877.3312-NODE-3312-length-10584-cov-2.248077_pt1 | contig 10584 bp, 12 predicted proteins | sample MGYA00511556_ERZ779877 | MGnify/ENA primary metagenome ERZ779877 (study PRJEB29588, sample SAMEA2159338) | human gut metagenome | biome: human gut; feature: human-associated habitat; material: faeces | place: Denmark | collected 2008/2010 ... | reverse complement strand
CGGGGAGTATATTCAGACTAAGACCATTTTTGATTACGAATAAAATATGTAATTTTATGAAAAGAAAACGAGAATGAAAAGAAACATAAAGAAACATAAAGAAACACAAGGAGCCATAACACCATGGAATTTTTTGACATCGTAGATGAAAAAGGCATTCCCACAGGGGAGAGCATAGAACGCGCACAGGCACATAAAAAGGGTGTCCGCCACAGAACCGTCCATATCTGGATCGTGAGGGAACAGGACGGAAAAGCCCAGCTGTTATTGCAGAAACGCTCTGCAGAAAAAGACAGCTTTCCGGGGCGGTTCGATACTTCTTCCGCCGGACATATTCAGGCGGGGGACGAGCCGGAGGAATCTGCAATACGGGAACTTCACGAAGAACTGGGAATCCAGGCATCTAAAGAGGAGCTGCAATTCGCCGGATGCTTTGATATTCAATACGAAAAGGAATTTCATGGAAAAATGTTTCGGGACAACGAGGTTGCATTCGTCTATATGTACACTAAGCCGGTAGATGCTGCGAAGCTTATCCTGCAAAAAGAGGAAGTGGAGAGTGTGGAGTGGTTCGATATGGAGGAACTGGACACCGCATTGCAGCCGCCCAGAGACCAAAGGTTCTGCGTCCCTATGGAGGGCTTCCAGATTGCAAAACAATGGTGGGAGAGCAGAAGATAATTAAACTGTCTCTACAGGTCCGACTGGCAGACAGAATTGCAGCACATGCGAGAGATGATCTCGACGCCGGAGGTTTTGGTGTATTACGATGCCATACAGCAGGCAACGGAAGAATTCAGACAGGCAGAGTAAAAAAAGAGCTGCCCTCATAATGAGGACAACTCTTTTATTTTAATAAGATTTTACCAGATGAAATTACTTCACAGTTACGGAAGTGATGTGAGGGTTCACACCTTCGTACCAGTACAGGAAACCTTCCATATCGATGGTGTCACCGATCTTTAAGTTCTTTACTGCGTTGTAAACATCGGTGGTGTTGTCGCACAGATAAGACTCAACGGTGAAGGTATAGGTCTGACCATTCAGAGATACGTTGAAGTACAGGTCGTTACCGTCTTCGCCGGAACCGTCCCAGTTGTACAGGAAAGCAACGTCATTGCCGGTGGCATCCTGGCTGGCTTCTACAGTCATACCCTTGAAAGCTACGAACTGGTTCTGGTAGTTGATCAGATCATCGGTGCCTAACAGATCGGTCACATCGGTAACGGGAGCGATGTAGCTGCCCTCTTCGATCTCGAAGGTAGCACCTTCAGCAATCTCTACTTCACCGGACCACTCGGTCTTATAACCGGTTACTTTGATCTTGGTACCGGGTACCAGCTTAGCATAATCCTCTTCGGAACATACGGAATTGTAGATGAAGTAAGCACCATCCTGATCCTGGGTGTACAGGGTAGCCTTATCTTCCCACCAGGACTGTTTAGCCTGAACATAAGCCTCGATCACAACTTCGGAATCGAGATCAGCAGCCATGTACTCTTCGTAGGTCATAACACCCTCGGACTTCTCATCAGCAACAGCTTCAGCAGCCTCGGTAGAAGCTTCTGTAGCAGCTTCGGTAGTAGCAGCTTCGGTAGCAGCCTCAGTGGTGGCAGCAGCGGTAGATTCAGCAGCAACGTCTGCATTGCTGTTTCCACATGCAGCGAGAGACAGAACCAAAGCCATAGCCATGGTTAATGCAAGTGTCTTCTTTTTCATAATAATCCTCCATTCCTGCGCTTTGTGGCGCATATGGGTCTGTGCAGATACACAGACATCTCCTCAATTTATCCGGTGCGCTCAGACACCGAACAGTTCCATTATACCTGAAACACAAGATAAATCAAGGCTTTTTGCAAAAAGAGCCCCATCCGCAGGAGAAATACCATCAGAAGATATCTTACGAATGGGGCTGAAAAATTACTTTTTTCTGTTTTTTAAATATTCCCGCCCTACATACAGCAGGATCAGAAGCCAGGTGACTGCAAGTGCGCTTAACAGGATCACGGAAGCCCGGGGCATGGCACCCAGTTCCTTTTTGCCGAAGGAGGCGTCACTTCCCTGGCCGAGACGGTACAGGCTCTCCACATCACTGTAAAGCTTTTGCATGTAGGCATCATCCACAGTTTCTTTTCTGCGGGTGGACTTCACTACGTTTTCAATCAACTGTCCGGAAGCATCACGTAAGGATGCGGAACCGTTAAATACCGGTGTGACAAAAGTATTGTCCACATGATCCAAAAGAAGTTTGGAAGCTTCAATCTTCACTGCATAATGTGTACCGTTATCCGCACCGCATTCGGACAGATACTCCTGATACTCTGCGGAATTCTGTGCCTTAGAGGTTACAGGTACATAACCTTCTGTCTCGGAATAAGCGATCTGCACATCGTTGGTGAGCAGATACTGGGCAAACAGCCAGGATGCCAGTACTTCCTGAGAGTCCGATTTATTGAAGACGCAGACGGAAGGACCCTGAGAGATCATTTCGGGATGCTCCGGGTCAAACTGGGGAATCATCCGCACGGCGGTCTCAAACTGCACCAGAGAGTCTTCGCTGATATCCGACAGCGGAGCGTCCGTACCCATCCAGGTGGCTCCGGCAGTGGAATCAATGGCGAAAATACATTGCCCGGCATTCAGGAAGTTCGCAGGATAACCGGAGATCTTGAAGGTGGAAAAGGCACCGCTCTTTACATGTCCGGCAATACCATACAGGAGATCCGTGGTGGTATCGTTGAAAAGTTCAATGCTGCCGTCAGCCGTGGAATATCCTGCGTTCTTTTGCTTTAACATCTGGATCATCATGTTGTCGGTGGACTTGTAGATAAACGGGATCAGTACATTCTGTCCGTTGGCTACATAGGTGCCGTCCGCATTTTGGACGGTGGCAGCCTCGGAGACTTCCCAGATGAAGTCCCAGGTCAGTACATCCGGCAGAGTATATCCAAGATTTTCCACGTAGGTCTTATTCACGTAGCAGGCCTCGGTGGAACGCATGTAAGGTACGGCATAGTAGTGACCGTCGATGGAGCATTCATTCAAAAACTGAGGAATGACTTCTTCTCTGGCAGGACCGTCATAGGCAAGCTCCGTGCCGCCCAGACCGTATTTTTCATCGGAAAACAGGTCATCCAGAGGAACTACAGTATTCTGTCCGGTGAGGTAGGTGGCAATGTGATCCGGGTAGGTGATGCAGACATTGGGTGTCGTATTGGTGGAAATATTGGTAATGACATCGTTGTAAATTTTGCCGTAATCCGTGTATAGATTCAGGTTCACCGTGATATTGGGATACAAGGCCTCAAAATCTGCAATGGCTTTTTTGTAGATTTCCGTCTGGGTCTTGTTGGTATCGTTTTTCGCCCAGAAGGTGATCTCATAGTTCCTGGAAGTATCGAATTCCTCCGGAACGGTGAATTCCGGCAGCCCCTTGGAACCATGGCAGCCGGTCAGAGACAGGGACAGCCCGCCCAGGGCACATAAGAGTGCCAGCTTTTTGCTAAATCGACTCATCCTTTGGTACCTCCTCTGGCAACGCCTGCCATGACTTTTTTACGGAATACGAGGAACAACACCACCAAAGGAACGGAAATCACGACCACCGCAGCCATCATGGCGGGGATGTTCTCTCTGCCGAAACCATTCTCACGGATCTCCTGGATGCCATTGGATACCAGATAGTAATCCGGATCATCGGTGATCAGTCTGGGCCACACATAGGAGTTCCAGCATTCAATAACCTTCAGGATCACGATGGTGATCAGTGTGGGCTTGCAGATGGGCACCATGACCTTGCGCAGATATCGCAGATCGGAAGTACCGTCCACCTTGGCGGCATAATACAGCTCGTCCGGAATCTGTGCGAAATTCTCCCGCAGCAGATAGATATAAAATACGCTGGTCACGGAAGGCAGGATCAGGCCGGTGAAGGTATTACGCAGATCCAGGTTCGTGATAGTGGTGAAATTCGTAATGACCACCAGCTCGTTCGGAATCATCATCAGGGATAAAAATAACGTAAAGATCAGATCTTTTCCGGCAAAGTTCAACCTTGCAAACGCGAAGGCCGCCAGAGTGATGACCACCAGCATAATGGCAGTGGTGACCACAGTGAAAAACAAAGTGTTCCACAGGTATCTTCCCAGAGAAACAGTGGTAAAAGCGTCCACGTAGTTCTGCAGAGTGGGAGACAGGGTGAAAAACTTCGGAATATATTCCGCATTATAGGAGCCGTAGCTTTTTACGGAGGTCAGTACCATCCAGTAAAAGGGGAACAGTACGATCAGCGCCCACAGACACAGAAAAAAGTAGATGACCCCATTGCGGATATTGCCGTGGATCCGGGTGCGTTTCTCGATTCTTTCATAATCAGATGTAACATCAGACATCACAAAGACCTCCTTTCCTATACATAGTGGACATGCTTTTTGCTGACCAGCAGATTGATGCAGGTGATGGTCAGGACGATGGCAAACAGCAGGATCGCCGCAGCGGAAGCATAGGAAGGATATCCGCCACTGTCGCCGTAGAGCATGTCGTAGACGTAGCCGACGATAGTATTCATCTCTGCGGCATTTAAGTTCGTGCCGAAGAGTGCCACGGCATCACTGTAGGCTTTGAATGCGCCGATAAAGCCGGTGATGATCAGGTAGAATACCATGGGGGAGATCATGGGCAGTGTGATCTTCGTGAACATCCGGAAACGGGAAGTGCCGTCCACTCTTGCTGCATTGTAGTACATGGGGTTCACACTGGCGAGAGCACTGGTCAGGATCAGGATCTTAAAGGGCATAACGATCCAGATGGTGTAAAAGCACAGCACGAACATCTTCGCCCAATACGGCCCGTCGATAAAGTCCACGCCGGGACTGCCGAACCAGTGGAGCATCACGTTTACCAGACCGTCGGTATAGGCGGTCTTCTTGAACAGGATCATGAACACCAGACCCACCGCCAGCGTGTTGGTGACGTAGGGCAGGAAATATACCGTCTGGAACAGACCCCGCAGCTTTTCGATGGAGCTGAGCCCCAGCGAGATCAGCAGGGCAAGACCCGTGGACACCGGTACGGTGATGATGACGAGGATGAAGGTGTTTTTCAGCGCCTGCAAAAAGTAGGGGTCACGCAGCACATAGCGGTAGTTGAACAGACCCACGCCGGAAAACGTCTGGGACGCGGAGTTGTACCCCTCCTCAAAGGAGTACACGAACACATCCACCAGCGGGTAGACCATGAACACGCCCAGAAAGGCGATGGCGGGCAGCAGGTACAGCCAGGCCTTGGCATTTCGTTTGTCCATGGCGTCACCTCAGGGTGCAGGTCAGCCGCGTCTGCTCCTCCCGATGGAACAGGAACACCTTGTGGGGCTTCAGGGCAAAGCACACCGTCTCCCGGGTGGTGTCCACGCGGCTGTCGGCGTTGATGATGGCGCGGATGGCGGGATAGGTGGTGGTGAAGAGCACCTTTTCCTCAAAGACCTTGCCGTCGCGGATGTACTGGATGTAGGTGGTGGACTTTTTGCCGTCGCGGCCCTTGCGCACGGTCTTGGTCGTGCCGGGGGCAAGGCTTGCGTCGAACACCATGGAGTCCTCACCGCGCTTGATGGTGCCGTCCGTGGTGGAGCGCAGATCAATGGTCACGCCCTCGTCCAGCATGGGCTTGCCGTACACCTCGATCGTCAGCTGGCGATCCTCAAAGGAGGAGACCAGATAGATGGGTGAATCAGAGATATTTTTGAATTTGAAGTCCTTGGCGGGATAGTCGATGGCTGCGTCCATGCCGATCTTGACATAATCGCTCGGCCAGGAGTGTCCGTGGCGCTCCACGATCTCCATGCCCGCGCGGACGACTGCATTGAACAGCGTGGAGGAAACCTGGCAGACACCGCCGCCCGGCTCCTGGATCATGATGCCGTTCTGGATGGAGCCCGCTTCTTTATATCCCTTGGCCGTCGTGCGCGGACCGGTTATGCTGTTGATGGAGAAGATCTCGCCCGGCGCGACGACATAGCCGTTGAAGGCCTCAGAGCAAAGGCGGATGTTGGTGTTGCGGTTGGAGTTGGATGTGGTGGTGGTGGTGAAGCTGGATTTGTTTCTAAAGCAAGACCGATTGATGTGCAAGAAATATTGGATGCAGGTATCACAACTGTAATTGGATTGTTAGGAACGGATGGATATACTAGAAGTACAAAAGAATTATTCGCAAAAGCTAAAGAACTAACACAAAAAGGTGTACATACGTATATCTTAACAGGTAGCTATGCCTATCCTAGTAATACACTAACTAGTTCTATGGAAGACGATATTGTGTTTATTGATAGTATTCTTGGTGTAAAACTTGCTTTAAGTGATCATAGATCAAGTCATGTAACAGAGGAAGAACTTACTCGATTGGCTTCAAGAATCCGTACCGCAAGCTTAATTGCAGGAAAACAAGCTAACTTAACAATTCATATGGGAGACGAAAAACAAGCCTTAGAATTAGTTTTTAACATCTTGGAAAAGGCGGATATTCCTATTTCTTTATTCCAGCCAACACACTGTACAAGAAATTCTCATTTATTTGAACAAGCTATAAGATTTACAGAGATGGGCGGAACAATTGACATCACTTGTGATGGTAATGGCAAAACATTAAATTACATTCGAAAGATCAAAAACACAGAGAAAGTAACCATTTCTAGTGATGCTCAAGGATCTTGGTCTACATACAATGAAGATGGTTCCGTTAAAGAAATTGGTATTACGCCAATTTCAAATTTAAGAAATGAATTCATCCATCTTAAAAATGAACTTGGATATGAAAATGCTTTGCCATTCTTCACAAAGAATGTAGCGAATGTATTAGGATTTCAACATACTGGACAAGTTAAAGAGGGATTTGATTGTGATCTTGTCATTTGGAAAGAGGATCAAATTCAAAAAGTTATCGTAAAAAAATAGACACTGATCAAAAATCAGTGTCTTTTATTCATTAATAGAATTACTTAACGAATTGTACAATAGCCATTGGAGCTGCATCTCCACGACGGATACGTGTTTTAACTACACGAGTGTATCCACCATTACGATCTGCATATGCTGGTCCAATTTCATTGAATAATTTTTGAAGAGCTGTTGTTCCCTCTTCATCTACTTCTACATTACGAACATAAGCCGCTGCTTGTCTACGTGCATGTAAATCTCCACGTTTTGCTAATGTTACTAATGAATCCATTACAGCGCTTAATTCTTTTGCTTTCATTTCTGTTGTTTCGATTTGTCCGTTTTCAATCAAAGATGTTGCCATGTTACGCAACAATGCTTTACGATGATCGGCTTTACGTCCCAATTTACGATTCCACATGATTCTTACTCCTCTTATTCATACGATTTGAAGAACAATCCCAATTGGTACATTTTGTCCTTCACTTCTTTGAGTGATTTCTTACCCAAATTCTTAACATGCATCATTTCATCTTCTGTTTTTTGTGTAAGTTCATCGACAGTTTGAATTCCTGCACGTTTTAAACAATTGTAAGAACGAACAGATAAATCCAAATCTTCAATCATCATTGTATTTACTTTCTTAACATCCTCAACTTGAGGTTTTTGAACCATGAAACTTTCTTCTAATTCTAAGTCAGAAACAGTTAAAACTTCATCTAAGTTTTCCATACAAACCTTTGCAGCCATTGTAATAGCCTGTAAAGGTGTAATTGTTCCATCTGTTTCTACATTAATACGTACTTTGTCATATTTTTTATCCAATCCAACACGAGCAGGTTCTGATAAATAATCTGCTTTACGAATTGGAGTGAAAGTTGCATCTAATACTACGACATCTTCACCAAAGTCGTATGACACTTTGTTTTCAATTGAACTCTTATATCCAGTTCCAGTTACTGCATAAATTTCCATTTCTAAGCTTGCACCTTTTTCTAAAGTACAAATCACTTGTTCAGGATCTACAACTTCTACAGCTTCCGGACAAATAATGTCAGCCGCCTGAATTGTTGCTGGTCCCTTCTTTGAAATATGCAATGTTTGGAATCCTTCTCCATCATTGTATAATTGTACAGCTTTTAAATTTAATGAAATACGATAAATATCCTCTAAAATACCATCAACCATTGTTGCTTTTCCATCAAATCCAGATACTTTAAATCCAACAATGCGTGTGCCAGGTACACTTGTTAATAATGTACGGCAAATTGTATTTCCAATCGTAATTCCAAAACCTCTTTCTAGAGGTTCAAAGATATAAGATCCAGTATTGTTCTCTTCATTCACAAAATCTTTATGAAGTGAAGCTCTTTCAAATTCCTGCATCGTTATCCTCCTTTTACTATCCACGAGGTCGTTTTGGTGGACGACATCCGTTGTGTGGAATTGGTGTTACATCATTGATCATTGTAATTTCTAAACCTGCAACTTGTAATGCTCTTACGGCTGCTTCACGTCCAGGTCCAGGTCCTTTTACATCTACGGATACTGTCTTCATTCCGTGATCCATTGCTGCTTTTCCAGCTGCTTCTCCTGCTAACTGTGCTGCATATGGTGTTGATTTACGACTTCCCTTGAATCCTAATGCTCCTGCACTACTCCATGCTACTGCATTTCCGTTTTCATCTGTAATCGTTACGATTGTATTATTGAAAGTCGAGTGAATGTGTGCACATCCTCGCGCAATATTCTTTTTAACACGTCTTTTACGTGTCTTTTGTACTTTTGCCATTCTTTACTCTCCTTCCCTATTACTTCTTCTTGTTAGCCACTGTCTTGGCTTTTCCTTTACGTGTTCTTGCATTTGTCTTTGTTCTTTGTCCACGTACTGGCAATCCTTTTCTGTGACGCATTCCTCTGTAGCATCCAATTTCCATCAATCTCTTGATGTTTAATTGTACTTCTCTTCTTAAGTCTCCTTCGACTTTGATTGCATCGATTGTTTTACGAATTGCATTTAATTGTTCTTCAGTTAAATCTTTTACTCGAACATCTTCACTGATGCCTGTTTCTTCCAATACCTTCTTTGATGTTGTCAATCCAATACCATAGATGTATGTCAATGAAATGACAACTCGCTTGTCGTTTGGAATATCTACTCCTGCTATACGAGCCATTTAGTTTCCTCCTACTTTAGTTTCCTTGTCTCTGTTTGTGTTTTGGGTTTTCACAAATTACCATCACACGTCCTTTGCGTCGAATTACTCGACACTTGTCGCAGATTGGTTTAACAGATGGTCTTACTTTCATCTTTAATCGTCTCCTTATTTGCGTCTAAATGTAATGCGCCCACGTGTTAAGTCATACGGTGAAATTTCAACGGTAACACGATCACCTGGTAAAATGCGAATGTGATGCATACGGATTTTACCAGAAACGTGAGCTAGAATCTCGTGTCCGTTTTCCAATTTAACTTTAAAAGCTGCATTGGGTAAAGTGTCAACTACGATACCATCAATTTCGATCATATCTTGTTTAGCCATGAATCCTACACTCCTCCTTCTATCAAAAAATGAAATGATGTTAGGCATAAAATGCCATCTACCATTTTAACAAAAAAGCTTTAAATAGCCAAGTATAATTTAAAAAAAACACAACTTTATTAAGTTGTGTTACTTTCAAGTGGTGGAGAAGGACAGATTCGAACTGCCGAACCAAAAGGAACTGAGTTACAGTCAGCCGCGTTTAGCCACTTCGCTACTTCTCCAATTTTTAAAAAAAAGAACAATCTGAAGATTGTTATTAATAAAATGGAGCAGGTGATGAGAATCGAACTCACGTAGTCAGCTTGGAAGGCTGAAGTTCTACCATTGAACTACACCTGCATAATATAAGTGGTGACCCGTGGGCGATTCGAACGCCCGACCCTTTGATTAAAAGTCAAATGCTCTACCATCTGAGCTAACGGGTCACAAGTGGTGCCGACTATAGGAATTGAACCCACAACCTACTGATTACAAGTCAGTTGCTCTACCGATTGAGCTAAGTCGGCGCATAATGGTGGAGGATGACGGGCTCGAACCGCCGACCCTCTGCTTGTAAGGCAGATGCTCTTCCAGCTGAGCTAATCCTCCATACGTGCTTAAGTGTTTGAATGTCTTAGGATATTTTTAAATGAATATAGAAAGGAGCTGGCAACTACCTATTTTTGCCTTTTCGGACTATCGTCGGCGTAAAAGTGCTTAACTTCTGTGTTCGGCATGGGAACAGGTGTGTCCACTTTGCAATAATCACCAAACTCTCTTTCAAAATTGGATATACTTGTTACTTTTATTTTTAAGGTTAAGTCCTCGACCTATTAGTATCAGTCAACTCAACACCTCGCAGTGCTTACATCTCTGACCTATCAACCTCATCATCTCTAAGGGGTCTTACTTATTTCTAATGGGAAATCTCATCTCAGGGGGGGCTTCACGCTTAGATGCTTTCAGCGTTTATCCCGGCCGCACGTAGCTACCCAGCTGTGGCCTTGGCAAGCCAACTGGTGCACCAGCGGTGCGTTCATCCTGGTCCTCTCGTACTAGGGACAACTCCCTTCAAATTTCCTACGCCCACGACAGATAGGGACCGAACTGTCTCACGACGTTCTGAACCCAGC
>ERZ779877.3311-NODE-3311-length-10585-cov-2.939126_pt1 | contig 10585 bp, 8 predicted proteins | sample MGYA00511556_ERZ779877 | MGnify/ENA primary metagenome ERZ779877 (study PRJEB29588, sample SAMEA2159338) | human gut metagenome | biome: human gut; feature: human-associated habitat; material: faeces | place: Denmark | collected 2008/2010 ... | reverse complement strand
GAATTCAAGGGTCAGGTTGCAAAGCTCCGTCGGGAAAAAGAGGGCATGTTTGCCCCCGGTCGGTTCGTCATGACCTGCTGCGAAGCGGATATCACGTTCATGGGCATTCCGTGCCGCTTTGTCGGTGCGGATGGTCTCAAGCCGAGATCGTGGGTCACGGTCAGAGCCGAGGTCGAGGTGCGCTACCACAATCTCTACCACGGCGTGGGACCGATTCTGAACGCCATCTCCATCGCCCCCGCAGAACCTGCGCAGCAGCAGGTGGCAACCTTCTGATACTGTAACAAAAGCACCTCCGACTTACGGTCGGAGGTGCTTTTTTGTCTTTGTCGGGAATCGATCAGCTTATCTCAGGAAAGCTTCTGCGCAAACGCCGCCAGCGCGGATAAGCCGTCTTCGAGTGTCTTTTTGTCGCAGGCGTAGCCGATGCGCATGCACTTCGGCTGCTCGAAGCAGTCGCCCGGCGTGACGAATGCACCCGTCTCGTCATACAGCCGCTCGCAGAATTCATACGACGGCACATCAAAATCATAGTACACCAGCGCCGTCGTGCCAGCCTGCGGCTTTGTATAGTAAAAATGCGGATTTTCCGCAATCCAGCCGTCCAGCACCGCAAGATTCTCGCGGACAATCGCCCGGTTGCGCCGCAGCAGCGCATCCGCGTGATGAAGCGCCAGCGCGGAAACCGCGTCGTCAAACATGCCGCAGCTGATCAAATTATAGTCGCGGTGCGACAAAAAGGCGCGCAGCGCAGCTTTGTCGTGCGTGGCAATCCAGCCCATGCGAAGCCCCGCCAGAGAGAAAACCTTCGACATGCTGCTGACCGAAATTCCCTTGTCATACAGATCGACAATCGACTCGCACCAGCCGTCGACCTGCGTCAGATTGCGGTAGACCTCGTCGCAAAGGACATACGCATCGACGCTTTTTGCGATTTCCACAATCTGCCGCAAAAGCGCCCCGGACATCAGCGCGCCCGTGGGATTGTTGGGGTTGTTGACGCAGATCAGCTTTGTGTTCACATCCACCAGCGACCGCAGCTCCGCCAGATCCGGCAGGTATCCGTTTTCCTGCCGCAGGTGCATGAGCCGCACGTCTGCGCCGATTGCCTCCGGGATGGAATACATCTGCTGATACGCCGGCATAATGCTTACAACGCCGTCTCCGGGCGAGACGAGCGAGCAGAATACATGGTAATTCGCGCCTGCCGCGCCGTGCGTCGGAACAACTTCCGAAGGGGTCAGGCTTTGATACAGCCCCCACACGCCCTCGCGCAGCGCCTCGCTTCCGACGATATCGCCGTAGGTCAGCCGGCGCGCGCAGAAGTGCTCCAGAAACGCCTGCCGGTCTTCGCTGCAAAGCGCGAACAGCTCGTCCAGACTCACCGAGTCCACGCACGTCTCGGCGATATTGTACCGCGCGCCGTCTTCATAGGCGTTCATCCATTCTTCTACTGCAAAGGGCTTGATGTTCATCGTGTCGCTCCTCGTTGAAACAAAAGATGGTTCCTGTTTTACATCCCTTTCTCCGGAAAGTCAAGTCTTTTTCCCGTTTCGCGTGCCATCTTGCCGTTCTTTGCTTTGCACCGGTTTTTTTGCTTTGTGCAGATGTACCTGAATTTTTTTGTGGATTCTCCCGTTTTTTCCAATTTGCACAATTTATAGTTGACAGCGGGACTGGTTTTATATTATATTGGACAGGTAGAAACCACCTGCGCAGCCAAGACTCTTTTATCTGGCACAGCAAGTGCATATCGCCGGATGAAGCGTTCAGGAGAGCGCGCACAGCGTTGGTGCGCCACCGAAGGGGCTCGCGCAAGGAACTCTCAGGTAAATGAACTGATCGTGGACGGGACTCTGGAAAGCTGCATCGCAGCACCGAAGAAGCAATCCCTCCGGGGAGAATCTTTCAGGTTACACAACAGAGCGCGCCTTACGTTGGCGCGCTCTGTTTTGCTTTCTGTCTCCAAACGCAGCAGAACGGGCTGCCCGCCGCGCGATCAACGCAAGAAGTTTTTCCCTCGCAGATACCAACGCAACTTTATATCATAAGGAGGAAACTATGAGCGAACTGAAACGGACGATTTTGTATCAGGCACATCTCGACGCAGGCGCGACAATGGTCGACTTTGGCGGCTGGGATATGCCCATCCAGTACCCGGAAGGCATCATCGCAGAGCATCTCTACTGTCGCCGTCACTGCGGCATCTTCGACGTCTCCCACATGGGCCGTATCGATGTTGAGGGTCCCGACCAGGTGGCATTCCTGCAGCACGTTCTGTCCAGCAACGTTCTGGCGCTGGATCTCAATCAGGCGCAGTACTGCATCATCCCCGATGAAAACGGCTACGCCATCGACGACGCTTACCTCTACCGCTTTGAAGAAGGGAAATATTTCCTCGTCATCAACGCCGGCAACATCGACAAAGACTGGGCGCATCTGACGAAGCAGGCGGAAAAGTTTGATGTCAAGCTCACCAACGTCTCCGACAAGTACGCGGCAATTGCCGTGCAGGGTCCGGAGTCGAAGGAAATGCTCATGAAGCTCGCAGGCGGCAAGCAGCTGACCCCTGAGAACGTCAAGAACGCGCTGAATACGCTCACCATGGAAGGCAAGCCAGTTCGTATCGCGAAGACCGGCTACACCGGCGAGCCTCTGGGCTATGAGGTATACGTAAAGAGCTGCGACGCAGAGTGGCTGTGGAACCGCCTTGTAGAGCTGGGCGGCAGGCCCGCGGGCCTTGGCGCCAGAGATACCCTGCGCCTTGAAGCCGGCCTTCCCCTGTACGGCCACGAGATGGGTAAGGGCCCCGATGGCAGCAATATGCCTATATTCGCCGTGTCTCTCGCCAAGTTTGCCGTAAGCTTCTCAGATCAGAAGGGCGATTTCATTGGCAGGGCGGCACTCACAAGGCAGTCAGAGGCCTTTAAGAAGATAATGAACCGCGACTTCTCCGGCATGGACGTTCTGCCCAAGCGCATAATGCCCATAACCCTGCTGGATCGGGGCGTAATGCGCGCAGGCATGGAAATATACCGGAACGGAGAGCTCGTGGGCTGGGTCACCAGCGGCACGATGGTACCGTACTACCGCAGCGAGGGCGAAGGCTTGGCAACCGTAATAACCGACGAGACCGCAAAGCGCTCCATCGGAATGTGCTATATCGCCAGCGACGTGCTGGAGGACGACAAGGTGGAGATAGACGTGCGCGGCAAGCGGCTCAAGGCGGTTATACCTCCGTATCACATGAGGGTGGACGCTCCTCCTTTTGCACGCCCGATAATCTACGGCTATGAGCCCGCCCAGATGGACGTCAAGGTAGACGACAGGGCAAAGAAGGCCGTCGAGCTCATATTCGACGCAACCCACAACCACGAATGGCGCCAGCGCCAGTGCATCAACCTGATACCCTCCGAGAACAGCGCCAGCCGTGCGGTACAGCTCCTTTGCGCCTCCGACCCCGCCTTCAGGTATGCGGAGCACAAGAAGGTAAAGTCCTTCTACGATCAGGATATCTTCTATTATCAGGGCACTAAGTTCATTGACCGCGTAGAGCAGCTTCTTGTGGAGCAGATGAAGGAATACTTCAACTGCACGGAGGTAGAGACGAGAGTCATCAGCGGGCAGATGTCCAATATGGCTACATTCTCCGCCCTCATGGACTGGAAGAACCGCCTTGACCGCAAGCATACTCCCCAGCGCCTGGGCTATGTGATGAATAACCATATAATCAAGGGCGGCCACCTTTCCGCTCAGCCCATGGGCGCCCTGCGCGACTATATTGCCATCGACCCCGTTACCGAGCGGCATGCCATAGTGAACTTCCCGGTATGCGAGGACAATATCTATAAGATAGACGTTGAGGAAACCAAGAAGCTTATCGACCAGTACAGGCCTGAGCTGATAATCTTCGGCAAGTCCATGGTGCTGCATAAGGAGCCCGTGGCGGCTATACGCAAGTTCGTGGACGAGCAGAACATACCCACCACCATAATGTACGATATGGCTCACGTTCTGGGCCTGGTGGGCGATTACTTCCAGAAGCCCTTTGAGGAGGGCGCCGAGATAGTCACCGGCTCCACCCACAAGACCTTCTTCGGCCCCCAGCGCGGCGTGATAGCCACCAACTGGAAAAAGGAAGACCTGAAGTACGGCCTCTGGGAGACCATACAGAGCCGCGCCTTCCCTGGCAGCGTATCCAACCACCACTTAGGCACCCAGCTTGGCCTGCTGATGGCCGCATACGAGATGAACACCTTCAAGGCCCAGTACCAGAAGGCGATAATCGAGAACGCCAAGCACTTCGCCAAGGCCCTGAAGAAACAGGGACTGGACGTTGCGGGCGACCCCGAGATCGGCTATACAGAGACCCATCAGGTAATAGCCTCAGTAGGCTACGGCATGGGCCCCGAGATCGCCGAGCGCCTGGAGCGCAACAACATAATCGTAAACTATCAGGCTACCCCCGATGAGGAAGGCTTCACCGCCTCCGGCGCGCTGCGTATGGGCATGAGCGAGATGACCCGCTTTGGCTTCGGCTTTGAGGAGTTCGACAAGCTGGCAGAGCTGATGGCAGACTGCATACTGCGCGGCAAGGAAGTAGGCGACGAGGTAACAAAGCTCCGCGGCGGCTACACCAGGATGCATTACTGCTTCGACGATGAGGAAATGCTCAACGCCTTGGAGAGCTTTTCCGCAAAGATAGGCCTGTAATAAGGCGCAAACCTAAGACGACCCGCCCGGGACTTCCGGGCGGGATGAAACAACAAAACATATAGAATAGTTTAACGGAGGTATTTAAAAAATGAATCATCCCAACGAGCTCAGCTACTCCAAGTCCCATGAATGGGTAAAGATGGATGGCGATACCGCCATAATCGGCATATCCGATTTCGCGCAGGACGCTCTTGGCGACGTGGTATTCGTAAACCTGCCCGCAGAGGGCGACGATGTCACCGCCGCCGAAGCCTTTGGCGACGTTGAGTCTGTCAAGGCCGTATCCGACCTGATTTGCCCCGTTACCGGCAGGGTCGTAGCCATAAACGAAGAGCTGCTGGATTCCCCCGAGCTGCTCAATTCCGATCCCTACGGCGCATGGATAATCAAGGTCGAGGGCATCACCGACAAGGAAGAGCTGCTGGACGCGGCGGCATACGAAGAGTTCTGCGCACAGGAGGGCTAAATAATGGGCAGCTACGTTCCATCTACAGAGGCGGAACGCAGAGAGATGCTCAAGGCCATCGGTCTTACGGATTACCGGGAGCTTTACCGTGATGTGCCTGAGAAGATGTATCTCGACGAACCGCTGAACATACCAGAGGGAATGAGCGAACTGGAGGTCAGCAACGCCATATCCGCCATGGCGGCCAAGAATAAGGTATTCAAGACCGTTCTCCGGGGCGCGGGCGCATATGACCACTACATTCCCAGCATAGTGAAATACATTCCCACCAAGGAGGAGTTCCTTACCGCGTACACCCCCTATCAGGCCGAAATGAGCCAGGGCGTATTGCAGAGCATATTCGAGTATCAGACCATGATATGCGAGCTCACCGGCATGGACGTTTCCAACGCCTCGGTATACGATGGCGCTACCGCCGCGGGCGAGGCTGCCGCCATGTGCCGCGACCGCAAGCGCAGGGTGACGCTGGTTTCCGGAGCTTCCCACCCGGATACCATAAACACCGTACGCACTTATTGCTACGGTACCGGCGATGAGATGCGCATTGTACCAATGAAGGACGGCAAGACCGATATGGCCGCTCTCCGTGAGATGCTCACCGAAGACGTGGCCTCCGTATATATCCAGCAGCCCAGCTTCTTCGGACAGCTGGAGGATGCGGCGGCCATAGGCGAAATGGTGCACGCCGCCGGCGCAATGTATATAATGGGCTGCAACCCAATAGCGCTTGCGATAATGAAGACCCCCAAGGACTGCGGCGCGGATATAGCGGTAGGCGAAGGTCAGCCTCTCGGTATGCCGCTTTCCTACGGCGGCCCGTATCTCGGCTTTATGGCTACCCTCACAAAGCACATGCGTAAGCTGCCCGGCCGCATAGTAGGCCAGACCACCGACAGCAAGGGCGATACAGCATATGTGCTTTCGCTTCAGGCCCGGGAGCAGCACATACGCCGCGAAAAGGCCAGCAGCAACATCTGCTCCAATCAGGCCCTCTGCGCGTTTACAGCAGGCCTGTATATGGCTACCATGGGCCCCGACGGCATGGCGGAGGCGGCAAGGCAGAGCATGGCGAAGGCGCACTACCTCGCGGCGAAGCTCTGCGAGATACCCGGCGTAATTCTTAAATACAAGGGCGACTTCTTCCATGAGTTCGTCACCGAGATGCCCCGGCGGGACGAGGTGCTCAAGGCTCTTGAGGACGCGGACATACTGGGCGGCCTGCCCGTGGAGGACGGCATAATGTGGTGCGCTACAGAGAAGGTAACGAGGGCTCAGCTTGACAGGGCCATAGAAGTAGTTAAGGAGGTGCTTGCGTAATGAAGCTGATATTCGAAAAGAGCGCGCCCGGACGCAAGTGCTCAATACTGCCCAAGTGCGATGTGGAGACCGTCGAGCTCCCAAAGGAGCTTCAGCGTGAATTGAAACCCGCGCTGCCCGAAATGAGCGAGACCGACATCTCCCGCCACTATACCGAGCTGAACCACCGGGTACACGGCGTGAACTGCGGCTTTTATCCTTTGGGCTCCTGCACAATGAAATATAACCCCCGCATTGACGAGGAGATGGCCGCGCTGCCCGGCTTTACGGCCATTCACCCACTCGCCCCCAAGCACACCACCGAAGGCTGCCGGGAAGTGCTCGACACCATACGCAAGTACCTTTGCGAGGTCACCGGAATGGCGGATATGACCTTCCAGCCCTCCGCAGGCGCCCACGGCGAGTTCACCGGCGTGCTGCTCATCAAGCAGTACCACGACAGTCGGGGCGATACCAAGCGCAACAAGATAATCGTTCCCGATTCCGCCCACGGTACCAATCCCGCCACAGCGGCGATGTGCGGCTATCAGGTGGTAAATATCGCCTCCGCCCCCAACGGCTGCGTGGATCTCGAGGCGCTGAAGGCGGTCCTTGGCGACGATACTGCCGGCCTTATGCTGACTAACCCCAATACGGTAGGCATATTCGATGAGAACATATTAGAGATAACCCGCCTCGTGCATGAGGCAGGCGGCCTCTGCTATTATGACGGCGCAAACCTCAACGCGGTAATGGGCGTTGTGCGCCCCGGCGACATGGGCTTCGACTGCATACATATGAATCTGCACAAGACCTTCGCAACGCCTCACGGCGGCGGCGGCCCGGGCGCAGGCGCGGTCGGCTGCAAGGATTTCCTTGCGAAGTTCCTGCCCCACAGCGCTATGATGGAGGGCGAGGGCCATATTCAGGTACGCGGCTTTGCGGGCAACTTCCTCGTGGTAGTAAAGGCTCTTACCTACATAATGACTCTTGGCCGCGAGGGCATACCTGAGGCGGCGAAGAACGCCGTGCTCAACGCGAATTACCTCATGCGGAGGATACAGGGCACCTTCGAACCCGCATTCGACCGTATATGCATGCATGAGTTCGTGCTTGATCTTTCCGGCTTCAAGAAGGAGACCGGCGTTTCCGCTCTGGACGTCGCCAAGTCCCTTATCGATTACGGCATGCATCCGCCAACAATGTACTTCCCCATGATAGTGCACGAGGCGCTTATGCTGGAGCCCACCGAGACCGAGAGCAAGGATACCCTGGACTGGGCAGCGGAGGTCTACCGCAAGCTGTATGAGCTGGGCCATACCGACCCCGAGTATATGCACGGAGCTCCCCACAATGCACAGATAGGCAGACCTGACGAGGTCAAGGCGGCGCGGAACCCTATAGTCCGCTATACAAGGGCGTAAACATAACGGCGAATAATGATAGATAAACTCAAGCTTTACAGGGGTCAAAGCTTTGACCCCTTTTTCAATTTGGCGGTGGAGGAATATCTGCTGCAAAATACGGATGAGGGCTGCTGTACGCTGTATCTCTGGCAGAACCAGAATACCGTGGTGATAGGCCGCAACCAGAACGCTTTCAAGGAATGCCGTACCACCCTTCTGGAGGATGAAGGAGGAAAGCTGGCCCGGAGGCTCTCGGGCGGCGGTGCGGTTTTTCACGATCTTGGCAACCTTAACTTTACCTTTTTAGTTCCCACAGCGGATTACGATCTGGATAAGCAGCTCAAAGTGATAGAGCTTGCATGCGAAAAGCTGGGCGTGAAGGTCGAACGTTCCGGACGTAACGACATACTGGCAGATGGGCGCAAGTTCTCCGGCAACGCATTTTACAAGAACGGACCCCGCGCATACCATCACGGCACACTCATGGTGGACGTGGACCGAGAAAAAATGGGCCGGTATCTCAACCCCTCAAAGGCCAAGCTGTCATCAAAGGGAGTGGATTCAGTTCGCTCAAGGGTAGTTAACTTGAAGGAGCTTGCATCGGATACCACGATAGAGCTGCTTTCTCAGAAGCTTGCTGAGGCGTTTGGCCAGGTGTACGGCCTGCCGTATGAGGAGATAGGCCTTTTGGAGAAGGACAGAAAAGCCATACAGCCGCTGTTTGAAAAATACGGCAGCTGGAAATGGCGCTTCGGCAGGGAGATACCCTTCACCTTCGAGTGCGGTGAAAGGTTCCCGTGGGGGAGCGTACAGATACAGCTCATGGTGGACGGCGGCAGGGTCAAGGAAGCGGAGGTGTACTCCGACTCAATGGACTGGAGCATAGCCGAAAAGCTGAAGCAGGCCTTTGAGGGCAAAAGCTTCAGCGAGGCCGCCCTGTGCCTTGCCGCAGAAACGGCCTGCCCGGATATCGCATCGGATATCTGCCGTATGATCCAAGAACAGGAGATATAATATTTATGAAGGAATACCAACTGATAGTGATAGGCGCGGGCCCCGGAGGCTATGTTGCCGCGCTGCGCGCGGCAAAGCTGGGCATGACCGTTGCCGTAGTAGAAAACCGCGAGGCGGGCGGCACCTGCCTCAATAGAGGCTGCATACCCACAAAGACGCTGCTCCATTCCTCAGAGGCGTATCATGCTGCCACAGCCAGCGCCGGCATTGGCATACATGTTGAAGGTGCGCGTGCGGATATGAACGAGATATTTGCCTATAAGCGGCAGATATCCGCCAAGCTCAGCTCCGGAATAGAGAGCCTTTTTAAGGGCGCAAAGATAGACCTGATCAGGGGGCGCGCCCAAATAACCGCTCCCGGCCGCGTACACGTGGAGCTGAATGAGGGCGGCTGCGATGAACTGGCGGCGGAAAAGATAATCGCCGCTACGGGTTCCGTACCGGCCCGCCCGCCTATAACCGGGCTGGACCTTCCCGGAGTAATGACTTCTGACGAGCTGCTGGAGGGCTGTGACCATCTGTACGAGTCCATAATAATAATTGGCGGCGGCGTCATAGGCATAGAATTCGCCACGTTTTACAGCGACCTCGGCTGCAAGGTGACCGTCATAGAGGGTATGGATAGGCTGCTGCCCAATATGGACCGCGAGCTCGGCCAAAACCTCGCCATGATACTTAAAAAACAGGGCGTGAATGTGTTCGTTAACTCCATGGTACAATGCGTGGAGAAGGACGAAAGCGGCTTCACGGTGCGCTTCAGCGAAAAGGGCAAGGACAACTCGGCAACCGGAGAGGCTGTGCTCTGTGCCATAGGCCGCAAACCCTATATGGACGGCCTGTTTGCAGAGGGCCTCGCGCCCGAGATGGACCGTAGGAGCATAAAGGTAGACGAAAAGTATCAGACCAGCATACCCGGTGTATACGCCATAGGCGATGTATCCGCGAAGATTCAGCTTGCCCACGTTGCCTCTGCACAGGGTACAGCATGCGTCGATATGATGAACGGCATAGAGAACAGCGTTGATATGAACGTTGTGCCCAGCGTCATATACTGCCGGCCCGAGATAGCGGTGGTGGGAATGACGGAGGCCGAGGCCAGGGAAGCGGGAATACCCGCAAAGGCGGGCAAATGCGTAATGTTCGGCAACGCCAGAACGCTTATCGCCGATCCAGGCCGCTGCTTTATGAAGGTCGTAGCCAATGCCGAGACCCGGGAGATAATAGGCGCGCAGCTCATGTGCGAGCACAGCTCTGACATGATAAGCGAGATATCCGAGGCTATGGCCAACCATCTCACGGTGGAAAGCCTGCTCAAGATAATGCGTCCACACCCGTCCTTTGAGGAGGCGCTCGGCGAGGCGCTGGATGATCTTGCCGCAAAGCTTAATAAATAAAATAGGCATAATAAAACAGGGAGGGCATAAAAGCTCTCCCTGTTTGGCCTTGTCCTGCTATTTCGATATCAGCTTTGCCTTTTCCAGCGCCATTACGAGCAGCGGTATGAGGATTATATGCAGTATTATGCCGGGTATCGCCTGCGTGAACGCCCCCGCCCAGAAGGCGGCAAAGCCGAACTTTGACGGATCGAGCCCGGTGCAGAGGAAGCGCGCCGCGCCCCAGACCAGGCGGCCGCCGATCATGGCGCCGATGGCACCTACCAGCGAGGTAATACCCGCCTTCTTCGACT
>ERZ779877.3310-NODE-3310-length-10597-cov-3.958736_pt1 | contig 10597 bp, 10 predicted proteins | sample MGYA00511556_ERZ779877 | MGnify/ENA primary metagenome ERZ779877 (study PRJEB29588, sample SAMEA2159338) | human gut metagenome | biome: human gut; feature: human-associated habitat; material: faeces | place: Denmark | collected 2008/2010 ... | reverse complement strand
ATGGTAGAATAGAGAGCAAATTTATAAAAAAGTTTTGAAATTGTAATGTAATATGTGCAATTAATGAAAGACATAATGGACGAGAGTAGTATCAATTATATTACAAATTGATAGTTTCTTGTCCCTTTTTAGTTAAAGGTGAAGAATATGAACAAATGGTATTTTACACAGGGTTACTCCATAGATTATAACTTTAAATTTTATCTGAATCATAAAAACTTATTAGATTTAGTTAGTCTTTTATGCACTCAAAGAGGATTATAGGGACATTACCCTAAAATCCTCTTTTTTACATTAGAAAATAGGAGGAAATGGTTACTATGAATTTAGAAGAAAGAGAAGAATATGTTGATACTTGTTTACTTACAAAAGAAGATTTAGAAGAATATGATTTAGAAGCAATAACTGAAAACATAATTAAAAAAATAAGAGAATTTAAAAAATCTAGGAATAGATTTTTAGATGGTTATCATTATAGGATGACACCTAAATATGAACCTAGGTTAGAAATGTTTACAGTTAGAAAGTCAGATCCAGTTGGGAAAACGGTAGAATACAAATTTGATTCTCAAGAGGAATATGATGATTTTAATATAAGGTTAGAGAAACTACTTGCTTTAATGTCTTATGATGAGGCAGTATATATAAATGATTGTTTAATATCTAGTATTTCAGAAAGTACAGTTAGAGGTAAACTTAATTTGGGAAAAGATTCATTTAAAAAGATAAAAAATAGTGCGTTAGTGAGATTTGCAATAGCATTTAATTTAGTAGTTTATAAATAGTAAAAATAAGTAGTAATCATATAGAACCTTAATAGGTTCTTTTTTTGAGTTTATAGGGATCTCATTATCAAAAAACTAAGAAGGAAGGAGGTGAAAATAATGGAGATTATTAAAGTTACTGTTAATGAAGAACTAAAAAAAATCATTAAAGCAAGAACTGAACAACTAGGATTAACTTATACTGATTATTTCAAAGCACTTGCAAAACTCGATTTGAATGTTCAAGAATATCAAAATTTAACTACATGTATAAATATTTTTTATAATAATATAGTTGAATTACAAAAGAAACTTGGAATGTATTGTGTTCCAATTCAAGATGTACCTTTAATAAAATTGTCAGAAGAATACAATTAGGGCTGACAAATTTATGAAAAAGTAGTATTATTTTAGTAAATAAAAAATTTGGAGGGATTTTGATGAAGAAGATTAGCAAAAAATCTCTTGTAATAATACTTACTTTTATAGTACTAGCTATAGTTAGTATAACAATCATTTCTTTAGTTACAAGAGATGACAAAGACAAAATAAATGCTAACAAAATGGAAACAAAACAAAAAACAACAAGTGATAAAGTAAAGAAAAATAATAAAGAGGAAAGCATTGAAAAGGAAGCGGTAAAAACAAATGAAGAAGGGAATAATCAATCAGAAAGTGAACAAAGTAATATAACACAAAATAATAATACAAATGCAGAAATAAAACAAAAAACAATAACAGAGAGTCCAAAAGAAGAGGTCAAGCAAGAACAAACACAAAGTCAACCTGCACAAGTTCAACCTGAACAACCAGTTCAGCAACAACCAACAACATCAGTACAGCAACCGACTCAAAGTTCGACAAGATATGAAATATATCAGGAAAGTTATACATCATGGGATGAATGCAAAAGTTCATCAATAGATATAGCTTTTGAAACAGGAGCTAGAACAATGTGTTTTGAATCTTATACAAATTCAAATGGACAAAAAGTATATCAAATACAATTAATATATGAATAACAATGTAGAGTTGTTATTTTTTTTATGCTTAAATAAGGGAGGAATAGATAAATGAAGAAAGTAATAAGAAAAATATTTCTATTGTTAATTGCACTAGTAGGGATTTTTACACAAACAAATTCTGTAAGCGCAGCAACATTAGATATGAGATATCAAAAAAATGTTTATTATGTTCATGTTGAAGATAATGGATCTCATTATTCATCTTTTCAACTGGCTATGTATTATGTAGACGGAAAGCTGGCATATTGTATAGAACCTGGTGTAATGATTTATTCAACTACTTATGCAATTGGTGATTGGAATGTAACATCACTAAGTCCGGCTCAAAGACTTAGAATAGAACAAATCGGATATTTTGGATATGAGTATCCTGGCCATCAAAATGTAAAATATTACATGGCTGCACAGGAATTAATCTGGAAAACAGTAACACCTTTATCTGCAAGTTGGACAACAGAAGCAAAAGGTAAAGGTTCAGTAATTAATATAGATGCCGAAAAAAATGAAATAGAAAGATTAATTTCCAGAAGCAATATTAGACCATCATTTAATAATCAAACAATAAATGCGACTGTTGGAGATGAAGTAATACTAACTGATACAAATAATATATTAAGTGATTATTTTGTATATGATAATGGTAATCAAGACATAAGTGTTAATGGTAATCAATTAAAAATAAAAGTTAATAATACAGGAGATAATCAAATAAAATTATTAATTAAAAACTATGATAATGATGTTAACTTAGTTTACTATAATACAAACTCACAAAAACTAGCTCACACAAGATTGAGTGATCCATTAACATCTACATTAAGATTACATTCAACCGCAGGTAATGTAACTATAAACAAAGTAGATAAAGATACTAAAAAATCGGAAGCACAAGGAGAGGCAACACTTGAAGGTGCTATTTATGATGTTTATAATTCAAATGATGAAATTGTAACTACAATTACAACAAATTCAGAAGGAAAAATAACAAGTTCTAACTTACCAAGTTTAGGACACTATTATTTGAAAGAAAGAAAAGCAAGTAAAGGTTATAAAATTGATGAAACAAAATATGAATTTGATATGACAATAGATAATTTATATCCAACCATCAAAGTGTATGAAAAAGTAATAGAAAGAAAATTTGATTTTACTAAAGTATATGCTGATAATAAGACTGGAATTATGAATCCTGAAGTTAATGTAAAATTTGGAATATATAATAATAAAAATGAATTAGTTAACATATATATAACCGATTCACAAGGTAATTTTGAAATGACATTGCCTTATGGGAAATATGTTGTAAAACAATTGACTTCAACTAAAGGTTATGAAAAAGCAAAAGATTTTACTATTGAGGTAAAAGAAGATGGTGGAATAGTAAAAAAAGTAATTGCAAATGCAGAAATAACTGCAAGACTTAAAGTTATAAAAATAGATAAAGATACCGGTGTCGTTATAAAAAGATCAGGTATCAAATTCAAAATTATTAATGCAAAAACTAAAAAATATGTTAAACAAACAATAACATACCCTAGTGCAAAAACAATTGATACATTTGAAACTGATGAAAATGGAATATTAATTACTCCATATCCGCTAGAAAATGGAACTTATTTCTTAGAAGAAGTAGATCAAAAAATAGATGGATATTTATGGAATAAAAATTCAGTTGAATTTACAATAGATGAGAATTCTAAATTAGTAAATGATGATGAATTTGGAATTTTATATGAAGTTAAATTTGAAAATAAAGAAGTAAAAGGTGAAATAACTATTCATAAAAACGGAGAAAAAGCTAAAATCTCTAATAACGGGTACAAATATGTAAAAATTAATCTAGCAAATGTTAAATTTGGATTATATGCAAAAGAAGATATATATTCTGCAAATGGAGTATTAAAATATTCTAAAAATCAATTAATTAACACATATATAACCGATTCAAATGGTAATATAAAAATTCAAAATTTATATTTAGGAAAATATTATTTAAAAGAACTAGAAACAGATAATGATCATGTATTATCAGAAAAGAAATATGAATTTGAACTTAAATATAAAGATCAATATACACCAATTATTAAATATAATTTGGTAATTGATAATTATCTAAAAAAAGGAATTTTAGATTTTACAAAAACAGATTTTACAACAGGCAAAGTAATTTCAAATACACTAATAGAAGTATATAATAAAAATGATGAATTAGTATATACTGGTAAAACTGATAAAAATGCGAAAATAAGAATTAATAACTTACCATATGGTGAATATTATATAATTGAAAAAGAACCATCTACGGGATATAAATTAAATAATGAAAAAGTATATTTTGAAATAAAAGAAGATGGACAAGTAGTAAAAGCAAATATGACTAACGAAAAAATAAAAGGAACTCTTGAATTTACTAAAGTAGATGTATCGAGTTCGGAAGCATTACCAAATACAACAATTCAAATATACAATGAAAAAGATGAATTAATTTTTATTGGAACAACAAATGAAGAAGGAAAAATTGTTATTGCAAATTTAGAATATGGAAAATACTATATTTTAGAAAAAAATGCTCCAAAAGGCTATAAACTAAACGAAGAAAAAATGTGGTTTGAAATAAAAGAAGATGGACAAGTAGTAAAAGCTACAATGAAAGATGAAAGAATAATTGAAGTTCCAAATACCTCTTCAAATACATATTTAGATTTAATAGCTGGAGGAATTGTACTTTTAGGTGCAAGTTTAATCTTAGTTTCAAATTTAAAAAATAAAAGAAAATAAAATATAAAAAAATAAACATCCCATACAAGATGTTTATTTTTTATACATTATAGTGTTTTTGTTTAAAAGGTTTCATAGCGTTTTAAGGCCGCTTTGATGTTTCCTTTGATTGCTTTATCTAGTTTACGGATAATAAGTTCTGGGTCCTGTCGCATATCATTATTGATCCATTCTAATGTAAGACCTACAAAAGAATACTTATAGAAATTCGCAAGGAACTCTTTGTCATCTTCTCTGACATTCATTCCTACAGCCTGTTCATCTACAACATCCTTTAATAACTTATATACAATTCTATAAAGATATGTTTCTACATGTTCACGACTAACAGAACGATAAACATTAGTGACAAATGGTTTGTTGTCTAAGATAGCACCAAAGAGTGCATAGAGACCTTCTTCCCATGTATTAGATGTTTTATGGCCCTGTAATACTTCTTCAGCATCCTGAATACATGACCATTCTACGAGATCATAAATATCCTGGAAATGATAATAGAAAGTCATACGGCTGATACCACAGTCTTCCGCAATATCATTAATAGTGATCTTATCAAGAGGATTCTTTAATAATAAATGTTTCAATGACGCTTCAATAGCGCGTTTCGTAGTTTGTGACATTGTAGCCCTCCTTATATCCACTATTATGCACGCTGTTTTTACATTTTACAACAAAAACGTATAGATGATATTAATGATTGGCATAGTAATAATACATAAAAGAACAGATAATGCGTTAATAACTGAACTTTCAAAAGCATGATTATCATATAATTGCGCAAACTGAGTCACAGTAGAAGCTGCAGGGCCACTGGCTGCAAGTAATGAAATCATTAATACCTGTGATGCACTTGGGAATAGTTTTGTCATGCCTGTAAAAATAAAAACTGTTATGAAATGACGATTGTCAAGTGAAAATAACACATTTCTTTGATTTTCGTTTTCGTTTTCGTTTTCGTTTTCGTTTTATATTGTTTTTTTTAATCAAGGACATAGGACAAGAAACTTCTATACAGATTTATCGGCGGTTGGCCACTCTGTTATGCGTGGATTGGTTACCTCAGGTCAATGGTTTCGCCGCAAGTTTCTTTGTCTAATATCGTGAATCAAATCTTTGGAATAAGAAATGTCTACATAGTTTTATCTTGAATAACTTTTACCATCTTCTTATAGAGATTTCCTGTCCAATATCCTTGATTCTTTTTTTGTTACTAAATACTGTTTTAATTCTTTATATAATCAATTACATAAGTCAATATGATCTGTCATAATACCCCATACAAAGCATGCAAGTTCTCTTGCAATAGCTGTTTTAGCTACATTAAATTTTTTACCTCTCAAGGTCATTCGATAATATTTTCTTCTTAATCTTTCATTGGCTCTATCCGCATATGCTACTACTTCACTGCTGCATTTTTCTTGTCTTGATTTCAAATCTTTTGATTTAAATCCTACTCTTCCTCGTGTATAACCTTGTGCTGCTTCAACCAGTAATCTTCTTAAGTGACTATTCCCTGCTTTGGTGATTCCAAGCTTATTTTCATGACCTCCTGATGAGTCATCTCCAGGAATCAAGCCTAAATATGCCGAATACATGTTTCCTTTTTTAAAACGATTGAAATCACTTGTTTCCACGATTAAAGATAGTGCAGTATGCGTTTTAATGCCAATCAAACATTGTAGCTGTTGCACTTTTTCTACATATTCCTCTTTTAATGATATTTCTTCAATTTGTCTGTCTAAAGTCTCTATACGATTGCATAGATGATTATATTCAATCATATATTCTTTCAAGGTATCTTGAAGTAATGGTTCACTAAAAGAAACTGTATTGATCCAATCAATATGTTTTCTTGTCCAGAAACTTTTTCCTTCGAATTGTTTACCATTGCGTGTTAAAAACGCAATTATTTGTTGTTTGATACTTTTCAGGTTTTCTTTTATATCATCTCTCATACGAATGAATTCTTTTACTGAATTATCAAGTTCAGTAGGAATATGTACAGCAGAATATCCTCCATAAGCCAAACATTCCGCAATCATCTTGGCATCACGATAATCATTCTTAAGTTTTCGTCCACCTTTTTCAGTTTTCATGGTTGTTGGAGCCAGGATAACACATTCAATTCCTTTTTCTTTTAATTCATGATATAAAGAATATCCTAGACATCCTGCTTCATAGCCACATACAATATTCAGTTCTTCATTTTCATGCTTCTTTTTAAAAGTTTCAATAACATGAATAATGTTCTTAACTTCTGGTTTTACCTGTGTAATGCAGTGAACTGTACCATCATGTTCAAAAGATGGCTCAAAAATGCATAAAGTGTAGTTTGAAGTATGGACATCCATCCCGATTTTTATTATTCTATTCATAGGTAACCCTCCTTATTTGTTTGCGGTAATCCCACAATACTATGAATTTTTATTTCTACTCAAAGTATAATGGTAAATCCACGATTGAACAATTAAGGAGAGTTACTTTTTTTGTTTCCTCCTCGTCATTTCATATTGTCTAACAAAATTACTCTATTTAGCTGAAGGCATTATTAAACAATGTCAAAGAGAGAAAGTCATTTGTGATACAGATCTATTCACAAACCTGCAGGTTGTAGTCTTACTCAATATGCCTCGTTATAGAGATGACTTTGAAACAAGCAGAATTCTTTCAGATTATATTAAGTCTATTGAGCAAGATGAAGACTCTATGCATAAAATGAGACTCGATGCTGTTGTGATTATGCAGATTTATGAATTGATTTTCTCAATTTCTGCCAATAACGAAGATCTAGAAGGTATGAAGGATATACTAGTACGCGCTAAAAAAGCATCAAGCTATTTCCATAGGAAAGAAGCTTATGCAATTTATTATAATATGCTTTCTGAGTATTATGATATTCTTCTTGATGGCTTTTATGATACAGACAATCAAGATGAAGAACGAATTCTCAATAAGATGCTTGACGCTATTGAAAAAACATTATTCTATTCTAAACAAAATATTTCTTATGATATCAATCATTTGTATGTAAAAAATATTTTGGCTAAAGCCACAATTTTGATGCGAAGTAATCGAGGTACGGTAAGAAAAATCGATAAGCTGATTACTAACGCAAAGAAAATAATCATAGAGAATACAACGGAATATGCGGATGTTCGATTGCAGTATTATTTAGTACGTGCCTGGTATTATGCGTTGGTACAAGATGACAAAGATATGGCAGAAGTATTTATCGAAGATGCACTAGAGTTATCCAATGTTATAATTCCAACAGATTTACAGAAAATTGAGGATGTGATTATTCCTTGCGCCAATATTTACTTTGAATTGTGCTGTTATAATCAAGCAATTGGTTTACTTTATAAAGGCACACGCCTCTGTTTTAAGCATATCAATACTGACTCCTATGCGTTTATCAGACAGCAGCTCTATAATCATTTCTTTCAGGTTGGCATAGAAGCACAAAAAGTTGAATGGTGTCAAAAGATGATCAAACTTATAGAAATAGAGAATAAAGAAATTGTGGATGATAAAAATAGAGTGATTATTCCAGAAGAGGTACGAAGTTTATAGTGTAAGTATCCAAGTCTGAACTATTATAGTTCGGGCTTTTCGTTTGCATCCACAAAACCAGATATAAAAATCACCATGTTATATTTTTGCCAGATAAAGGAAGGAGAATGCATATGAATAGGTATTAAGAATAAATTCAATCGTACGAATAATAATGAGGAGGCTTAATTATGAATAAGAAAATGTTTATTGTGATTATGAGTTTATTAGTTAGTTTAACTGGATGTGGTAGTAGTAAGACTACGAGTAGTAGTCCAAAGGAAAAAATCAATATAAAAGATATTACTTGGAATGTTGATGAAGGTATTGTGGATGGAGAACGTTGTGTACTTCTTGACTATACAAATAATACAAATTATACAATCACCGGCTTTGAACTTACATTCAAAGAAAAAAAGAATATAACTGAAGAAGAAAAATCAAAATTATATTCAGAAGTTAAAGAGTCATGTGGATTAACTGATGAATACAAGAATAGTTCTATTTCTATGTATGCGGATAGTAATCAGGTTGTGAATAAAAAAGAATCTGTTCCGAATGTGCATTGTTATTACGATAACTATTATTATGTAAGGAATATCAATCACTATAAGCTGATGGAACCTGATATTGCGACTATTAAGTATATTGATAATAATAAGGTCTATACCGAATACTATGATTTTAGTGCAAAAAAATATTCTCTTGATAAAGAGACACAGATAGCTAATCAATGGTCCAAAACAGAATTAGGAGATAAAATTCCTAAAACAAATGCAAAGGTAGTAGAAATCATCAGAGATGATCAAATAAACTTTACATTTGAAGCATATGGATTGTCACGAGATCAGTTTAATGCTTATGTTGAAGAATGTGAAAAACGTGGCTATAACGTTGATTTGAGTTATGTTGATGGATTCTATAGCGCAAATAGTAAAGAAGGTTATAATATTAAGGCAATGTATGATGAAGATGATTATTCGATCACTGCAGCAATAAATTCTCCAAAAGCTAATTATGAATAACGAAAAGGCGTTTCACTTAATGTGAATCGCCTTTATTCATTTCCTTTACACTTTGTCTTTTACGTATTGTGAATGGCACAATTGAGCGTGTCGCAAACATGGTAGGTGTTTCTATATGTTTAATAAGCTGGACTACTGCTTCCATGCCTAACTGATTTGGGCTTACATCAATAGAAGTCAGTGGTGGTTCTGAGAAACGTGCAAAGATAGAATTATTAAAGCTCACAATAGAAATATCATCAGGTACTTTCTTTCCTACTTCAGTAATTAGTCTAACCATAATGACTGCATAAATATCATCACATACCACAAAGGCACTCGGACAGTCATCACTTCTTAACAATTCAAGTATTTCATTGGGGTTATAGGAATAACTTGAAGAAAGATTCTTGATATAGTCTTCCTTCACTTCATAGCCTGCTTCGGATAAAGCTTGTATATAGCCAAGACGTCGATCTATAGAATACTGCACATCTTTTTTCTCACCAATATAACCAATCTTTTGATGTCCTTTTTTTAATAAGTATTTCACTGCCTCATAGCCTGCCTGGATATTATCTGTATCTACACTGACTGATGTAATGGAATTCATTGGTGGTTTACCAATCATAATATAAGGAATCATACGTTCTCTTAAATAATCTGTCACAGAAGATTCAATTTTTGTATTTAGGAAGATATATCCTTCACAATCCGCAATTTCCATACTTGTCTTCATCTCTCTCGTATCGGCACCGGTAATAATATGAAGACTATAACGCCCTTTATTACACATATAACTAATACCTCTTACTATTTCTAGATAGAATGGATTCTCATAGACATCTACCATAGAACGTGGAAAGACGACACCAACATCATGTTTCTTAATATGTGATTTATCATATACATAACCGAGTTCATCCATTACTTTACGTACTTTTTCTTTCGTTTCTTCACTAATTGAATAATGATTATTAATTGTACGAGATACAGTAGATGGAGATACACCTGCTTTTTTCGCAATATCTTTAATTGTGATACTCATTTAAATCACCTCACTTTTATTATACTCATTATTGTTTGGTTGCGCTATAGTTGCGCAAATATTTGCATAATATATGCGTAAATACCCTGTTTTGTTGCATAATTCCTATTGTGTAAGTGTTTACAATCATTAAAATAGGATTTGTAAGAAAAAAGGAGTAAGACATAACCTTATTAAAAGGAGGAAAAAGAAAATGAGTAAGGGAAAAGTTTTATGTATGCCCCTCAAGGGTAAAGTAGTACCAATTACTGATGTCCCAGATTCTGTATTTTCAGAAAAGATGATGGGAGACGGATGTGCTATCATTCCACAAGATGGAAAAGTATATGCACCAGACAACTGTGTAGTAAAAATGGTTGCACCTACTAAACATGCAGTTGGTCTTGTGACAGATGATGGTATTGAAATCTTAATCCACTTTGGATT
>ERZ779877.3309-NODE-3309-length-10597-cov-4.762758_pt1 | contig 10597 bp, 7 predicted proteins | sample MGYA00511556_ERZ779877 | MGnify/ENA primary metagenome ERZ779877 (study PRJEB29588, sample SAMEA2159338) | human gut metagenome | biome: human gut; feature: human-associated habitat; material: faeces | place: Denmark | collected 2008/2010 ... | reverse complement strand
CAAAAAGTACGTCATCAGCAAGGACGGCAAGCCGGGGCCCGTCTGCACCAAACTCTACAACCACTTGCGCAACATCCAGTATGGCATCGAACCCGACGTGCACGGATGGACCAAGGTGGTCATCGAATAATACCCTTTCTTTAAAGCATTACAGTTATGATAAGAAGTGCAAGCGAGATGCGGACGGCGGCGCGGGCTTCGCTCTCCGGAAAATGGGGCGGGGCAGTGGTGGTCACGCTTGTCTATATGGTCGTGGCCGGCGGGTTTCCGTTGGCGGTGGATGTTTGTGTGTTGGAAAACCTCGGCAGCGTGCTGCAGTTGCTCCTCTTGCCGATAGGCTACGGCTTGGCGGTGGCCTTCCTCGACAATAATCGGAATGGCGGCGAATACCGCGTGGAGCAGTTGTTCGTGGGCTTTCGCGACTACACCCGCATTTTCGGCACGTCCTTGTTGGTGGGCATCTACACGTTCCTCTGGACGTTGCTGCTCATCGTGCCCGGCTTCATCAAGTCTTATTCCTACGCCATGACGTCGTATGTGATGCGCGATTGTCCCGAACTGAAGTTCAACGGGGCCATAGAGCGCAGCATGGCGATGATGCGGGGGCACAAGTTCGACTTGTTCTATCTGCACCTGACGTTTATCGGCTGGTTCCTGCTTAGCATCCTGACGCTGGGTATCGGCTTCTTCTGGCTGGGGCCCTATGTGCAGTCGGCCCAAGCCCACTTTTATGAGGACGTGAAGACCGAGTACGAAGACCGGCAGACGCAAGAGGTATAAGGTTACGGCCTGAAACGAGAACGGGGCTGTTAATCCCAAATCGGTCATTAGGGATTTTTGAGGGCAAGGCATAAGATAATGCTCTTATTACAGTTTGAATGACAGCATACAGATTGATTATTGCCTTAATCGTGGCGTATTTCATACAAAACGAGAGCCCAATTTCCTAATGACCGGTTGGGGTTAATCAGTGGTCTTGAGGATTGGATTAATCATGGTGTTAAATTAGACAAAGGCAAACGGCCTCTTCAAAAGAAACAATTTTTTCCCGTTTGAGAAGAATGTGATTTTCTTGAAAAATCGGAGTGTTTTACTAATTATTAGTGTTTTGTGCAAATGAAGGAACGGACTGTAAATTATGATTTGACAAAACGAGCCTGCTATCTTGGCTTCGTCACACAAGCAATTGTTGCAAATTTTACACCACTCTTGTTCATGGCTTTTCATCGCGAGTATGAAGTTTCGATAGCCAGTCTTGCACTAATTCCTGCGGTTTTTTACATCGTTCAATTGATTACCGATTTGTTGTGTGCCAAGTTTAAGGACATTAACTATCGCAAGAGCATCATTATTTCAGAGATTGCATCAGCTTTAGGTCTCATTGGTTTGGCGTTTCTACCTCAACTCTTCACTGAACCGATGATAGGCATTCTCCTTTGTGTATGCGTTTATGCTGTTGGAAGCGGATTGATAGAAGTGCTTTGCAGTCCTATTATAGAGGCTTGCCCTTTCCCGAACAAAGAAGGTATGATGAGTTTGCTTCATTCCTTTTACTGCTGGGGCGCAGTAAGCGTGATTTTGGGCTCTACGCTATTCTTTACGCTCTTTGGAGTGGATAATTGGAGGATTCTGGCTTGCTTATGGGCATTGATTCCGCTCTATAACATTGTCAATTTTTCCTTTTGCCCCATTGAACCCATTGTGCAGGATGCTGAAAGTATGAGTATGAAGCAATTGTTAGGGAATCGCATCTTTTGGCTTTTCCTTGTCCTGATGATAGCTGCTGGAGCTTCAGAGGCCACGATGGCACAATGGACGTCGGCTTTTGCTGAAGAGTCTTTAGGGGTCGATAAGTCTATTGGAGACTTAGCTGGCCCTTGTGGCTTTGCATTCTGCATGGGACTGGGACGGCTTTGGTATGGCAAGAAAGGTGAGAAACTCGACTTGTCAGCGTATATGCTGGGGGCAGGTGCTCTCTGTTTTGTAGCATACTTGACAGCATCCTTAGCTTCTGTGCCTCTCATCAGTCTTACAGGTTGTATGATTAGTGGCCTTGCTGTGGGTATCATGTGGCCTGGGGCTATTAGTTTGACCTCCGCTCGCATGCCTACTGGTGGTACTGCTCTTTTTGCACTATTGGCTTTGGCTGGTGATGCAGGTGGCACATTCGGTCCCTCCCTTGTCGGACTTTGCACCCGTTCAGTAGAAAGTAACATCCAAAGTGGACTCCTTGCCGCTTCGATTTTCCCAATTATACTGGTAGTGTGTATACTTGGTATTAGGTGGGAAAGAAGCCAGAATATTTAAGTTACCGCTGTACGGCAAGGTTAGTAGGGTACATCCGTTGGCGGAATAAAGTTACCGCAAGTTCGCAAGGGTTTCACGTGGCAAGTACTAGTATACAGTCAAGAATAGGAACTTTTTTGGGGTTGAAAATCTTGATACTCAATTGCGTGGAATTAAGAATCCCACGAGACGGGAGGCGTTATGCCTCGTGGGCATGTCCCCCTCCGCCACTTCGCGGCGTCCCCCTGCAAGGTGGCCCTGTTTTTAAATCCTGCCGATTTTGACTTCGGACATTCAGGGGGCATAAGCTCAGCATCACTTAATTACTTCCATTCCTTTTTCTAGTTTGTATTAAATGGTCTCAGTGGAAATTCCGTTGGAGGACTGCTACAATGCCCGTGTCGTATTGTCACCCAAGCACGGAAATTCCTGTCAGAAAGAAAGGCTTCCCTTTCGCTTCCGTGTTTCAATGACAGAACGGCCGGCTGCAAGCAGAAGACGGACTGTTAAAAACCGGGTGGAGAAACTGTTTGTATGGAGCATTTCTCCGTCCCGGCGGTCGTTTTTTCGCGGTAAAAACAGAATCGCTTTCCGCAAAGAAATGAACCGCCTTCCGCAAAGACGAAACTTTTTTGCCGCAAAGCAGTTCCTGCTGGTGCAGAAAAAAAGGAAAAACAGGGCTTCGGAGGGCTTTTCCCATTCTGGATGGAGTGCGTCTGCGTGCAAACTTCATTTGTCCTTTTGTAAGTTATTTTAGTTGCGTTGTATGGGTTTCGGCTGCATAGCATTCTGTGTGATTGACGATATGTTGTAAAATCTGGATTTTTGCTTTCATTCTGCATAACTTTGAATGCGTGAGGTTCGCGTATTTCCGTATGTTCCCGTCCCGCGGCCCGTTTACGCGACTCTCATAGGGGCTGTCTTGACGTTTTGACAATGTCATTTGGGACTTGTTGCTGTCCGCAGGCCTTTTGGTACATTCGCGACAGGAAGCGACCGACGCCACCGAAACATGCAAGGGATTTCCCGAGGGCAATCTTTTTTTCCTTCCCGGAGTCGCTGAAATATACGGCTGTCCCTACTGGATTTCTACCGGGCCGTTAAATGCCCAAGAATGCGAACTGCTTCGGATTCTCTCTCTCTTTTCATTGCGGCGGATTGAAATCTCCCTCAAGCCGGAGATAAAGTTGTTTTTGTGTGCAAGAAAAGTCCCATAAATGGCCGTTACCGTCGGAGCAATGCGGATGTTCAATTTAAGATTATGTTTTATTGTGTATTATGATTTTTTGTCGTACTTTTGTGTAACCATGCGCATCGCAGGCGTTTCTCCCATGAGCGGGAAGCCGTCGCGACGGGGTGAAAAGTACAAGGAAAGAAAAATGGGAAAAGGAAAATTGGCAAAGTTCGCCGACATGGCGAGTTATCCGCATGTGTTTGAGTATCCGTATTCGGTGGTGGACGACGTTCCCTTCGAGATGAAAGGCCATTGGTGCGAGCGCTTCTTCCGCAACGACCGCCCCATCGTGTTGGAGCTGGGCTGCGGTCGCGGGGAGTACACCACCGGGCTGGCGCGCCTTTATCCGGAGAAGAACTTCATTGGCGTGGACATCAAGGGCGCGCGCATGTGGACAGGGGCCACGGAGGCCCTGCGTGAGGGACTGCCCAATGTGGCCTTCCTGCGTACGAACATTGAGATGATCGACCGTTTCTTCGACCGCGACGAGGTGGCCGAAATCTGGCTGACCTTCAGCGACCCGCAGATGAAGAAGGTCACCAAGCGGCTGACTTCCACCTTCTTCATGGAGCGCTATCGCCGCTTCCTGCAGGATCGCGGCCGCGTTCACCTGAAGACGGATTCCAACTTCCTCTTCACCTACACCACTTACATGGTGGAGAAAAACGGCCTGCCGCTGGAGTTCTCCACCACCGACCTCTATCACAGCGTGCTGGCCGAGCAACCGGACACGGAGGAGGCGCGCATCTTGGGCATACAGACCTACTACGAGCAGCAGTGGCTCGAGCGCGGGCTGAACATCCGCTACATGCGTTTCCTCTTGCCGCGCGAGGGACGGCTCGAGGAGCCCGACGTGGAAATTGAAATGGACGAATACAGAAGTTATAACCGCAGCAAACGGAGCGGCTCGCTGACTTCGAAATAGAAAGACTTAAATATAGAGACAGACTTATGGACTTGTATCCCAAATTGATTTTGGACGCCCTGGCCACGGTGCGTTATCCGGGCACGGGCAAGAATATCGTGGAGGCCGGCATGGTGGAAGACGACATGCGCATCAGCGGCCTGCACGTCAGTTTCTCGTTGATATTCGACAAACCTACCAATCCTTTCTTGAAATCCATCATGAAGGCTGCCGAGGCGGCCATTCATGCCTACGTGGGCAAGGAGGTGGAGGTGGAGGTCAAGTCGAAGACCTTGCAGGCGCCCCGTCCCGAGGTGGGGCAGCTCTTGCCGGGCGTGAAGAACATCATCGCCGTGTCGTCCGGAAAGGGCGGCGTGGGCAAGTCCACCATAGCTGCCAATTTGGCCGTGGCCTTGGCTAAGCTGGGCTACAAGGTGGGACTGCTCGACGCCGATATCTTTGGCCCGAGCATGCCCAAGATGTTCCATCAGGAGGATGCCCGCCCCTATGCCGAGCCGGTGAACGGGCGCGACTTGATTGTGCCGGTGGAGAACTATGGTGTGAAGATGCTCTCCATTGGCTTCTTCGTCGACCCTGACCAAGCGATGCTTTGGCGCGGGGCTATGGCCTGCAACGCCTTGAAGCAGCTTATCGGCGACGCCAACTGGGGCGACTTGGACTATTTTGTGCTCGACACGCCGCCGGGAACGAGCGACATCCACCTTACGCTGGTGCAGACCTTGCCCATCACGGGCGCCATTATCGTCAGCACGCCGCAGAAAGTGGCTTTGGCCGACGCACGCAAGGGCATCAACATGTATCAGAACGACAAGGTGAACGTGCCCATCCTGGGATTGGTGGAGAACATGGCGTGGTTCACGCCCGCCGAGTTGCCGCAAAACAAATACTACCTTTTCGGCAAGGAGGGCGTGAAGCGCCTGGCCGAGGAGATGCGCGTGCCTTTGCTGGGGCAGATTCCCATCGTGCAGAGCATCTGCGAGAATGGCGACAAGGGCACGCCCGAGGCGCTCGACGAGACCGGTCCGATGGGGCAGGCTTTCATGGACTTCGCCCGTCGCGTGGTGGAGGAGACCGACCGCCGCAATGCGGAGCAGGCGCCCACGCACATCGTGGAGGTGAAGAAGTAAGAAGAAGGCCAAAGAAGGATATTTCAAAAGGGGAACTTTAAAATAGTTCTTTGGGTCCAGAAAAGGTCTCAGATTACAAAGTGATACATGGCAAGAAGTCCTGACTGGTTGCATCAGGAGGGATAGGACTTCTTGCCATGCTTTTTCTTATGTGTTTTTTCTGTTGAAAATAGAGAAGTCTTCGGTCTTTTTCCTAATTTTGCATCTAAGAACAGGAAAAACAAATCATTATGGATGAGACGACGCATGACAAATACATCCGCTTCGACTGGGCCATCAAGCGGCTGCTCCGACAGAAGGCCAACTTCGGCGTGCTGGAAGGCTTCCTGACGGTGTTCCTCAAGGAGCCCATCACCATCGTGGAGATTCTGGAAAGCGAGGGAAACCAGCTTTCGGAGGACGACAAGTTCAACCGCGTGGACATCAAGGCGCGCAACAGCAAGGGGGAAATCATCCTCATCGAGGTGCAGAACACCCGCGAGCTGTACTACCTGGAGCGTATCCTTTACGGCGTGGCCAAGGCCATCACGGAGCACATCAGCCTGGGCGACTCGTACCGCGAGGTGAAGAAGGTCTATTCCATCAGCATCCTGTATTTCGACCTGGGCGTGGGCAGCGACTACCTCTACCACGGCCAGAACACCTTCGTGGGCGTGCATACCCTCGACCTGCTGCAAATCCGCACGAAGGAGAAGCAGGCCATCGTCTCCCGCCTTCCTTCCGAAATCTTCCCGGAGTACATCCTCATCCGGGTCAACGAGTTCGACAAGGTGGCCGTCACCCCGCTGGAGGAGTGGATGCGCTACCTGAAATACGGCACCATCTCTCCCAAAACGAAGGCGCCCGGCCTGGGCGAAGCCCTTGAGAAACTGAAGTATTATTCGATGAGCGACAAGGAACGCCACGCCTACGACGAGCACCTGAATGCCGTCATGATTCAAAACGACGTCTTGAACACGGCGAAAATGGAAGGCCTTGAAGAGGGGCGTGCGGAAGGGCATGCAAAAGGACTTGAAGAAGGACGTGCTGAAGGGCGTGCGGAAGGCCTTGAAGAAGGCCATGCAAAAGGATTAGAAGAAGGCCAACAGGAGGAACGAATAAAGAATGCCCGCAATCTGAAGAAACTGGGCGTGTCGCCCGACGTCATAGCCCAAGCCACGGGACTCAGTTTGGAGGAAATAGCCAAGCTTTGACATCCGGCACCATGAAAGTATCACTGCATAAGATTCCATATTACAACGAGAGAGGCGCATCACTTTGATGCACCTCTCTCGCTGTATATTACCCTACGAATGCCGCGCTGTCACTGCACCCTGTAAACGGTTTCTTCCACCTTGAACTTTTTCGTCTTCACCTCTTCCTTCTTCACGCCTTCGCCCGTCACCTTCACGATGGCCACGCGGTTCTTGTCGTTTTCGGCAAAAGGTTGCACAGTGTCGCCCTTATAGTCGGACGTAATGATGCCCTTGGGCACTCCGGCTTCGACCAACGCAGCCACCACTTTCTCGGCACGCTGCTTCGAGTATTGCAAGTTGAGTTCCGGCGTTCCCGTACCCTTGTCGGCGTATGCCGTCACTGCCACCTTGCAGTTCTTGTGCTCTCTCACGAACTTGGCTATGGTTGCCACCTTGGCGGCAGGCTCCGGCTCACTCATGCGTATCTTATAATAAATGTTCTCCTCATACGCCACCTGCTCGGGCACGTCCTTGTAGGTCACATCGTCATACCACACGGTGTCCATGCGTGTGGCCCATTGCTCCGGCAATGCCGCCCCTGCCTCTTCGGCGGAACGGGCAGCCTTTTTGTGACCGAACTTGAACACCAGCCCCACGGCCGCAGTGGCACTCCAGTCGTCTTTCCCACTCGTCTTGGAGTTGATACGGTCGGACCTGTTGTTGGCGGCCAGCTCCATGTTCATCCCGAAGTGTCGGGCTATGTTGAAGTCCAGTTGCACGCCCAGCTTCAGATTGTGCGACAACCGCTTGTCGTCCCAAGCGAAAGGATATTTTTCCGGCGCCCGCTCCGCCAAGGCATGGAAGTCGTCGTTGTCCCATGCCCCGGCCATGCCCACGCCACCGAAAACGATGAAGTTGAACGGTTTGTCCTTATCGTCGCGAAACATGTTGGTCACGTTCAGCAACAAGTCCGCGGTTCCCGCCACCGTGTTGAAATCATAGGTCTCGTCCAGCGAAGGCAGTCCGCCCCGGTTCCACAATCCGCTCACGTGCAGCCTCGCTCCCAACACGGGAGTAAAGAAAGCACCGACCTGCATTCCCACATCCTTCGTGATGAGCTTCCCAAAATCATAATTAGTGAACGACACCTGCGCTCCCCCGTCCACTCCCACGAACACATGAGGATAAGGGCGGTAATCCTTGCCGCCGTCGCCGGCAGCCAAGGCCACACCCGTGCCCACGGCCATGGCCAGGCATGCGGACATCATCTTTTTCATTTTTCCCATTTCCTTAAATTTAGTTTGTCCCACAATCATTTAGGGGACAAATATAAGCCTTTTGCGCCCATCGGGCAAGTTTTTTGCTCTTCCATTCCTCAAAAAAAAGCCCGGCAGAGAAAAGTGGGCCGGAAAACCAAGGATATTCTTAAAAAAAAGACTATATTTGCATGTTTATAACGACAACACATATTGAAGACTTATCTTACAACATGTCTGCAGTAACCATCAAGAAAATATCCACGCGCCACGAACTGAAAGCCTTCGTGCGCTTCGACTACGAGCTTTACAAAGACTGCCCGTACGCCGTGCCCGACTTCCTGGAAGACACGCTCGACACCTTCAACCCGCGGAAAAACGCGGCCTTCGACTTCTGCGAGGCCGACTTTTTCCTCGCCTATCGCGACGGGAAAATCGTAGGCCGCGTGGCCGCCATCATCAACCACAAAGCCAACAAGACCTGGGGGACGAACAATGCCCGCTTCGGATGGATAGACTTCGTGGACGACGAAGAGGTGAGCCGCGCCCTGCTCGAAACCGTAGAGGCCTGGGGGCGTGCGCGGGGATGCGACAAGCTCGTGGGACCGCTCGGATTCACCGACATGGACCCCGAAGGCATGCTCACTTGGGGATACGACCAATTGAGCACCATGTCCACCACATACAACTATCCCTACTATCCCGTCCACATGGAGCACTTGGGCTACACGAAGGAAGTGGACTGGGTGGAGCGCAAAATCCTCACCCCGGAAAAAGACCATCCTGCGCACATGGACAAATACTTCCGCGTGGCGGAAATGAGCGCCAAGCGCTACAACCTGCACGTGAGGAAGTTTAAAAACGCACGCGAGATACGCCGGGGAGGATGGGCGCCGAAAATCTTCGACGTGGTGAACAAAGCCTATGCCCCGCTCTATGGCTATTCGGAAATGAACGAACGGCAGATTGCGCAATACGTGAACACCTACATGCCTTTCCTCGACATGCGGCTGGTGACGGTGGTCGAGGATGCCGAGGGCCGCATCGTGGCCATGGGCGTAGGCATGCCCTCGCTCTCACGGGCGCTGCAGAAAGCCAAGAGCCGGCTTTTCCCGTTCGGATGGTATCACTTGGCCAAGGCGCTTTTCTTCCATCATGCTGAAATAGTGGACCTGTTGCTTGTGGCCGTACTGCCGGAATACCAGAACAAGGGAGTGAATGCCATGCTCTTCGCCGACCTCATCCCCATCTGCCAGCAAATGGGCTTCAAGTTCGGCGAAACCCACGCGCAATTGGAAACCAACGAAAAGAGCCAAGGACAATGGGCCTATCTGGACGCCGAAGTGCACAAGCGGCGCCGCTGCTACCAGAAAACGCTCAAATAGGGAAAAAGGACACACTACATGACTGAAGATGAATTGCAAAGCGGGACAGCCCCGCAAACGGAATACACGGAAGACCAAATCCGCCACCTCTCGGACATGGAACACATACGCACCCGCCCCGGCATGTATATCGGCAAGCTGGGCGACGGGTCGCATGCCGAAGACGGCATTTACGTACTCCTCAAGGAGGTAGCGGACAACAGCATCGACGAATTCAAGATGGGAGCCGGGCGGCGCATAGAAATCAACGTGGAAGACAACCTCCGCGCCAGCGTGCGCGACTACGGACGCGGCATTCCACTGGGCAAACTCGTGGAAGCCGTGAGCATGCTCAACACGGGTGGGAAATACGACTCCAAGGCTTTCAAAAAGAGCGTGGGACTAAACGGCGTGGGCCTGAAAGCGGTCAACGCCCTCAGTTCGCGGTTTGAGGTGCGCAGCTACCGCGACGGGGAAATGCGCCGCGCCACTTTCGAGCGCGGACAACTCACATCCGACACCACCGAACCCACGGAGGACGAAAACGGCACCTACGTGGGCTTCGAGCCCGATGCCGCCTTGTTCAAAAGCTACGCCTTCCGCACGGAATTCATCGAAGCCCTGCTGCGCAACTATACCTACCTCAACACGGGACTGACCATCATTTTCAACGGGCGCCGCATCCACTCGCGCAACGGACTGGCCGACCTGCTCGACGACAACATGACGGGCGAAGGGCTCTACCCCATAGTACATCTCAAAGGCGAAGACATTGAAATCGCCTTCACCCACACCAGCCAGTATGGCGAGGAATACTACTCCTTCGTCAACGGGCAGCACACCACGCAAGGCGGCACACACCAGAGCGCCTTCAAGAAACACATCGCCGAGACCATCAAGGAATTCTCGGGCAAGAACTTCGACTACGGAGACATCCGCAACGGCTTGGTGGCCGCCATCGCCGTCAACATCGAGGAACCGCTCTTCGAAAGCCAGACGAAAATCAAGCTCGGATCGCTCACCACCGTCCCCGACGGCGGAGTGAGCATAGACAAATTCGTGGGCGACTTCGTGAAGGAACAGGTGGACAACTACCTGCACAAGAACCCCGACGTGGCCGAAGTCATCATACAGAAAATCACCGAAAACGAAAAGGAACGCAAGGCCATCGCCGGAGTAACCAAACTGGCGCGCGAACGGGCCAAGAAGGCCAACCTGCACAACCGTAAG
>ERZ779877.3308-NODE-3308-length-10599-cov-4.625759_pt1 | contig 10599 bp, 6 predicted proteins | sample MGYA00511556_ERZ779877 | MGnify/ENA primary metagenome ERZ779877 (study PRJEB29588, sample SAMEA2159338) | human gut metagenome | biome: human gut; feature: human-associated habitat; material: faeces | place: Denmark | collected 2008/2010 ... | reverse complement strand
TGCCGACCCTGTGGGCGCAGAGCACCAAGATTTTGCCGAGTTACGGGTTCTATTAAGGCAGTTACGGGGAGTCTTTTCGGCCTTTTTGAAAAAAGGCCTGGCGAAAAACTTTAATTATTTTCACGAATTACATTATATAAAATAAATAAAAATAAAATTCAACATTTTTCTGCATAATTCTACAAAAATAATATTTCAAGTTTACAATATTATAAGGCATAAAGATATTTATCATATCTTTATGCCTTGTCTACTACGAAGTTTTAACCAAATAAACTTATCTGGTTACTTTGGCTCATGCCATCTAAGCAGCCAAATTTACTTAGCATTTCTGTTGTTGATTTTCCTATTTTTGCTCTTAGTTGTAAGTCATCTATGCACATGAATTGTCCATCTTTTGCTGCTTGATATATATTTTCTGCAGCTATTCCTCCAAGGCCTGCTATACTAGATAGTGGTGGCCTTATTTTGCCATCTTCTATTTGGAATTTGTTGCTGTGTGATTTGTATAGGTCTATTGGTAAGAAGTCGAAGCCTCTTTCATAAAATTCTAGTACTATTTCTAATATTGTGTACATTCCTTTATCTTTTTGTGTTGCATTGTTTCCTTGCTGTTCTATTTCTTTCATTTTTGCTTTTACCTTTTCTTTTCCATGTATCATGAATTCACTATCAAATTCATCTGCTCTTATTGAAAAGTATGCTGCATAGTATGCAAGTGGAATATGTACTTTGAACCATGCAATTCTGAAAGCCATTGTTACATAAGCTACTGCGTGTGCTTTTGGAAACATGTATTTTATTTTTTTACATGAATCTATATACCATTCTGGAACTCCGTGTTGTCTCATTTCTTCTTTGTATTCTTCCCACTTTGGTTCTGCACCTTTTGCTACTTTTCCTTTACGAACTGCTTCCATTATTTTAAATGAATGGTTTGGGTCTAGTCCCATTTTTATTAAGTATGTCATGATGTCATCTCTTGTACATATTGCGTCACTCAATGTTGCGGTTCCTTCTTTGATTAATGTTTGCGCATTGTTTAGCCATACATCTGTACCATGTGATACTCCTGATATTCTTATTAATTCTTCAAATGTTGTTGGTTTTGTATCAACAAGCATGTCTCGTACGAATTTTGTTCCAAATTCTGGTACTCCAAATGAGCCAACTTGTGAATTTATTTGTTCTGGAGTTACTCCAAGTGCCTTTGTTGAGCTAAATAAAGACATTGTTTCTTTATCATCTAGAGGTATTGTTTTGGGGTCTACTCCTGTTAAATCTTGTAACATTCTTATTACTGTTGGATCATCATGGCCTAGCATATCTAGCTTTAGTAAGTTTTTATCTATTGAGTGATAATCAAAGTGTGTTGTAATTATATCTGAATTTGGGTCATCTGCTGGGTGTTGTACTGGGCAGAATTCATATATTTCTCTACCATGTGGAACAACTATTATTCCTCCTGGGTGCTGACCTGTTGTTCTTTTTACTCCAACACAGCCATCTACTAACCTTAATATTTCTGCATTTGTTATTGGTATATTTCTCTCTTCATAATATTTTTTTACATATCCATAAGCTGTTTTTTCTGCCATTGTTCCTACTGTTCCAGCTTTGAATGTCTTTCCTTTTCCAAATATAACTTCTGCGTATCTATGTATTTTTCCTTGGTATTCTCCAGAGAAGTTTAAGTCTATATCTGGCTCTTTATCTCCATTGAAACCTAAGAATGTTTCAAATGGTATATCCATTCCATCTTTGCAAAGTTTTTCTCCACATTTTGGGCAAAGTTTATCTGGTAAGTCTACTCCGTTTTTTATTCCATAATCAGTAAAATCTGAATATTTACATTTTGGGCATCTATAATGTGGTGGAAGTGAGTTTACCTCTGTTATTCCAAGCATATTAGCTACGAATGATGAACCAACTGAACCTCTTGAGCCAACTAAGTATCCATCTTCGTTTGATTTTAAAACTAGTCTTTGTGCAATTATGTATAATGTTGAGAAACCATTTTTAATAATTGAGTCTAACTCTCTTTTTAACCTTGCTTGCACTATTTCTGGAAGTGGATCTCCATATAATTCTTTTGCCTTGTTTTCGCAAGTTTCTTTTATTTCTTCTTCTGCCCCTGGTATTACTGGTGGGCATTTTTCTTTTGAAATTGGGCATACATTTTCACAAAGGTCTGCTATTTTATTTGTGTTTGTAACAACTACTTCGTAAGCCTTTTCTGGTCCTAGGTATTCGAATTCTTTTAGCATTTCTTCTGTTGTTCTAAAGTACAATGGTGCTTGGTTATCGCAGTCTGAGAAGCCTTGTCCTGCCATTAATATTCTTCTATATACCTCATCTTGTGGGTCCATAAAGTGAACATCACATGTTGCTACTACTAGTTTTCCGAATTTTTCTCCTAGTTCTACTATTTTTCTATTTATGTTTTTAAGTGCTTCTTCATCTGGAACTGTGCCATCTCTTATAAGGAAGTTATCGTTTCCAAGTGGTTGAATTTCTAAGTAGTCGTAATACTGAGCAATTTTTTCTATTTTTTCTTCTGGCTTGTTATGTAGAATTGCTCTATATAACTCACCTTGTTCACACGCACTTCCTAAGATTAGCCCTTCTCTATATTTTTCAAATACGCTTTGAAGTACTCTTGGTCTTTTGTGGAAATATTGTATGTGTGATACTGATATTAATTCATATAAATTTCTTAGTCCTTTTTGTGTTTGTGTAAGTATTATTGCATGATATGGTTTAACCTTTTTCCAGCCATCTTCTCCTTCTGGTATTTCATCATCTGGAATAAAATATGCTTCAACACCATATATAACTTTTATGTCTAAGCCTAAGTCGTCAACTGCATGTTTTGCTTCTGGGAAGGCTTGTACAACACCATGGTCTGTAATTGCAACTGATTTCATTCCCCATGATGCAGCTCGTTTTATTAATTCTTTTGCTGGTGTAATAGCATCCATTTGGCTCATTTGAGTGTGCATGTGTAGTTCCACACGCTTTGTCATGCTATTATCTTGTCTTGTAATTTCTGCTTGTGGTGGCAATTCTATTACTACATTTGCAATAACTCCAAGCTCTTTTGCAAAGTTATCATATGCTGCATTTCCTTGTAGTTTTACTCTTATTTTTGGTTTAATTCTTGCCATAACTTTTTGCACTTTTTCTGGTTCAACGAATGATTTGCAAGTAATTGTGCTTGTTCCATCATATACATCAAACATTACTAAGGTTTTACCGTTTTTTAATTCTCTTGAATCTGTTCTTATTACTTTTCCTTGCAAAGCAACTCTTCCGTAATCTGCTGTTAGGTCTTTTATTTTTACAATTTGTTCTTTGATATTTGCACTTCTTCCAATTATTAAAGGTGTTTCTTCTTCTGGTTCTTCCTCTATATTTCCAGCACTTTCTTCTGCCTTTTGCTCTTGTTTCAACTCTTGAGCAGCCTTCTTATTTTCCTCTGCAATGAAGTTTAAGTTATTTACAATATTTTTGCAAACATTTTCCTGTAATTCTTCTAAGCGATGGCGTTGTTCATTTATTTCTTCATCTGTAATATTTTCATTGTATGTAACTCTATATTTTCTGCCATATACATTCATAAAAAGTTTTTCTAAAACACTATCTACTGAATATGCATGTAAAAACTCTGAACTTTTGCTTTTTAAATTGATTTCCGCACTATTTTCATCTAATGTAATTGTACTTCCTTTTAAAATGGCTTTCGTAATTGGGAATTTTGAAGCTACATATTTTATAATGTCGTTCCAGTCATCTTCAAGTGTGTGAATTAGTTCAATTTCTGGATATTTTACATCTATTATAATTGTCTGAATGTTAAATCTTGTTGATAAATAAGTTTCAAAATCAGCTAAATCTTGAATTTTTAGCTGATTTTGACTTAAAATTTCTACCTCTAACTTGTTGCTTTTTTTATATAAATTCATTTTTTGAATTTGTGCTTCTTGAATACTGCTTTCCTTTTTAAAATCTTGAAATACGTCTTTTATAACCTTTTGCATTTTTTCATGCTCCCTTTTTTTCTCTCTTACCTTGGGTGTATTATATCATATTTTTATGGAAATGGAACATGAAAATTTAAAATTTTTGTTAAATTTTTTATCCTTATTTTATTGACATTCTGTAAAAAATATGCTATTATATTTTTAGCGAAAGCAAATGTCTTTTTCTGCATAAGACATCGTTGTTCTAGTATGTGTACCGTAAATGCACATACTTTTTTTGTACAAAAAACAAGGTAGATCCGTAAAATCTACCTTGTTTGAATTATGTACTAATCCTTTTGTTCCTCTTGTTTTGCTTTCATAGTTTCTTCTTTTTCTTTCAAAAGCATTTCTATTAATCGCAAAATTAGTTCTGCATTTGTCATCGTTGTTCCTCCTTTCAACCTCTTAAGCGAAAGGCTGGTATTATTTTATATTACCATTTACAAAAAGTCAATATATTGTCTGGAAAATTTATAAAATCTCATTTATTATCCCATCTTACAGATTCTATCCGAAATCTTTTCTGCAAATTCTATGTCGTGAGTTACTATAAGAATTGCTTTGCCTTGATTTGCTAAGTCTTTTATTATGTTATATATTTGCTTTACAAGTTTTGGATCTAATGCACTTGTTGGTTCATCTAAGCATAATATTTTTGGATTTGTAGCAATAGCTCTTGCTATTGCTACTCTTTGTTTTTCTCCTCCAGATAATTCATAAGGATATGAGTTTTCTTTATCCTGCAAAAATAGTTTTGTTAATATTATTCTTGCCTGGCTTACTGCCTCATCTTTGCTTTTTCTTAATATCCTTGTTAACGGTAAAGTTATGTTTTGTAGTACTGTATATTGTGGAAAGAGGTTGTAATCTTGAAAAATTAAGCCTATTTCTAAATTTGCTTTTTTAGAAATTTTCTTTTTGTTTACCTTATTGTCAATTATTATTTCACCTTTTTCTAGTGTTTCAAGTCCATTTATACATCTTAAAAGCGTTGACTTTCCCACTCCTGATGGTCCTATTATTGATATTATTTCACCTTTCTTTACATCTAATGAAAAATTATCTAGTACTTTTTTGTTTTTATAACTTTTGCTTATATTTTTAACTTCTAAAACGCTCAATTTCCTCACCTATAATACTCAAGTTTCCTTTCTGTATAATTAAATATTAGTGTTAATATCATGCTTACAATTAAATATATCAATCCTGCTATTAATAACGGTATTATTGAAAAGCTGTAATTAGCTTGTTTCTGAGCAAAAGCAAATAATTCAGTTACTCCAACTACTTGGGCAAGAGATGTATCTCTTACTAGCGTTATTACTTCATTTGATATTGATGGAAGTATTCTTTTAACTACTTGTGGTAGTATTATTATGAAAAAGGTTTGTATTTTGCTAAACCCAAGTGTAAAAGAAACTTCCCATTGCCCTCTTGGTATGCTTTCTATCCCTCCTCTAAATATTTCGCCAAAATATGCTGCATAGTTTAGTGTAAAGGCTATTATTACAGCCATGAATCTGTTGTATGAAACTTTAAATAAATAATATGGTGCAAAATATATACATATTATTTGTAATAACAGTGGCGTTCCTCGCATTATTAATATATAGACTTTTGTAAAAATTGATATAATTTTATTTTTTGATAAACTTAAAACCGCTATAACTATTCCAAGTGGAATTGCAAATATTAGTGTTAAGCTAAATATTTTTAATGATACAGTTAATCCTTGCAGTAAGATTGTTGTTAGTTTTATTAAATAGTTTATATCCATTTTTATCACCCTATTTTATTGTTGTAACATCTTTGCCAAACCATGTTGTAGAAATCTTTGCAAGTGTTCCATCTGTTTTCATTTCTTTCAATATTTCATTTATTTTATTGCAAAGTTCTGTATCTTGCTTTCTAAAGCCAATTGCGTATTGTTCTTCGTCTAGTGCTTCATCTAAAATCCTATAGTTTTTGTTGTTTGAAGCTATGTAATAGTTTGCTAAGACCTCATCTACAAATACCGCTTCTGTTTGGTTTGTTTCCATATCCATAAATGCTGTAATATTATCTGCATATGATATTACTTGTTTTGCTTGAGAATAAACTTTAGAAGCTTCCAAAGTCTCTTCTGCACTAGAACCTGATTGTACACCAATACTTTTTCCTGTTAAATCTTCTAATTTTTGAATGTTACTCTCATTTTTTACTACGAATATCATTCTATTTGTCATGTATGAATCTGAAAGGCTCATTACTTCTTTTCTTTTTTCATTAATAGACATTCCATTCCAGATACAGTCTATCGTCCCGGAATTCAGTTCCGCGTCCTTGGAATCCCAGTCAATTGGCTGTTTTACCAGTTTCCAGTTGTTTCTGTCACATACCTCCTGTGCAAGATCGAGGTCGAATCCAACATATTCTCCACTGTCGTCTTTATATCCATACGGCGGGAAAGAAGCATCAAATCCAACGATCAATGTATCATCATCATTCTCTACCTTTGCTTCTTTTGACGATTTCTTCCCATTATCAGATGAACCGGAATCTTTACTTCCACATCCTGCCAATACCGTTGTAGCTGCCATTGCCGTAACAAGGAGCAGTACTAATCTCTTTTTCATTACATATATCCTCCTGTATTCCTTTTACGTGTGCCAAACAGCCACTACACTCTTTTATCAGTTTAGCAGTTGATTACTTTATCACACTAAAATCTTTGGATATATTATCATATTCTGCGGTGTTTGTCAATCCTGCGGTATTCCTTTTTCCATTCTTCCAGCTTTTCTTCCGGAATATCCAGACCAATTTCTTTTTTAGTCTGGTCTATTTCATTCTGTATCACAGTATCAAGACTTAGAAGCACCGGATTCCCCGACAACAACTTAATATATTCTTCATGAGGAAGCGCTCTGTAGCAGCTATAGAGATATGCTTTTAACATATCCGGCTGTTCACATATCTTATACGCTTCCTGATAAGCTTTTGCAGCCTCTTTATACAAAAACTGATGCCCGTATGCTGCCCCCATACTCGCATATACACGCCCATAAAACTTCTTATCTACCGATTCATCCCAATCTCTGTTAATAATAGACTGATATACAAGAATCGCCGATTCATATTCTTTACTGTTCTGTAAGCTGTCCGCCTTATATTTTTCTTTTTCTACATCTCTCTGTGACTGCAGCTGCTCCAGAACACTTTGCATTTTGTGGATCTCAGCTGCCGCATATATATTAGATTCTTTCAGAATCGTAAGTACAAATTCTTCCATGGAACCATTTTCCCGGAGAAGTCTTCGAAGTTCGGATGACAATTCCGGAAGTTCCAGTTCATCACCAATCCATCTGCATAATCGTTCGTTCACAATTGTATAATCAATCAGATACAAATTATTGCAGATGTAATAGCACAATTCTTCGATTGTATAAATCCGCATGTGCACCCTGGATATTTCGAAAGGTCTTTTGGCCCGTTTTTTATGACAAAGAATTAAACTGCCCATTGATACCTCCTAAATGTAATTCCTTTTCTACAAAGAAGTCTGATGCCGGATAGAACTCGCCAAATCCCACATCTTTGAAACGAAGTCTGCACGTACGCTCATCCAGAAACATCACTTCTATCTGAAGCCTCAACGAATAATCCGTACGTTCCGGAAGTCCTTCCAAAGAAACAGTTTCCACTTTAAGATCTTCTCCATCCAGTGACTCTATATGAATCTCAATATCAGATGTATCTTCCAGTATTACTTCCCACTGTCCATCAGCTTCATACCAATGTGTTCCCCATGCAACGATCGGATACCAGCCTTCCTGCCCCGCAATACGCATGCGCAGACAAATCTGTTCTGTCATCTTCGTCCCATCAAGATAAATCGGTCCATCGTCATAAGGGTCTGCATAACGCATGGACGAATAGCAGGCACCTTTACTGTAAAGATTATTTCCGAGAAAGGCCCTTCTTCCGTTACATAACACCTTCAGAGAATTCGGATACCAGTTATTTTCAAACCCCTCCCCTGTCAGATAAACCGACGATACTACTTTTTTATCAAACACATTCTGAATAAATGATTTAAAGCTTTCATCGGCATCCTTCGCCTTGTCCACATTCAGCACAGGATAAATAGCCTCAAGTTCCCTCATATGTGCATTGGCAACTTCTTCTACTGTTACGAACATGTCTCTGCTTTTTGTGCTCACTGTATTCAGACGTCTGAGCATATATGCACGTATCTCCTGTGCATCGCAGTAGAATAACGCCGATTCATACTGCCACAGTTCTTTTGGCTGATAGAACATATACTGGCAAAAGCTTTCCTTATAATCCTGTACGAACACACACTCTCCGGGCACACCTATATGTTTACCGATCCCCTTTAACATCTTTGACATATCCACATTCGTATATGGAACAGAAAATGTAATATAATCAATCTTTTCAAACTTTTTCAGCATCAGACTGACAAATTTGGCAAGGAGCCATACTCCGTCATGTATCTTTTCTCCTACACGTACTTTTTTTCTTTTCACGGCCTTCCGGAACAGATGTGTGACAATGTCTCCTTCTCCTGCTTCTTTTAACCGTTTTGCTTCCTGTCCGTAAACCCATCGGTCTTTATAATATCCCAGTATCAGAGGAATCTGATAATTGTCTACTGCTGCCTCCATCGTTTCCGGCTCTTCTTTATTCTCATCATAATAGCTGATCTGACAGCTTTTTTCATTCAGATCAACTCCCAGAATACTTCCTTTTTTCATTATCATCTCCTCCTTTCTTCATTAATATATCTTAAATATCTGATTCGCCATCTGTTCTTCTTCCTCGAATTCCAGCATAGCTTTTTTGCGTTCTGCCTCAGAGTCCATACCTGTCATTTCATTCAACTGCTGATATTTTCCCGCGTAAATGCGTTCTTTATCAGTTTCCAGTGTCTTCTTATCTGTAGTGATCATTTCTCCATTTCCGGACTCCTGAAAATAATAGCTTACAGACTCATCATCATAAAGTACAAACTGCTTTACATAAAGATTCTCATATACAGGCATCATGGCTTCTGCTCTGTATCCAAGTTCTTCTCTTTCTTTTTGCTTCATCTTATAGTACAGCCTTACCTTTCCTCCCGGCTTACAACGATATGCTGCCATAACCTTATTATAAAGCTGTACTTCTCTTAACCATTCTTCCGGATATTTCAGGTAATATGGGAATACCAGCTGTTTTTCACACATTTCTCTTATTACCTGATGAAGGACCGCCGCCATTTCCTCAGAATATTCTTTATCTGAATAATACTTCAAGAGTGCAATCTTACATACATCCGGCAGATCTTCTTTCTCTTCACATTCGTTTGCAATTATTTCAAATACACATTTTTCCAGATTACGTCCGTATACGATATATTCTCTGGATACATATGCAAGATATGCCTGCTTCAGACGGAAATATACATTATCCGACAGATAATAATCTTCAAATATATGCTCTTCTTTATATAACGTCTCTGCAAATACCATCTGAGTGATAATTCTTTCGCTGACCTTATATGATGGCACACCATACTGCTTCAGCACTTTCCACAGCCGTTTCATATCACCGATTGCGCCGCAATAATACTCCGCCAGATATGTCAGTGTCACTTTATCATACTGGCCGCGTCTGAACATCTCAAACGCAAGATAACTTAGAAAATCATCTTCTGTATAATTTTCTTCTCTGATCCTCCGGCTGCATACCAGAAATACATCTTTATCATCAAATGCATCGATTCCTTTTGCCAGGATCTTATCATAATCTGGTTTTTCTTTTTCCGGCTCCTGATTCCAGAATCCCGTAGATGCCGCATACTTTCGGCACATATCTACAAAACGTGGTTCATAGAACAGACGCTTGGTCTCATACGGAATCGAATCCGTATAGTGTCTTCCCTCCACAGACTCCCAGACAATTCTTGATTCCTTGTCATACAGATATATAATTTCCCCATTCTTCTCGTCATAAGGAATACGCTGACGGACAGAGCCGTCCTTTTCAATAACCAGAACGCACTTCATACCACGTACTTTTGTTCTTACTTCATAGGAATAACAAATGTCACGCATCGCCTCCATACGCTCCGCAGACATCTCATCTTCTTTGCAGAAGCGTTTATATAAAGTGCGCAGAGATTCTGTAATATGGCGCTTCATCAATTGTTCCCATGTAAATGCTACCATCTGTTCCCGGTAATTCAGATACAGATCTCCGGCCTGTTCCTCATGAATCACAAGACTTGCATAGAGATATGCCGCTTTTTTATAATCCAGTGCATTTCCATGCATAAAATACAATACCAGTGATTTTGGAAGCGGTCCGTGTGCACTGTCCTCATCAATTGTCATCATATAGTATTCATAAAGCTGTGCGATCTTAAGATCCGAATCTACTGCCTTCTGATACCAGAAGAAATACTTTTTCTCTGTTTTATTTCCTTTGATCAGAAGTGTACAGATTGTATTAAGGATCATCGGTTCATCGTACATCTTATAGATTCTTTCCAGGATTCTGAAAAGATTATCACTGTATTTCTTCTGCT
>ERZ779877.3307-NODE-3307-length-10599-cov-6.851195_pt1 | contig 10599 bp, 12 predicted proteins | sample MGYA00511556_ERZ779877 | MGnify/ENA primary metagenome ERZ779877 (study PRJEB29588, sample SAMEA2159338) | human gut metagenome | biome: human gut; feature: human-associated habitat; material: faeces | place: Denmark | collected 2008/2010 ... | reverse complement strand
TATCATAGAAGACCTATACCTGGCAGTTATTTACAGAAAAAGCTTCACATAGTCTCGTCGTTTTAAATGCATCCCAGTCGGCTTTACTCATTTGGCTTTCGTAATTCCGGCGCACATATTCTACGGCCGATACGAGGAACCCCGCTGTACCGCAGGCAGGGTCGCAAATCGTATCCTGCGGCGTTGGCGCGACGAGTTCTACCATCATATCGCGGATGTGCTTAGGCGTGCGGAACTGGCCGTTTTGACCGGCAGTCTGTAATTTCCCCAACATGTATTCATATACGTCGCCCTGCATATCCAGATCGGCGATATCATGGGTATACAAATCATCCAATCCGGTAATGATTTTCTGCAATACTAAGGCTGTCGGAATCATAAATGTCGCGTCGGCCATGTGTTTGGCAAAGGAGCTCGTTTCTGCCTTTTCCGATCCTGATTCATCAGAAAGTTCGATTAAATTGCCACTTCCATCGAAATCAGGCAGCCTGCCATGCTTCATGTTCTTAATCGCCGGGAAGACATACCGGGATATAATCATAAAAATATCGTTGGCATCTTTGTTTTTAAATTTGCTCCACCGCATAGATTGACCAATAGACGACTGCGGGAAAATTCGATCTCTTTTGACATGTAATAAAAATTCAGCTTTTTCGTTCTCCTGCTCTTTTACATCAAGAGAACGAATAAACATCAAATACGTCAGCTGCTCAATAACAGTCAGCGGATTCGTAAGGCCGCCAGCCCAAATGCTCGTCCAAATTTGATCAATCTTGTTTTTAATTTCACCAGTAATCATACTACACCTGCCATCTCACATGATATTCATGTTATATTATTACAAATCTACGCATACATTATACCATTACAAACTCTAATTTGTACAATTTCCATGTATGCCAGTGTTAAGTTGTCATGGATATACGACGATTTTCTAAACTGCCTATACGTCAGAGCATGCTGTTATCACGTTAGGCCTTACCTTTGCGGCCGATCACTGTAAGAAAACATACTGCCACATGAGAAGCGACCGGCTAAGTACTGCAGTTTCGGCCGTTTTTCTAATATTTCAATCCGCACTCTCGCACGAGAAGTGACCCAAACTGCGGTACAACCAGCGGGCGGCCGCCGACATTTCAATCCGCACTCCCGTACGAGAAGTGACGAAACCTGACAGCAGTCGTCATGCACAGCGCGACATTTCAATCCGCACTCTCGCACGAGAAGTGACTGTAACGGCCAATCCGTTTGACAGCCCGCAGGAAATTTCAATCCGCACCCTCGCACGAGAAGTGACGGAACGTGGTATCCGCTTTCTGAAAGACGAAATCATTTCAATCCACACCCTCACACGAGAAGTGACACGACGGCGACCGCATTGCACAGATTAAACTTGTATTTCAATCCACACCCTCGCACGAGAAGTGACCGCTACATTTAGTATACTACAAAAATAACCTCAGCAAATATAGGCATCAATAACTGTATTTAGTAATTTATACCACTTTTTCGCATCACCAAACAGCATCGTTCCATATATGTCAGTGCGGAACCAAAGGGAAAATGCCGCATACTTCTGGTTCGCACAAGCGGCCTTATGATATTTTCCCCTATCCGTATGGTTTTCTTTAGTATACCAGATGAAGTCTCTACCGTTCATCTCATCATGAGCAACATTGTCCCACATCTCGCTAAACTCGACATTTTTTATACTCCCACACCTTTCTGCGTCTCGGCAAAACAAATTTGACATTTTGTCCTTTCCGTGCTATAGTTCAAATTAAACACCTGTATTGTACAGTATAGAGGAGGTATATTTCATGAAAGTTGTGTTATTAAACGGCAGCCGCCGTGAAGCGGGCTGCACGTATACAGCCTTATCCGTCGTTGCTGATGTCCTGAAGGAAAACGGCGTCGACGCAGAAATTATTCATGCCGTACCGACAGACGACGTCGTCAAAGCCGTTGCCGAAAAAGTCAAGGAAGCCGACGGATTGGTTGTCGGTTCGCCGGTATACTGGGCTTCTCCGTCGGGCGAAATTATTTCCTTTATGGACAAGCTGGCCGGCGTGGCTGGTTCTGCTCTGATCCACAAACCGGCCGCCGCCGTCGCATCGGCTCGCCGCGCTGGCACGACAGCTACGTTGGACGTATTGAATAAGTATTTCGCTTATCATCAAATGCCCATCGTTTCGTCCAATTACTGGAATGTCGTTCACGGCAACACGCCTGACGAAGTGAAGCAGGACGCCGAAGGCATGCAGATCATGCGCGTCTTAGGCCGCAACATGGCTTGGCTCCTCAAATGCATCGAAGCCGGCAAAACCGCCGGCATTACAGCTCCTGAAACAGAAGCTAAGGTCATGACCAATTTCATTCGGTAAATTGCCCGCAAAAAAGACTGGCTTGCTCTGCGCAGGTCAGTCTTTTATCGTATAACCGATATGCATTTAGTCTTCTCTTCCCCATTGACAGGCCTATTTACCATGCCGTACCATAAGCATATACTGTTTCGTTTTGTCATATCATGTCAAAGGAGGATGTATCATGGGATTTTTTAGTGAAATGCTGGGCAATGCGTCGGAAATAAACATTGATGAAATCCGCGAGGACTATGCCAAGTTTTTGGCGCCGGGCGAGCGCATCGAGCACGCCTACCGACTGATTCGCGATTCGTTTATCTTTACGGATAAGCGGCTCATTCTCGTCGACGTGCAGGGATTGACCGGAAAAAAGACGGAATACCTCTCGATTCCCTACAAGAGTATTACTCATTTTAGTATCGAGACCGCCGGCCACTTCGATTTAGACGCCGAGCTGAAAATCTGGATTTCCGGCATGGGCACGGAGCCGTTGTGCAAGCGGTTCAACAAGAGCCTGAACATCTATGCGCTCCAAAGCCTGTTAGCGCAATACATTTTAATCTGATACGTGCAAAGAGGCCTGCTCGCAGCAGGCCTCTGTTTTATATGGGCGCATTTCAGCAATTTCCCGTATACACATGGGACAAATACGTTCCGGCAATATCCCTCAGGCGATATACGGTTTCTACCTTCGTCGGCCCCCGGTCGGTCATGCGGTACTGCGGGAAAAAGCGGGTAACGTGAAGGGGAATAGCCGCGTCCAGCGACGCAATCCACTTCGCTTCGGCTTCCATTTCGTCTTCGCCGTCGTTTTCACCGGGAACGATCAGCGTCGTCAGCTCAACGTGGCAGTCCCGGGCCGCTCTGGCGATAAACGCCTTGACCGTTTCCAGATTTCCGCCCAGCTTCTGGTAATACGTGTCGGTAAATCCTTTCAAATCGATATTCATAGCGTCTATATAGGGCAGCAGCTCTTCCAGTATGGGCAGTTCGGCAAAACCGTTGGTCACCATGACGTTTTTCATGCCCCGCTCATGAACCAGCCGCGCCGTGTCGCGGACGAATTCATAACCTATGAGAGGCTCGTTGTACGTAAAAGCGATGCCGATATTTTCGTGGCTCCGGTACGCCTCCGCCAAGGCCGCCAGCTGAGCCGGCGTAATCTCCCGCCATGGGATATCGGCATGGCCGGCCATGGAGATTTCATGGTTTTGGCAAAACGGGCAGGCTAAATTGCAGCCGAAGGTGCCGACGGAAAGAATCATGCTGCCGGGATAAAATTGGCGTAAGGGCTTCTTCTCGATAAGGTCCAGCATAAGAGACGTAATCTTGCCGTAATTGACGCTGACAATACGGTTTTGTTCACTCTTCCGAGCCCGGCAGCGGCCGTACTGGCCTTCAGCCAACGTGCAGTGATGGGGACAGACGGGACAGCGAAGCAGGCCTTCTCCCTGCTCTTTTTGGGACAGCGTAGTGTTCGTCATCAATAGTGTCTCACCACCTCGAACCGTTCCAACTGTACGTCCTCGTCGGCGGCGATGCCGGCTTTGCGCTTGGCAATAGCTACCTGTTCCTGTACGGTATCAACGCCCTCCAGATTCGGAAGAAGCAATCCTCTCCGGCTGCCTTTGGTCACGATGACGCCGTACCGCCGTACGTCCAGTTCTTCTTCTGATGCGATGATTTCAGCTGGGCTAAGCACGTCGACGCTGTATTCCAGCCGCTCTAAATCGTCTGCCCTTACAGTATGAAACCGCGGATCCTTCGTCGATGCGCTGACGGCATTTTCGATGATTTCCTCAGCGATGCTGTTTCGTACCGGCCCAATCGTGCCAATACAGCCTCGCAGAGCCCCTTCTTCCTTTAGGGAAACAAATACGCCGGCCCGGTTGGCATACATTTCATCGGGAAGTCCGTCGGGCACGCTGATTTTTTTGCCCGTCCGGATGTACGTTTCTATGGTCTGCCGGGCCAAGCGCACGTACGCGTCTTCCGACTCTTTCCTCCGGGCAGCCTGAGCGCAGACTCGCTCTTCATACTGGCGCAGGAAATCGCGCTGCGGCGCAGCCCCTTCCGTTTCGTATACGCAGACGCCGTAGCCCACGCCGAAAGGCCCTTCATAGGACAACGTTTCGGCTTTGACGGCCAGACAATCTAAGGCGCCAGCCATGATGACGAAGGAACGCTGACCGCATTCCGCCGCCTTGGCGCAAAACTCCTCAGACAAATCGAAAAGACGGCCAAAGTCACCCCTTCCCATGATATCCATGATTTTCTCGTCGTATACGGGCCCTTCTGCCTGAAAGCCGTACGGGCCGTCGTCTTTGAGCTTATGGGATAAATCGCCGCTGGCTATGACGGCGACGCGCCGCCCCAATAGCTCCGCCGTCTTTTGAATGCACTGGCCCAGCTTATAATGCTGGGAGAAAGGCCGGCCTGACAGGCCGATGCGCACCGTTTGGTACCCTTCGTAATACTGATTCAGAAACCAAAGGGGAATCATCGTCCCGTGGTCCAGACGGCTGTCCCGTTCGCCCAGAGGGCCGGCCGAAACGCCGCAGCCTGCGGCTTTATGAGATAACATATCGACGAATTCTGTATCATACTGCGCTTTGATTTCTACCTGGGGAGCCCGGAAGTCCCCAAAATTCCCCTGAGCCCCGCGACCCGGCGAAATATGAAAATAATCGGCATACATGACCGAATGAGGCGACAAGACGACGACCGTATCGGGCTTCCACGACGCCAGCCTTCTGGCCGCTTCATGATAGGCCTGTATCGTCGCCTGAATGCTTCGTTCCTGTCCTCGCCCGACCTCTGGAATAATGAGTGGCGGATGGGGAACCATGATTGCACCTAACATTGCCATACTACATCCCTCCCTGCAACATTCTTGCCGTATACAATCGTCATATACAGCAAGACTTTTTTTATTTTATTATAATCCACAACACGGCCAGTCTACAACTGCCGCCCGACTGCAACGCAAAAAAGAGCCTGCGTTTCCACAAGCTCTCTGTCGATTTCCTTATAAACCGTTCGTATACACATCGTTGATAACTGCCTGCGCCCGTTCCGTTTCCTTCTTCCGAATCAGACGGTCCCTGTCGCTGACAATAGCCAGCATCTCGTCGACGACCATTTCCAGACTCGGCTCGCTGACCCGATATAAATAACCAATCATCCGCATCGCCGTAAAATCCGTATTCAGCGTATGATAGGCAATTTCCTGACAAAAGGGCTGGGGATATCCCTTGCTCAGCAGGATCTCGTATAATTCATCAGTCTTCGTCGCCATGAGCCGCCTCCACTTTCTCAAAACGGTATTTCTGCGACGCCGCGGGATACTTGTCATGATCTACTTCGCTCATGAACATGGCGTACGGCCGGGCGCATATCTTAAAGGGCGCGTATAAGGCCTGATACACAACAAGGCGCTCGCCCGACTCCGTATGTTGGGCAAAGGCCAGCACCTTATACAAATATTCTGATGTGTCAGCTGACACCCATTCCCGCTTAAAATGGCGCACGATGTCGCCGGCGCAGATATCCCGTACGGGCACATCCTCTTCCGGCGTCTCTGGCTCTGTCGTAAGCTCTATGTAGTCGCCGCGGCGCAGAGAAACGGTTTTGCCTGAGGCAGTGACAATCGTCACGCCTTCGTCCCCCGCAGCGGCAATGTCAAAGACGTCGCCAAATCCATAGCCGGCATCTGTATCTATATGTTTCTGTATAATTTTAATCTTCCCCATAATCCATTCCTTTCAATGCAAATATAACAATCCGCTCCCGCTCGTTATTTCCTTCCAGATCACGGCAATCGATTTCATCAAACACCGTCAGTTCGTCAGAAGCCAGCAAATAGGCCATATACTCATCGGAGGGGTAATAGAAAAACAACAGTATGTCCCGCGGCGCGGCATAATACGACGCCAGAATGCGGCTCATAGCTTTCTGCAGGATTTGCAGGGAAAAGGGGTTGAAAAAGTAAATGCGGTCTACTTCCTCCGGCACGGCAAAGTGCTCGGCATTCGCCAGCACGAAGGATACCCGTCCCGACGCAACACCTGACAGTAGATTATCCATAGCCTTTTCATAAATCCGCTCGTCGTACTCGACGCCAACAGAGTGGCAGCGCGTCTGCCAAGACAGAAAGAAATCGACCCGTCCCTTGCCGCATCCGTAATCGAGAAGGGTATTGCCCTTGCGGATATAACCGGCATTAGCCAGCCGCTCCAGCACCGAATAGGGCGTCGGCTCATAGGGGTAGCGGTACACGTCGGCGTGGGTATCGTCCCGCCCCGTCGTCTTAATCTGCAACAGTTTATCCCATTCGCTATCGGTCATCGTCAAATCAATATCCCTTCCAAGTGGTCCAGCTCGTGCTGGCAAATCTGAGCCGGCAGGCCGCGCAGTTTCTGCCGCCGCTTCTTCCAGCTCATATCGTAAAATTCCACTTCGATATACTCATACCGCGTCGTCTTGCGGACGCCGTCCAACGACAGACACCCTTCTTCCGCCTCATAGGGTCCTTCCTTCTTCAGCACGACGGGATTAAACATGACGATATCAGCCGCGCCCATATGAACGACGATGATAGCCTTCCTCACGCCGATCATATTCGCCGCCATGCCTACGCACCGCTCGCGATTCGCCTGCAGCGTATCCAATAAATCCCGGCCAACAGCTATATCAACCTTGACAGCCCGTTCAGCTTTCTGACTCAAAAACAATATGTCTTTTACGATTGGTTTAATCATAGTCAAATTCCTCTAATTTTCTTTATGTATACGATGTATACGATAAATATATCATTGCTTACTAAGTTAATCAACTCTAATCTTACTGCATTTGGAGGCCACCTTCTTTACATAAAAAATCTAGATTTTCTAATTCTCTAAAAAAATTTTTTCTTACACTCTTGAAACATGAGAAAAATGCTCCCTTATAATTGCACATAATTGTTCTTCTATACCAGAAAATTCTTGATTTAAATCTAATGTCTTAACGCTGATTTTATTTCCACTCATATGATATACATTATCTGGCAACACCGTTTCAGCAGTTTTAGCATACAATATCATCCCTGACACATCATGCTGACGACAACCAAATTCAGCAAATTTATTTTTTACATATGTAAAGATTTGGTATAAATTGACAGAATACAGCGTATGTACTCCGTAATGGACTTGCGTCGCATGGGAATAGTATTTCGCATCAATAATTAAAATTTTATTATCTTGGGAAAGCATTATATCACTTTGCATAATTGGCAGCATAGCCGATACATTATCATCCAACACCCAATGAATTTGCGATGATTCAACTTTAATGAGAGGAAAATTTTTTCTATAGTATTCCAAAATAAATTTTTCATATAATCGATGCATATGTTGATCGTCTAAAAAAGAAGCTAATCCATATTGTCCTCGTTCAGTCGTCAAAAGCATGCCTTCCGCAATAAGACGGCAAATATTTATGAGCAACTGGTATGAGCCATTCTGCCGCTGAAAGTGAATCCTATCCCATCTCACATCTTCTAAAGCAACGGTATCTACGTTAGAAAAAAACAATATTTTCTGTCTTAAATTCACTTTATATGTTGTATCTACATCTGCATGGCATAATAAAAGAAGGATTGTTGATTTTAAAATTTGATTCAGCAGATTATTTTCTTACAATTCATCATATTCACAACACAATCTTCGGTTTCTGGCATTACAATGCTTTGCCATGTAATTCAAGTCAATTTTTCCACGCACTACAGCAAGCTCTTCGGTATAAGATAAATACTCTCGATAAAGACCTTGTTTTATTTGCCGGCTAATACCTGTATCTAAAATAGCTGCAAATAAATTGTGAAGATTTTCAAATTCCTCTACAGCAATTTCTTCATATTCCTTTTGTTGTAACGTCGTAAATGCATATGAAAGCATGTAATACACATTTTTGATAAGAATATGACTACGTTTATTCATTGAAATACACCGCGCAATATATTTTCCCATCGTTGTAATTTCGTTGTATCATCAAACCAATACTCGTTCAGCATAGGCAAAATCTCATATTCCACAATAGAATACATCCATTCCTCCGTACATTTCTGACAACCGCAAAAATAACTATGCCCAATACAAAATCCTTTTCCTAAAGATTTATCCATTGTGATCTCACGGTTTAACTCTTTTATCCGTTCGATTAACTCATCCAATGTTTCATTATTTAAACTTTGCTGATATTGAATAAATCCATTTGAATTAAATCCGGGCTCCATCTCAAAAAAACTAAAACGACGACGCAAAGCATAATCTATCATAGCTAAACTACGGTCAGCCGTATTCATCATACCTATAATATATACGTTTTCCGGTACAGAAAATGTTATTCCACTATAAGCTAATGTTGCCTTCATTTCTCGATAATCATTCTCAATCAGCATCAAAAGTTCTCCAAAAATTTTGCTCATGTTGCCGCGATTAATCTCGTCAATAATGAAAAAATGCACTTTATCCGGTTGGTTTGCCGCTTTTTGACAAAACCGATAAAAAATTCCATAAGCCAATTCAAATCCCTCATTAACGGGCTTATATCCCATTATAAACTCCTCGTATGAATAGCTTTGATGGAATTGTACAAACTCTATCCGAGATTCATCTTTCTCCCCCATCATCGACCAAGCCAGCCGCTTAGCAGCGAATGTCTTCCCTACACCAGGAGCACCTTGCAGAATAATATTCTTTTTATATTTCAACACCGATATTAATCGTTCATAGTTGCTTTCTGTCATAAATACTTCATCTAAAAAATCCTGTTTCAAGTAAACTTCCCTTTTAATATTTTGTGGTAAAGAATTTTCTTCGTAAATAATATCTATGATAAAATTATATTCATTTTCTGTTAATTTAAATAAGCTTCCTTGCGGATTAGCGAAATATTCCATATGCTCCAATTCAGGACAGCCTTTTAAGGTATCATATGATACAGGTGAAGGCAGACTTCTTAACTTTTTAAAATATAACTTTTCTCCATCTTGTTCGGCTTCAATTTTTCCTAATGCGACTATTTGTTTTACTGGCTTCGATTCGTATCCAATAACCAGATCTCCCGCCTTCGCATCTAAAAAGTTTTGAAAAACTCGCCGTTTATTACCACTCTCATTATACAAAGTATATGCCTGTACTTCTCCAACAGAGACATTAGAAAAACTCCAAATTTTAGGATTCGCCTTTAGCCACCAATATTGTTTCTGTTTTATAGGTGTCTTTGTATACAATAACACGTCAGATAAATCCATATGTCGAAGAGCTTCCAGAAGTTCTTCTCTAATTCTCCAAACAAAAACCCCTTTTTCATCTTTATCCGCTTTTTTGCCTTCATACAATACAGGCCACCACCAAGTAGCAGCTTCGCCTTCACTAAAAAATACAGGACAACCCGTTTTTTGAACAATACGACGTGCTAGTGCTATCGAACCACCGACATAAAAATTTACGTTTTCTCCGTACTGAGTTACTAGTTGTGTACAAGTGGCCTGACCTCCATAATCCATGATTCGCTTCATAATTTCTAAGCTCGATATAGTAAAAACTTCTTTGTCGTTTAATAACGAATTCCAATCATCAACAGAAAGTCCTGGCGTATAATTTTACGGCAGCCACGTTTCAACAAATACGCCCCGTTTTCTTTGATGTATCCGCCGGCTAATATAAAACCCAACATCAATAGTTAAAGTTCGTAATTGTGGATCTGGATAGCAGTCACTTTCATTAATTATCTGGCGCTGAAACAATTTCACTAATTCCGTATCTCGCTGCAGTACTTCAGCAATCTCGTCATAAAATTTATAAAAATTTCTTATGTTAGCAGCATATGCCCCCTTTTTAAACTGATAATTGCTCCGCAATTCATCAGCACCTGCTTTTACTTCGCTAAATTTATAGATATAGTATTTATCAGGATAACGCAGCCATAAATATGTAGTAATTACATTTTCATTCTGATAATGATTTTTTGCATCTGAATTATATTTACTTAATAATACAATAGAACGTTCTTTAAATCTATTTATCCGTTCATAAATATCTTTTGTTTCATCAAACAAATCAATAAACATATTTTGAACGCTTTTAGGTTCCTGTTCAGCAAATTGTATAAGCATTTGCCTTGGAAAATTGTTGGTAGGTAAATTGCAAGTTGAATTTGAACAACCATAATCAGGAAACACACTCACTAG
>ERZ779877.3306-NODE-3306-length-10602-cov-4.132929_pt1 | contig 10602 bp, 8 predicted proteins | sample MGYA00511556_ERZ779877 | MGnify/ENA primary metagenome ERZ779877 (study PRJEB29588, sample SAMEA2159338) | human gut metagenome | biome: human gut; feature: human-associated habitat; material: faeces | place: Denmark | collected 2008/2010 ... | reverse complement strand
CCGCCAAGGACAAAAGGGCAAAAAGCACCGAAAAGACTGGCTGTCCGACGTGTGGGCCCTTGTTAATCGACGCTTCACAGAAGCGAGATCACGCATTGGATAATCTTTTCCGTATCGGCGGAGGAGGTGTTGATGCAAAGATCGTAGTTTTCCTTCGCGCCCCACTTCTGACCGCTGAGAAACTCATAGTAGCGCGAACGGTTTTTGTCCGTCTGCGTGATTATCTTGCGGAGCACGTCATGGTTCAAGGACTTCTGCTCCTCGTTTCTTTTCCGGCAGCGCTCCATCCGGTCGGCAATGTCGGCGTAAAAGAACAGCCGGAGGGGATTCCGGTGCCGCAGAACATAGTCGGCGCAGCGGCCGACGATCACGCAGGGGGCCTTGTCGGCCATGTCGCGGATGACCTCACTCTCCTTCAGAAAAACCTCAAGATGCTGATCCAGCATCGGGTTCGGCGGCGCCCACATGCGGACGGTGGGAACGGGGAGCACGGGATACGGGCGCTTTTCCTGGATGCTCAGGATGTACTCCTCAGCGAAGGCGGTTCGTTTCGCCAGCTCCGTCACGATCTGGTAGTCAAAAAAGGCGAACTGCAGCTTTTCCGCAAGCCGCCGGCCAATTTCGCGGCCGCCGCTTCCGTATTCGCGGCCGATGGTAATGATGCGCTCCATGGAAACTCTCCTTTCGTCCGTTTGATTGCGTTCCTGAATAGAAACCGTCTTTTTATATAAAAATCATATCAAAATCGGGCGGAGATTTCTACCCCTGTACAGCGAAAAACAGAGAAAAATCTAAAAACTTATATTGCATGTAAGGTTGTCAGATGATATGCTATAAGCACAGAAATCCGATGAAAGGGAGGGAGAAACGATGGAAAATGACTCGCTTCCCCAATATATGCAGATCGCGCTCTCCATTGCCGGACGGATCGCGGGCGGAGACGTTCCGGAGGGGGCAAAAATTTCCGGGCGCTCCAAGCTGTCCTCCGAGTACAACGTTTCGCCGGAGACAATTCGGAAGGCCGTGCGGCTGCTGAGCGATATGCGCGTTGTAGACGTGCGGGAGAAGAGCGGCGTGTATGTGCTTTCTGCGGACAATGCCAGACGCTATCTGCACAATGCCGGGGCTAAAATCGACGTTTTTGCCAAGCGTCAGCAGATGAAGGAGCTTCTGGAGCAGCAGGAGCGCGTTTCAAGTCAGCTTGCGGAGCTGTGCCGCAGCATCCTTGACTACGCCTCGTTCCCGGTACAGGCGGACGATACCCTGCCAAACTATGTCTGCCGCATCCCGAAGAACTGGAGCGGCATCGGCAAAAATCTCAGCAATCTTCATTTCTGGCAGGCGACCGGCGCGACGATCGTCGCCATCCGGCGCGGCACCTCCCGTATCGTGTCCCCCGGCCCCGACGCGGAGCTGTACGGCGGCGACGAGGTCATTTTTGTCGGCACGGACAACGCGCGGGAAGCAGTTTCCCGCTTCTTCCGCAGCACAGAATAAAAACCGGCGCGAGCGCCGGTCAGGAAAGGAGTACGCAGAATGAACCACAGCCAACTGCACGCAATCGACCTTGCCATTATCGGCGCATATCTTATTGCAATGATCGTGATCGGCCTTGTTGTCGTCAAAAAAATCAAGAACACGGACGACTATTATCTCGGCGGACGTTCCTTCGGCCCACTGGTGCTCATGGCGACCGTCTGCGCCACCATCATCGGCGGCAGCGGTCTGATGGGACGGGCGGGCGTCGCCTATTCCAGCGGTTTCAAGGCCATTATGACGGCGGTTCCCTATCTTCTGGGGATGCTGATTTTTTCCGGCTTTGCCGGACGTATATCCGCCGTCGGCACGAGCTTTAACATCACCTCCATCCCCGACCTTTTTGAACGGCGCTTCGGCAAAGCCACCAAGGTCACGCTCGGCGCGCTGATCGCCTTCACCATGATGGGGACCGTCGCGGCCCAGGTCACGGCGACGGCGACCATCATCAACATGCTCGGCGGGGAGATCGGCGTCTCCTATGAGATGGGCGCTTTAATCGCCTGCGCGGTGTTCATCATTTACACCGCCACCTCCGGTCTGTTCGGCGTGATCTACACGGACGTGTTTCAGTTCGTCATGCTGATTTTGTTCGTGTACATCCTCATCCCCGGCGCCTCTCTTGTAAAGCTCGGCGGACCGGCCGCCTTTTTCCGCAATCTTGCGCCGGAGCTGGCGACGCCCTATGTCGACGGCACGATCATAGGGGATATCATCACCTACTTCGTGTTCACGCTCGCGGGCGCGGAGATGTGGCAGCGCGCCTTTGCGGCGAAAAGCCAGAAGGCGGCAAAGAACGGGCTGTTTCTCGGGACCGTGGCATACGGGCTTACGATCCCTCTCGTGTGGTTCATGGGCGTTGTCGCGCACCAGCTCATCGGCGCGGAAAAGATCGCCATGTACGGAACCACCGACGCCGTCGTTCCGGCGCTTGCCATTGAGATCCTGCCTGTAGGTCTCACGGGGCTTGCTCTCGCCGGGATCCTCTCCGTCATCATGTCCACGGCGGACAGCTATCTGATCGTATCCGTGCAAAGCTGCGTGCACGATGTCTATAAAACGTTCGATCCGGACATGTCCGAGAAAAAGGAACTGATCCTGACCCGTGTCTTTGCCGTCATCATGCCGCTGGGCGCGCTGGCGATCGCGCTGTACATGAAGAACGCCTATCAGATACTCATGTTTGCCTGGAGCTTCTACGCCGCGGCGGCGGGGCTTCCCGCGTTCGCCGCGCTCTACTGGAAGAAGGCGACTACGGCGGGGATCCTCTCCGGCATGATCGCGGGCTTTACGGTCTGCATCGGCTGGAAGCTCGCCGGGCTGCCCTTCGGTCTCGGCGCGACGGTACCGGGCGCCATCGCCTGCGCTGCGGCGCTGGTCATCGTGAGCCTTGCCACATATAAGAAATCCCCGTCGCCGTTTCTGGATCCCTATGCGGCAAAAACCTGATGCGGGAAAGCGTGCGGAGCTTTCCGGCAGAATGTCGCGCTCGGCTGTTTTGTGAGAAAGGAGTGTGTGAAAGCCATGACAAGCGGTAAAAAGCCCGTTTTGCGGGGAATCCTGTTGATCGTCATCGTCTGCGGAATTGCTGCGGTCTGCCTCCTGACAAGGCCGAAGCCGGAACGATATACGTTCCGAATCACTATTCCGGCGGGAACCCAGGGAAGATTCGTATACTCCGAGGAAGAGTTTCGTGCGACAAAAAATACGGTCAGAATATGGCTCAACGGCGGGCTGGGGGACACGGAAGTCCTTTTAACCCCTGTGGAGGAAACCATGGAGACCGGTTATACGGCGGCTTATCTCACCCAAGGAATGCCCGCGGAATTTGACGCGGATAAGAGAATCTGGCTCAGGGTGGGCGTGAAAGCGCAGAACACGACCGATGAGGACATTACCGCATATTTGACAGTGGAAAATGCGGAGATTCGCGGCCGTAGTTCCGACGAAAATTCCCCGGACAGCATCACCTTTGAAGCGGAGATCCTTGAGATCCGCGACGGGTATTTCCTTGTAAAACCGGAAGCCGGCTGGGCGATCAACAGCGCGGCTCTGCTGGAGGTCCCCATGGAGAGCATGGAGCCATCCCCCGCGCTGCAGGTGGGAGACGTGATCGAGATCACATACGACGGCAGAATCCTTGAAACCGATCCGGGGCGGATCCTTACGGTCTATCGCATCCGTATTGCGCAAGAGCCGGTCAATCCCCGAGCCTATGAGAGCGGCGGAAACGTCAGAGAGCGGGAAAACGCTCCGGACGATGTGGAATGGCAGGACGGCATTTCATTTTCCGATCTTGCCCCGGGCGGGGAGATCGTATCCCCGTTTGAGATCGTTATGGAGGAAAACGACTCGTCCTTATGGCTCTCCATCACATGGGCGAGAAACGGGCAGGCGTTGGAATACGGTATCCGTTCCGAGGACGGCACGGCGTATTTTCAGGAAAAGCAAGGGGGCTCATCCCTGCTGCTGATTGAGGAAATTCCGGCGGGAACGTATCGCTTGTATGTAAAAAACCCCGAGACATTCAACGCCCTGCCGGCAGACGAAAGCGCCGAGAGCGTTAACGTGACCGGCGCGCTGGTGTATTCCCGCGTTCCGCGGTGAGAGACCGTGCATCCGGTATCGGCAGCCTTCCCGTGATTTTTCCGCATCGGCGCAGACTCACGGTTCAGCGCAAAAAAAGATAGCCCCTGACTGCGTTACAGAAGATTCGCAGTCAAGGGCTATCTTTCACTCTTAATATCTAACATCCTGGTTACCTCCTTTCTTCAAATTCATGACACCGCTGCTTCCCCGTGCAAATCTTCTCCCTTCTTCGCTTTTCTGCCCCGCTTCACCGGGGGCTTTCCGCATACGGCGGATGCTGTCGGAGATCCTTTCACGCGTTTTTCGGTGTCATTTTCCCCAGACTCCAGCGGTCCGGGGGGCATCATTCAGCCTCCTTTTTGTACTTTTATGATACCAGAGACCGCCGATGGAAACAAGTGACGGGATCGGAGAAAAAGCCAGACCCGCATTGTGCATCACAATGAAATTGCCGGCGATCACGCAATTTCTCTTGACTGTTGCCGCCGGGCACTATATAGTTAAATTGTTGGGGAACGAGCCGCCGCGTCATACAAAGCATGACGCGGCGGCTCATTTTTTCAAAAAGCCTCGCAGAGCCCGCGCCCGCCGGCAGAAGATCCGGGCTCGGTCAGCCGCACTCTTTTTTCATGGCGGAATATCCAATCAGCACCGTCCAGACATAGGCGCAGGTCTTGGGGATGCCATCAGCCCCAGACGAAGCACATTAAAGCCCGCCGCGCCTTTCTCGCTCCGTGCGGGCAGGACAGCGGGCCGCTTTCAAAAGCGGAAGAATCAGAATCTGCTGTACAGCACCCGGCAGAGAAACGCGGCAAAAAGATCGGGCGGCTCCCGCTCCTCCTTGTTCAGCCAGACGCACACCATGCGGAAGGCGCCGAAGGTCAGAAAGTTATAGACATACGCAAGCTCCGCTTCACTGTTGCTGCCGGAGAGCATTTTGCGCGCGCTTTCCTTCAGGCTGTCCATGGCAAACAGCTTGTGGGCGAATGCCGGGTCAACGTTGTTGTTGATGATCAGGCGGGCAAATTCCAGATTCTCCTCCAGATACCGGCAGGCGGCGGTGATGATTTTCTCCGGTTCGGTTTCATGGCGCTCGATGGCTTTTGCGATAAAGTCCAGCATATCCTTTTCCATATCGGTCAGCAGATCGAACTGACTTCCGTAATACTTATAAAATGTCGTTCGGTTCACGTCGGCTCTTTCACAAAGCTCCCGAATGGAAATGTGGTATATGTCCTGTTCCTTCAGCAGCTCGATCAGCGCGGCCTTCAGCAGGCGCTTTGTCATCGCAATGCGGCGATCCTCTTTTTTCTCCATGGCAGCCTCCTAAAAATGAATTTTTTTTGAACCCTCAACATTTCCCAACGGTGTGTTGATTTTTATTCCATACCGAAAGAACTGTCGGTTGAATAATCAACATGTGTTCATCATAATGAAACAAACGGAAAAAGTCAAGAAGGGTAATGCGCCATGAAAAAGCTTGCAGAGTTTCTTATAAACCGCCGCCGCGTTCTCACTGCCGTCATGCTTGCGCTGACGGCAGTTTGTGCCGTTCTCGCGCTGCGCGTTCCGATCAACCGGGATCGGACAAAATATCTTGCGGACAGCTCCGAAATGAAGCAGGGGCTTTCCATTATGGAGGACGTCTTCCCCGAGTCCGACGAGACGGCGTCGATCCGCGTGATGTTCGATGATCTGACCGCCGATCAGATACCCGAAATCAAAGCGCAGCTGGAAGCTATACCGAACGTAAGCGGCGTCGCGTACGAAGCCGGCAGCGAGGAATACAATAAGGACAATCACACGCTCTTCGTCGTGAACAGCCGGTACGATTACGACACCGACGAGGAGCACGCGATCGAAGCCGCTATCGAAGAGGGCTTCCCCGGCTATACGATGGCGTATGAGAATAACGATGTCCCGGCAACGGAGCTTCCGCTCTGGGTCGTCGTTCTTGCGCTGACGCTTGCCGTTATCATTTTGCTGGTCATGTCCGATTCATGGCTGGACCCCGTGCTGTTTCTCGTCACCATCGGCGTCGCCGTCGTGCTCAACATGGGAACGAACATCCTGTTCCCGTATGTCGATGAGATGACCGCAACGGTCGGGCCCATTTTGCAGCTCGTGCTCTCCATGGACTATTCCATCATTTTGATGAATCGCTACCGGCAGGAAAAGGTCACGCACAGCGACAAGGTTTCTGCCATGAAGACGGCGCTCGCCGGTTCGGTTTCCTCCATCGCCTCCAGCTCGCTTACCACGGTCGTGGGATTGCTGGCGCTCGTGTTTTTGAGCTTCAAGCTCGGGCCGGAGCTCGGCATCGTGCTGGCCAAGGGCGTATTCATCAGCATGCTCTGCGCCTTTACCGTCCTCCCCGCGATGATCCTTGCAATGGACCCGCTGCTGGAAAAAACGAGAAAAAAATCGCCGCATGTTCCGATGGCGCGCTTCTCAAGGCTCAGCTATAAGACGAGATACGCCATGCCCGCCGTTTTTGCCGCGCTTTTTATCGCTTCCTTTATATTGCAGGGCTATACGCAGATCGTCTTCACGGAGGAAAACGACGACCCGCTGGCGAATGTGTTCCCGAAGAAGAACACCGTTGCGGTGGTTTACCGCAACGAGGACGAAGCGAAAATCGACAGCGTCATCTCCGAACTGGAAAAGGACGAGCGGGTTTCCGATATTCTCGGCTATGCCAACACGCTCGGCAAGGAGATGACCGCCGAGGACATGGGCAAGGCCGTCGCCGAATTGAGCGACGATGCGGAGCCCATCGGCGATAACCTCCTCCGTATGCTCTATTTCATCGCGGAGGACGGGAAAATGCCCGTGATAACGGCGTCTGACTTTATTAATTTTATAACCGACACCGTTCTTCCGGACAAAACCATCGGCAAGCACCTTGACGCCGCGCTGCGGGACAACGCGGAGCAGTTCCGAACGCTTGCCGACCGCACGCGCCTGACCACCGCGATTTCCGTTGACGAAATGGCGGAGCTCTTCGGCATAGACCGGGAGCGTGTCGAGAAGCTCTATCTCTACTATACGATCCAAAACGGCGTTGCGGACAGCGGCACAATGACGCTGCCGGTCTTTGTGGATTATGTGCTCAATTCCGTGGCGGCCAACGAAACCTACGGCTCGATGGTGAGCGCCTCGGCAATTGCTTCCCTCCGGCAGCTGCAAACCTATACGAATACCAATACCGTTCTGGCGGCGCGCAGCGCGGCCGATCTGGCCGCGCTGATCGGGGCGGACGAGAGCACGGTGAATACCGTGTTTATTCTCGATAACGCGGGCGACGTCAGCGCGCAAACTATGAGTCTGCCCGAATTCAGTTCGTTTTTGTGCGGCAGCCTGCTGCAGGATGCGCTGTTCAGCACATATTTTGACGATGCCGCCAAGGCGCAGGCGCAGACGATGGACGCGCTGGTGCAGCTTGCCGTGTCCGGGCAGGGGCTGACCCCCGACCAGATGGCGCAGACGCTGGGGATGGACGCGGAAAGCGTTTCCAAGCTGTACAGCCTCTACTTTTCCGCCGATCCCACGTTCCAGAAGGAGGCGGCCGCCATGACGATGACGCTTACCGACTTTCTCCCGCTGCTGAAGGCCAACGCCCCCGCCGAGCAGCAGGCGCAGCTCGCCCAAACGGAGCAGCTTGTGAATCTTGCCGTTTCCGGGCAGGCGTTGGACGCGGAAACCATGGCGGGCGTGACGGGGATGACCACGGAGAATGTCGCGGGGCTTTATCTGATGAGCGGCACGGAGGCAATGACGCTTCCGGACTTTCTTTCCACCGCGCTGACACAGGCGCCCGACAACGCCGGCTTGCAGCAGATGAACCAGCTTGTACAGCTCGCTGTTTCCGGGCAGGCGCTGGACGCTTCTTCCCTTGCCTCCGTGTTCGGGATGGATACCGCGCAGGTCTGCCAGATATTCGCGCTTGTGCTGGCAGGGCAGAAAACAGTGGCTCTTGCCGATTTCTCCGCATTTCTCGTCAACTCCGTGCTGACGGACACGGCCTACGCCGGAGCTTTTTCCGAGGAACAGGCGGCGCAGCTTCGCCGGCTGGATTCCATCGCGCAGCTTGCGGTTTCCGGCACACCGCTTGACGCCGGGACGCTGGCACAGCTGTTCGACACGGACACGGATACGATCACGATGGCATTCCGCCTGTACTTCGGCAGGGATATCAGCCAAAAAACAATGTCGCTGAAGGCGTTTACCGACTTTGCTCTGTCCGATCCTCTTGTGAGCGGAATGATGGACGCCTCCACGCTCGGCCGTATTCAGTTTTTGCAGGCGATTCTGAACGCCGCGATAAACGGAACGGCGTTCACCTCCGCAAGACTTGCCTCGTTCCTGGGCATGGATCCGGCGCAGACGGAAAAGCTGTATATCCTCCGTATGGGGGAAAACGGCGGTACGGACTCGTGGACGATCTCTCCGCGCTCGTTTGTAGCCTTTGCCGCAACGGACGTGCTCGGCGACGCAGAGCTTGCAAAGCAGATCGATGAAAAAACCGCGGAGGAGCTTCGGCAGGGTCATACGCTGATTGAGGCCGTCGTTTCGGAAAAAGCTTACACCGCCGGCGAAATGACCGCGCTCCTTTCCTCTCTGACGGACGAGGTGACCGAAAACGAGACGGAGATCCTTTATCTCCTTTACGGAGGCGTGAATGACGCCGATCCCACGGAAAAAATGACGATTGTGGAGCTCTTTGATCTGCTCTGCGACAAAATGCTGAACGACGGGCGCTTTGCGGAGTATTTCGACGGAGAAACAAAAAAGGAGATCCTCGACAGCAAGGCGGAGCTGGAGGACGCCGTCGCGCAGATGAGAGGCAAAGCCTACGCAAGAATGGTCGTCACCTCCGATTACCCGGACGAGTCTCCGGAAACGTCGGACTATGTAACCCGTATCGATACGCTCTGCCGGGAAAATCTCAGTGAATACTATCTGGTGGGCAACTCCGTTATGGTCAGTGAGATGGACCGCGCCTTTGACAGCGAATACCGGATGATCTCCCTGATCACCGCGATCTCCGTATTTCTTGTTGTGCTCATCGCGTTCCGCCATCCGATCCTTCCGCTGATCCTCACGCTTCTCGTGCAGTGCGGCGTCTTTATCACCGTAACGGTCATCGGAGCCTACAGCGGCTCGATCTATTACCTTGCGCTGCTGATCGTACAGAGCATTCTCATGGGCGCAACGATCGACTACGGCATTGTGTTCTGTAATTTCTATATGGACAGTCGAAAAACCATGGACGTGACCGACGCGCTGCGCGCGGCGTACGAAGGCTCCATCCACACCATCATGACCTCCGGCTCCATCCTTGTGCTGGTGCTTGCCGCGCTCGGGATCCTTGTATCCTCGCCGATGATCTCCGATGTGAGCACCACGCTGTCCATTGGCGCGCTTGTCGCCATGCTGCTGATCCTTCTGGTTCTGCCCGGCATGACGGTTTGCTGCGACAGACTCATAAACAGAAAAAAGACCGAAGAAAAGACAAAAACGCCGTAAACCGCGGCAAAAAAGAAAACCGGCGGCGGGAGAACGAACTCTCCTCGCCGCCGGTTTGCGTTTTTTATTGTGCCGGAAGCTCCACGGCAAAGACGGTGCCGCGCTCCGAGCTTTCTTCCACCCGAACGGAGCCGCCGTGCAGACCGGCAATTTCCCACACCAGCGAAAGCCCGAGACCCACGCCGCCGTATTCACGGCTGCGGGATTTGTCCACGCGGAAGAAGGGCTGGAAGATGCTCCGCCGGAATTCCTCCGGGATGCCGCTGCCGGTATCCGCCACGCGGATGTGCAGCATTTTGTCCTCCTGTGCCACGGAAATGCGCACCGACCCATCGGGGCGATTGTACTTGACGGCGTTTTCCGTCAGGTTGAAAAGCATTCGGTAGATCAGCGCGTCGCTCCCGATCATAACGCCGTCGCCCTCCCGTTCGAGCGCGATGCCTTTCTTCTCCGCCAGCGGCGCGAGATCCGTGAAGATCTCCTCGATCATCGGCGCGAGCTGGATCTGCTCGTTCCGCGCCACCTGCTGCAAATTGCTCATCTCCAGCAGCGTCTTGGTCATCTGCGTCAGCCGCTCCGTCTGCTCGCGCAAAAGCGTGAGGAACTCCGCCGTCTCCGGCCGCACATCGGGATGCTCCGCGGAAAACAGCTCCAGCTGCGCCTGCATCAGCGCCAGCGGCGTGCGCAGCTCGTGGGCGGCGTTGCCGGTGAACTGCCGCTGGGCGGCAAAGGCGTTGTTCAGCCGCTCCAGCATCTGGTTGAACGAGCGGCTCAGCTGCCGGAACTCCGAAATGGTGTCTTCATCGATCCTCATATCGGCAAGATTGTTCAGCTGCACCTGCTCCACCTGCGAGGTAAAGCTGCGCAGGGGCTTGAGAGCGCGTCCGCTGACGAAATAGGCGAGGATGCCGCTGAGCAGCGTTACCGCCGCCGTGATGTACCAGTTGG
>ERZ779877.3300-NODE-3300-length-10617-cov-3.820015_pt1 | contig 10617 bp, 6 predicted proteins | sample MGYA00511556_ERZ779877 | MGnify/ENA primary metagenome ERZ779877 (study PRJEB29588, sample SAMEA2159338) | human gut metagenome | biome: human gut; feature: human-associated habitat; material: faeces | place: Denmark | collected 2008/2010 ... | reverse complement strand
GCCCATGAATTGCGTACCGCCATACATACCACCCGGCATCATGCCATTCGTATTGATCGGACCGTTCCACGCCTGGGAACGATAGGTCCAATAGCCCAAGGAGTCATAACCGTAGGTGTCAAGCCATTGCGGGTCGTTGACTTCGGGGTAGGCGCGGGCGAATTCCCTCGCTACCTTCTCGGAGATGCCGAACGCCGCCGCGTAGACCATGTACCAGTTCCATAGCGTCAAATCAAGGGCTCCGCGATTGGAGAAATTGGAGAAATCTTCCATATAGCGTTTGAGTCCCAAGCATTCGCCGGCATACTGCTGGCCGCGTTCGGTGATGCCTTCCGATCGGCCCGCGGCCATGCAGAAGACGCTGATACAGATGAACGGCACGCCCAAGCACAGCGCCATCGCGATATTGCTCGCACCGTTGGCGAATATACCAATAGCGCCGATGACCATCAGACATAGGCTCGGCACCAACCACCGTCCGTTCACGCTCTTCACCGCGCCAAGCGCTCCGAATTCGAGGTCACAGGCGCTCTTGAACCGATTCAGGGACTGGTAGCCCTCCTCCCAGTCGGAGCAGGCCGTGTCCATCTGGTTGAAGTCGAACACCGGCGAGCCGACGCGCATGGAGATGCCGATCAGCAGTTCCAGACAGGCTTCCTCGGACTGGCTCAGACCGAGGGTGTTGCGATGGGAAAGCGCGGCCGGCATGATCACCAGAGTGCTGGTGGAAGCCGTGGCCTTGGCTCGATTGGGATCGGAAGCAATCATGCGGGCGAGGTCGGAGGCGTTGGCTTGGCTCAGGTCGATGCCTTGGTACAGGCTGGATGGCCCCGGGTAGACGGCAAGCGCCTTCTTGACCACCAACGCCAGTATCGTCGCCGTCATGGCACGCGATGATCGGTCACCTACGGATTCGTCCACCACGTCGATCAGATACGCGCTGGCCGCAGGGCTGACCTGCGGCGGATCGCGCCAATATTCGATGCCGCCTTGGTAACGGGCCTCGCGGTTCGCCGACAGCACGCCACGAATCGCCAGCACGCAGCATAGCACTCCGATTATCAGACAAATCAACCAGCCTGCGACGGTGAGCTGCGCCTTCAACCGTTGTCGGTCACGCCACTGCCGTTCCTTGGCGGCCTCCGTGGATTTCAGTTCGTCGAGATAATCGCCGGACTGCGTACGTTCGACGCCGACAGCGCCTGTGTTGTCGAAGGCCGCGACGAGGTCGACATATTGGTTGGTGCGCAGGTCGCTGATGGTGAAATGCAATGTGCCGTCCGCATCGCGCGATGTCTGGGAGGTGGCTTCGGTATGCAACCACGCCCACGAATTGTTGGAGGCGATGCCTTTGGGGAAACGCACGGTGCCGGTGACCTTGCCGGCCGGCACCTGGTTGTTTTCAGGGAACATCTCCCACATGAGATTCGTCACGTCGCTATGCCGCGTGCCCATGTCATGGAACGTCATGCTCACATCGAACTTGAGGCTGCTCTGTTTGACGGTGGCGGGGATGTTCCAGCCGATCTCGATGTTCTTCTGCTCGCCGGAACCATTCGGGTCGATGCCGTCGGTAGTGGGATCGAACGGCTGCGGCGAGTCGGAACCGGCCGTGGTGTCGGCGATGTACCAGTGGCCGGCATAGGTCGAGTCCCATGTGCCGTCGGATATGCCGGATGGCAATTGTGGATCGGTCTGCGTATATTCCTCGCCTGTGGATGCGTTGGTCACGGAGATGTCGGTGATGTTCGTCAGATCTTGGTTGCGCAGTTTGAACGTCAGATACAGCTGTTTCCACGGCTTGGTGTCACCGTTGCCGTCCTCGCGACGCTTCAGCTGGTAGTCCAGATGCTCTGTGAATCTAATGTCGCCGTTGCTCTGGAGCCGTGCATCGAAGTCGACGGAGCGGTAGCTCAGGTCCGCCTCGTCGCCGGATATGACGAATACCGCAAGGATGATGGCAACCACCGCCACCAGCGCACTGAACGCGGCGATTAGCCCGCGTCCGTACCGTTTACCGTTCATTGTTCACCCCTTCCTGCTCTCTACGACTGGCCAATGCGGCCATGGTGCGTTTGCCAGTACGTCTGTTTCATCGGCCTCCGAACGAACCGCCGCCGGAGCCGCCGGACGACCCTCCGAAACCGCCGCCGGAGAAGGAACCACCGGAACCGCCGAAGCTTCCGGAACCTCCGGATGAGGAGGATGGGGCCGCCGCGGAGATCGTGCTGCGCACGTCGGCGAAACTGGAACTCAGCTGCGCACCGAGATCGCCGAAATTCGCGCTGAATGCGGCCGGATCAATCGTGGAGGCGCCAAGCGACGTGCCGACGGATGCGCCAAGCAGGCTGCTGGAACGCAAGGGCATGTACATGTACGAGGTGCCGGCATGCTCATCCAACCACTGCGGATCGGCCACTTCGGGATATGCTCTGGCTAGCTGGGCCATCGCCTTCTTGGAAATGCCGAACGCGGTGGCATACACCATGTACCGGCCCCACAACGTCATGTCGAGCACGCCTCGGTCGGTGAAATCGCTGAAATCCGTAAGATAGCGTTTCAATCCGGCGACTTGCCCACCATAGCGTTGCCCCTCATCGGTCAGCACATAGCGTTTCCCGTATGCTGCGGCGAAAGCGCAAAGCGCGACCACCGGAACGCAGACGACCAGCGCCACGGCAAGCTCACCGTCCTGCACGTATTTCAACGCCAGGAAGAAGGCGAACGCAATACCCAGCCCACTGAACAGATAGCTGAGCAATCCCATAGGCTTGACGGCATGTAAGTCATCGAATTCCATGGAGCACGCGTTGTCGAAGGTTTCCAACAGCTTGTAACCGCTCGAATAGTGTTTGAAGGCCTTGCTCATCTGTTTCAAATCAAACACCTGCGCATCATGCAGACGCGATGACGCTTTAAGCAGGATGTCAAGCACCGCTCTTTCGGAGGAACTGAGCAGCAACGAACCGATGTCGTCACACACCACCGGCATGATAGCGATGGTGCTGGTCTTCTTCAGTTTGCGCGCGGACGCCGCATTGGAACCGAGCATGCCAGCCACCGAAGCCGCGCTCGTCGTGGTCAAATCAATGCCGTTATACAGGTCCACCGGCCCCGGATAGATGGCGATCGCGCCTTTCGAGGCAAGCGACATCACCGTGGCGGACATCTGTCTGTTGGCCAGTTTGTCGGCGTTCTTGGTCTTGCCGGAACCGAATATCGAGGAGGATGCGCTCATGATATCCTCCATCTTCGCGGCGGCTGCTGGACTTAGGTCAGGCAGGTCCCGCCAGTATTCGATATCGCCCTTGTATTGCGATTTGCGGAAGCTGACGATGGCGAAATACAGCGCCGCCACAGCAAGCGCGATGCCGATCAACGCCGCGAATATCCAGCCGGCCACCCGTTTGACGGCCTTCGTATGCTGACTGGACCTCCATTCCCGTTCCTGTTTGGTTTCATCGTCGATAAGCCGTTGCTTGTATGCGCCGGACTTGGTGCGTGCCACGCCTTGCGCTTGCGAGGCATCGAACATGGCCACGACATCCAAATAGTCGCCGGCGCGCACATCATTGGCGGAGAACATCAGGGAACCATTATCGCCGCGGTTCGTGGTGGAGGTATTTTTGGTGTGCAGCCATGCCCACGAATTCTTGCCGTTAATGCCGTTGGGGAATGTGACTTTGCCCGTCACCGTACCGATGGGAATCTGGTTTTCCTCGCCGAACGGCTCCCATTGGAAGGAGACGACGTCGTCATAGGCGGTGCTCACGCCATGCAGCGTCATGGATACATCGAATTTGAGACTGTCCTCGGATACGGTTTGTGGAATATTCCAACCGATTTCAAGTGTTTTGTCGGCCTGACCGTCATCACTTAACCCATCGGTCTGCGGATTGAACGGCTGAGGATCGTTCTCATCCTCAGTGACGTCCACGATGTACCACCGTCCCGCATGCTCGTCGTTCCAGTTGTCGGCATTGTCGGGGAAGACGAAGTCGCCCTGGCGGTATGTCTCGCCGTTGGATACGTCCTTGACCCCAATATCGCTGATATCCGTGAGATTCTTGGATTTCAGCGTATACCGCTGATACATCTGCTTCCAGTCACGGCCACGGTCCTTCAGCCTCATGTCGATATGCTGCGTGACTTTGAGATCGCCGTTCCTCTGCACCGCCACGTCGTAGTCAAGCGTGCGGTAGCTTAAATCAGGTTCCTCATCGGAGGTCTGCGCATTGATGAGCACGATGCCCAACATCGTCAACGTGACCACAATCGTGGACAGCAGACTGACCAACGTACGTCTGATATTCATCGGCGGTATCTCTGTTTTCTCTCAAGGGTCCTCAAGCACCAACGCATGGTCTCGGCGTCAACGGACCGTAATACAGGAAAGGGAGTGCTGGCAAGACATCACACCTCGTCAGCGCTCCCCTTTCTTGTATGGAAACGTTCAGAACTTGACTTGCGGAGCCTGACGGTCCGCTTCGTCGACCTGGAAGTACGCCGCCTGCTCGAAGTGGAACAGTCCGGCGATGATGTTGGTCGGCACGACCTCGATCTTGGTGTTGTACTTCTGCACCACATCGTTATAGAACTGGCGGGCGTAGGCGATTTTCTCCTCGAGCACCTTGAGCTGGGCCTGCAGGTCCAGGAAGTTCTGGTTGGCCTGCAGCTGCGGATACGCTTCGGCCACGGCCTGGAGGTTCATGATCGCGCGGCTCAGCTGGTTTTCGGCTTGGATGCGCTGTGCCACATCACCGGACTGCGCCGCCTGGAGTGCGCTGGCGCGGGCCTGGGTCACCTGTGTGAACACCTGCGATTCATGGGCAGCGTACCCCTTGACGGTCTCCACGAGATTCGGGATGAGGTCGGCGCGCTGCTTGAGCTGCACGTCGATCTGCGCCCAGCCGTTTTTGACGCGGTTGCGCAATGTGACCAGACCGTTGTAGGCGGACACTCCCCACAGCACTATCAGGACGATGACAATGAGTGCAATAATGCCGAATATCATGTGAAAATCCTTGCTTCTTTGCTTGTTTATTTGTCTAATTTTCGCATGAGGGCTACACATTTCGTTGTATTGTCGGTTTTCCATGCACCCGTAAATCGATTGATGCCAATATTCGCACAGCATGTCGAACGTACGAAAAACCCACCCCTTACGGAGTGGGTTTTTCGTTAGATTACCTATCGGCTTCGCTGCGAAGAATCCGTGAGAAGACGTCAGTCTTCGAATGCTGAGCCGTCAAGCGAGAAGCCCAGTGGGCTTCTCGTAGGTGAAGTGAGCAGCTTCGCTGCGAAGGATCCGTGAGAAGACGTCAGTCTTCGAACGGATCAAAGTCGCGGCGCACGCGGCGACGCGGACGCTCGGAGCGCTCTTCGCGATCGGCACGGTACTCGTCGTAGTTCTCGTCGGCGGCGTAACGCGGGTTGCGGTCGTCACGACGGCTACCACGGCGACGGTCGGAACGGCGGTCATCGCGATCGTAGTCACGGTCATCGCGGTCGGAACGACGGCGACGCGGACGATCATCATAATCACGATCATCGCGATCGGAACGGGACGAACGGCGGTCGTCACGATCGTAGTCGCGATCGTCACGGTCGGAACGACGGCGACGCGGACGATCATCATAATCACGATCGTCATCGCGGTCGGAACGACGGCGACGCGGACGATCGTCGTAATCGCGATCATCGCGATCATCGGAACGACGTCGGTCGTCACGACGGCCACGGCCGCCACGGCGGTCATCGCGATCGCCACGGTCACGACGCGGAGCGGAGGATTCCTGATCCTCGAAGCCCGGGATGGCAAGGGAGATCTTGCCACGATCGTCAACACCCTGCACGACCACCTCAACGGTGTCGCCTTCCTTGAGCACGTCTTCGACGGCGTCGATGCGCTCGCCGTTGGCGAGGTTGCGGATCTGGGAGATGTGCAGCAGACCGTCGGTGCCCGGGGTCAGGTTCACGAAGGCGCCGAAGGAGGTGGTCTTCACGACCTTGCCGTTGTAGGTCTCGCCGGCTTCCGGCACGTGCGGGTTGGCGATCTGGTCGATGATCTCCTTGGCCTTCTCGGCGGCCTCGCCGCCTTCGGAGGAGATGTACACGGTGCCGTCATCCTCGATGGCGATTTCGGCGCCGGTGTCTTCCTGGATCTGGTTGATCATCTTGCCCTTCGGTCCGATGACCTCGCCGATCTTGTCCACCGGAACGGTGGTGGTGATGATGCGCGGCGCGTACGGGCTCATCTCGGCCGGGCCGTCGATGCACTCGTTGATGACTTCGAGGATGGTGGTGCGGGCTTCCTTGGCCTGCTGCAGGGCGGACGCCAAGATGTCGGCCGGAATGCCGTCGAGCTTGGTGTCGAGCTGCAGGGCGGTGATGAATTCGGAGGTGCCGGCCACCTTGAAGTCCATGTCGCCGAAGGCGTCTTCGGCGCCGAGGATGTCAGTGAGCGTCTTGTAGATGTGCTGGCCGTCGACGTCGCCGGACACGAGGCCCATGGCGATGCCTGCGACCGGAGCCTTCAGCGGAACGCCAGCGGCGAGCAGGGACAGCGTGGAGGCGCAGACGGAACCCATGGAGGTGGAACCGTTGGAGCCGATTGCCTCGGAGACCTGACGGATGGCGTACGGGAACTCCTCACGGCTCGGCAGCGCCGGCACGAGGGCCTTCTCGGCGAGGGCGCCATGGCCGATCTCACGGCGCTTCGGGGAACCGACGCGGCCGGTCTCACCGGTGGAGTACGGCGGCATTTCGTAATTGTGCATGTAGCGCTTGGACTGCGGGCCGGACAGCGCGTCGATCTGCTGCTCCATCTTGAGCATGTTCAGGGTGGTGACGCCCAGAATCTGGGTTTCGCCACGCTGGAACAGTGCGGAGCCGTGCACGCGCGGCACGATGTCCACTTCGGCGGACAGGGTGCGGATGTCACGCAGGCCACGGCCGTCGATGCGGTAGTCCTGGGTCAGGATGCGGCGGCGCACGATCTGGCGCTGCAGCTCCTTGAACGCGTTGCCGATTTCCTTGTCCTTCTCGGCGTCTTCCATGTCGGTGAACTCGCCGGCGAGGGTGGCCTTGACGCCTTCCTTGATCTCGTGGATGCGGTCCTGGCGCGGCAGCTTTTCGGCGATGGACAGGGCTTCGTCGAGGTCGGCGTGGGCGATCTCGTCGATGCGGTTGTACAGATCCTCGGTGTACTCCGGGAAGAGCTGGAATTCCTTGGTTTCCTTCGCGGCGATCTTCTTGAGCTCGGCCTGGGCCTCGCAGATCACCTTGATGAACGGCTTGGCGGCTTCAAGACCGCCGGCGACGACTTCCTCGTCCGGCTTGGTCTGGCCTTCGTCGTAGATGAGGTGCCATGCGTTCTTGCCGGCACCGGCTTCGATCATGGCGATGGCGACGTCGCCGTTCTCGACAACGCGGCCGGCGACCACGATTTCGAACACGGCGCGTTCGCGCTCGCTCCAGCGCGGGAAGGCGACCCACTGGCCGTCGATCAGGGCCAGACGCACGCCGGAGACCGGGCCTTCGAACGGCAGGCCGGAGATCATGGTGGAGGCGGAGGCGGCGTTCAGTGCGACGACGTCGTATGCGTCATCCGGGTTGACGGCGAGCACGGTTTCGACGACCTGCACTTCGTTGCGCAGGGTGTGCGGGAACAGCGGACGCAGCGGACGGTCGATGATGCGGCAGGCCAGGATGGCTTCGGAGCTCGGACGGCCTTCGCGGCGGAAGAACGAGCCCGGGATCTTGCCGGCTGCGTACATCTTCTCTTCCACATCCACGGTCAGCGGGAAGAAGTCGTAGTTCTCCTTCGGGCTGGAACCGGCGGTGGTCGTGGACAGAATCATCGAATCATCGTCAAGATAGGCGGCGACGGCACCATCCGCCTGCTGGGCGAGACGACCGGTCTCGAAGCGCAGCGTGCGCTTGCCGAATGAACCATTATCGATTACGGCTTCAACAGCCTTGATTTCGGGACCCTCCATAGGGTTCCTCCTTTGTTTTCTTTTCTTGTGTACCTACTATCGGCAGTCCTCTTCAGCGGACTCCAACCGATTCCTACATGCGTGACGCGGCGTTGCCTCCGCCGCTTCCTCATCTCTAGATTCTAGACCTCGTGCGCCCCAAACCTCGGGCCTTCAAACTGTCTGTTCCTTGAACTCGGCTGTCATGCAAAAACGCCCGGGCGCCATGTGACGCTCGGGCGGAAGAATGTTATCGGCGCAGACCCAGACGCTCGATCAGGGAGCGGTAACGGTTGATGTCAACGCGCTTGAGGTAATCAAGCATACGACGACGGTCGCCGACCATCAGCAGCAGACCACGACGGGAGTGGTGATCGTGCTTGTGCTCCTTGAGGTGCTCGGTCAGATCAGCGATGCGCTTGGTGAGCAGAGCAACCTGGACCTCCGGGGAGCCGGTGTCACCCTCGTGGGTTGCGTAGGTCTTGATGATTTCCTGCTTTTCCTCAGCCGTAAGTGCCACGGCATCCTCCTTATTTTGCTGCGCGGTGCTGCCGGCCCAATACCGGCGCGCTCTCTATCCGCGGGCGAAACACGCCAAGGAAACATCTTACACGACGTCCGGACCAAAATCGCCGGCCGATATTTCCGCCCCCGCCGACGGCCGTTCTTCACGTCACGCCATGGACGTGAGCAGACCGCCGAACAACACCACGGCAAGCGCGACGAGTTCGATTGCGAAGAACAATAGGAACGAGGCCCAGCTGCGTGTGAGGACGTTGAGCTTCGATTCCTTCTTGATGCACACCAGCAGGCCCACCCAGAGCACCGCGTAGACCGCGACACCGAAACCGGCGGCGATGATGCCGAGATTCGCGGCGTTCGCCAGTCCGGCCGCCTCACCGTACATCACGTAGGTGGCGTTCCAGAAGTTGAAGCTCAGCAGGCACATGCCGGCGACGAATTGCTCCGCGGCAAGGCCAATCACGAAAATGGTCCCCCACAGCCATTTCTTCGCGTCCGCGACCATCAGTCCGAGTCCGGTGAGCGCCACGATGGTCACCGTCCATGAAATCAGCGCCACGCCTTTGGGATCGAGGAAATTCAGGTTCGCCACCATCCATGAGGCGTCCCGCACCGCGATGTCGCGCCCCCACCAGTACGGCGCGATCATGGCCAGCAGCACCAATGCCATGAACAGAATCCAGCGGACCGGATGCGATTTGCGGCGTTCGATGTCGGCCAAGGACAGGTCCGACGGTTCGATGGACGCCGTCGGGTGTTTGGAGACGTCGACGGTCTCGACCACGCCATCCACGACTTCCGTTGCCTTGTTGCGTTCCTTCTGACCCATGTTCCGCTCCGTATATATTGCGATATCTTGCGATTGCGCCGCCGCACGCCGCGGCCCGTTCCAGCATACCCGGGCAATCGTATGCCCGGGCATACGGATATACGAAAGGCGTGCCTTGAGGCACGCCTTCTTCTTCTCTGATGCTGTTGTGGAGCGGATGACGGGAATCGAACCCGCGTAATCAGTTTGGAAGACTGAGGCTCTACCATTGAGCTACATCCGCGTGTTGCCGCTACGTCCGAAGCCGACACGAAACGACTCGAGCTATTATACACATCCCACCAACTTTTGCAAGCGGGAATGGCATTTCAGATTTCGAGCATGACCACGGCGGAGGCGATCGGCCCGTCATGGCTTATGGAGATGGAGATATCGTACGACTGGCGCACCGGATCCAACGGCAGGCCCAACGACTGCTGCACCTTGCGTTGCACTTCGGAGGACAGTATGACGCGCGGCACGCCGTGGGAATCGTCGAGAATTTCGATGCGCACCCATGGGAAGTTGTCGAGCGCGTACGGATATGCGACTTCGGCGCCGTCTTTCGCATGCCGCGAAATGGCCGCGCACCACGCTTTCAGGAACGCCTCCTTGCCTGCCCAGCGGGCGGCGAGGTGCACCGCCTCGTCATCATGCTTGAGCTGCGACCGTTGCGCCGTCTGCCATATCTCGCGCATGGAGAACAGATTGCGCATACGCGTCCCCGGCTCATTCAGCTGCTTGGCGAACGCAGGCACGTCAACGACGTCATGCCCTAGACCCAGCATTCCTCCGCCTTCCTAGGAATTATTAATCGGGGTTACCCCGGGAATGCCCCGACCATGTCATATGGAAAAGGGCGATACATCTGTGCAGAAGTATCGCCCTTTTCTTATCAGGCCGTCATCATTTGCCCATATTTAGGACAGATTTCGACGTAGCCGTCTCACGCTTCGAAATAGCCGGTGGACGCGAGACGCGCGTTCGGATCGAGCAGCATGGCCTTCTCCACCTCGTGCGCGTCGTAGCCGCGGCCGTCCTCATGGAAGCGGCGGTTGTCGATCGGCTCGTAGAGCGCGGCGCGCCCCATCATGCCCTCTTCAAGGCGACGCTGGCCGGCGGCGAGACGTGCGTTGGCACGGTCGCGCCATTCGTTCAGCGCGTCCTCGCCGGCGGTGTTCGCCACGGAAGCCTCGAAGGCGCCCGGGTTGACGATCGCGGCGAAGCCGGAGACGTGGCCGAAACCGAGCGACGTGGCCAGGCCGGCCTTGACGGAACCGACCTTCAGCGGCTCGCGCAGCCAGACCA
>ERZ779877.3292-NODE-3292-length-10635-cov-2.020416_pt1 | contig 10635 bp, 10 predicted proteins | sample MGYA00511556_ERZ779877 | MGnify/ENA primary metagenome ERZ779877 (study PRJEB29588, sample SAMEA2159338) | human gut metagenome | biome: human gut; feature: human-associated habitat; material: faeces | place: Denmark | collected 2008/2010 ... | reverse complement strand
CCGCCGCTAGCTCTCCATTCGGTTTATGCTTACGGGCGATTCCCTTTATTTCGGGGTACGGAACCCCGAAATTTAACTTATATACGATACCTTTCTCACGCATACTCGTAGAAATCACCCCGTTCATCGCCAAACGAAGTTCCTTACGGATCTCCCTTATCTCGTCTTGTAAACTTTCCATCTATTAATTATTATAAGTCGGCAAGAAAGAATAATCACGGCCATAACGAAGCATCTGATCTGTATAACCTTCCGTGTAGTCCAAGACAATATCAGTAACCTCACCGTTAGAGTTCTTTACCTCTTTCATCACAGGATTGACAAAACCTTTATAGGGAGCCAAGTTTAACTTAGCATAGCGCTCCAAGACCTCCGCATGCAGCTCCGGATCTACTTTCACGCCGTATCCTTCAACAAGATTCTTTCCGGCCGCATAGTCACCCTCACTCTTGATACGTTGAATCTCAGCAAGCAATGTCCCAAACAACTCACGTAACCTCGGATAGTCATTCACAACCACATAGGTCTTGCCATCCCGTTTTTTCAGTTCGATCACATTCGCTTCCTTCCCTTTCTCGTAAGCCCACTTAGCGATCAACTGACGGTTACGCATATGCGCCTCTTCTACATTCTTGCCTAGCTCGATGCGAACCAACTGGGTCATCAAGCCATTCATTATATATTTATAGTATTCCGATTTATAAGCCTCGCCGTCCGGAAGCAATCCCAGTTCCACCAGCTTTGGATCTGCCAAATAATACAGGCCAAACAAATCCGCACGGGTTTCCTCCAGTGTAGAGCTATAGGCTTTCAGCGCATCCGGGTCCGTATTTTCCAGCAATTTACCGGAACCATGTCCCAGACACTCATGTAAATCCGTATGTAGATTATCCGTTAAGAAACCGTACTGCCTCATACCGTTCCGCTCCACGTCACTCCAAACAAACTCTTCGCTAAAGCCATTTCCTTGAGACGCCTTATCATAAGCCTCCGTGATATTCTCTATCGTAACAGACTTCGAGCCATGATCCCTACGAATCCAATCCGCATTTGGCAAATTGATACCGATCGGGGTAGCCGGATAGCAATCACCTCCCAACATAGATACCGTGATTACCTTAGCGCTAACTCCTTTCACCTTCTCTTTCTTGAAACGCTTATCTACCGGAGAATGATCCTCAAACCATTGCGCATTATCACTGATGATTTTTGTACGCTTAGTCGCCTCCTTATTCGTAAAATTCACGGTAGACTCCCAGCTTGCTTTCATTCCTAACGGATCCCCATAAGTCTCGATAAAGCCATTCACAAAATCCACCTCCGAAGCTGTATCCTCTACCCAAAGGATCGAATAAGCATCGAAAGTCTTCAAATCGCCCGTTTGATAATATTCGATCAATTTCCCGATGATCGCTTTCTGCGTATCATTCTCGGCGAAAGGCAAGGCTTGTCGCAATTGATCTACGATTTTTTCTATCGCGGCGGAATAAAGCCCTCCTACTTTCCAAACCTTTTCAACGACCGTACCGTTCTCTTTTACCAAACGGCTATTCAACCCGTAAGAAATCGGGGAAATGGTATCCTTTCCCATTTTCATTTGCGCATAGAAGTCCTCTACCTCTTTTTGACTGATGCCTCCCCCGTAATAATTATTAGAAGAAGCTTTGATCAGATCACCGTCACCGCTTTGTACGCTACGCTTTGGCATAACGCCCGGATCAAAGATTACCGGAGCGATCTCGATCATGAATTGATCCACGTTTTGATTCTCACGAAGAGGTAACTTCTTAGCGTCGATTTGGTGAATACAATCCATCAAGAACTCAGGAGAAAACCCCGGGGCAAACTTGTCCAACGCATAATGATGATGGATACCACTGGAGAACCACACCCGTTTCAAATAGGTTTCCAAAGCCTTGAATTGAGGGTCCTCCCGATCTCCCTTATAATTCGTATAAATAGCCTCCAGTGTCCTGCGGATCGCCAGATTATAGCGTCCATTCTGATCGAAGAATATATCACGTCCCATCAAGGCCGCTTCGGAAAGATGATATAATAGTTGCTTTTGTTGCAAGGACAGGGACTCAAAACCCGGAACTTTATAGCGAAGAATCTCCAGATCAGCGAACTGATCCACTACATAATTGAACTCCTTATCGGAATTTTGAGATGCCGTATCCGACTGTTGGCCTGTACAAGCCGTCATAACCATAGCTGTCATAAGCGATAACATTATTTTTTTCATACTTACTACGATTTGCTTTTCCTATAATATATTACATCTAAAGTACATAGTTTGAAGGCCCGCATTCCAATAAGGGCCAACCGCAAAGATAGAGAATATACAGTCAATATCAAAGGTTTGAGATTTTTTCTCTACTTTTGTAAGTTCAAAAGCAAAGACAAAAAAGAGAATGGAAATAGCGGCATTAGTTTCAGGAGGAGTAGACAGCTCTGTCGTAGTGCATCAACTCAAAGAGGCAGGATACGATCCGACCATCTTCTATATCCGTATCGGTATGGAAGACAAGGATGGCTATATCGATTGCCCGGCGGAAGAGGATATCGAGATCACCTCATATATCGCCCGCAAGTATGGATGCCGGTTCGAGATCGTCTCCCTACACGACGAGTATTGGGATCGGGTGGTAAGCTATACGATCGAATCTGTCAAACGCGGTCTTACCCCTAACCCGGATATGATGTGTAATAAATATATCAAGTTCGGTTGTTTCGAGGAAAAATGGGGCAAGGATTTCGATAAGATCGCTACCGGTCATTATGCCACGACCACGGAGATAGACGGCAAGATATGGCTTTCTACCGCCAAGGACCCGGTAAAAGATCAGACTGATTTCTTAGGGCAAATCACCCGCCTACAGATACAGAAACTCATGTTTCCGATCGGGCATTTAATGAAAAGTGAGGTACGTGCCATCGCCGAGGCCCAGAAATTGCCGAGCGCCAAGCGTAAAGATAGCCAAGGCATTTGCTTCTTAGGCAAGATTAACTACAACGACTTTATAGAGCGTTATTTAGGGAAACGCCCGGGAAAAATCGTGGAACTAGAGACGGGTAAGGTCTTGGGTAAACACAACGGCTATTGGTTCCACACCATCGGGCAGCGTAAGGGATTGGGACTGAGCGGAGGACCGTGGTTCGTTATCAAAAAAGACATCAGACGGAACATCATCTACGTCTCCAACGGCTACGACCCGGAAACGCAATATGGCAAGGTGATTAATATGCAAGGTTTCGATTTCATCACGGAAGATCCATGGGGAGAATTTGAGGGTGAGAAAGAAATCACTTTCAAGATCCGTCATACCCCGGAATTTACGCATGGCTACATCCGTCGGAGATCTATATCGTGTAGAATCCGACGAAAAGATTCAAGGTATCGCTCCCGGCCAATACAGTGTAATCTACGACAAAGACCATCACTTATGTCTGGGCAGCGGCATGATTATTGATGAGACCAAGTAACGCATATTCAGATTTATTCTAAATAAAAAACGGTCGCCTCAAAAGGAAGCGACCGTTTTTATTTTTCTATCTTATTCTATTAAATAGCATACAAAGAGCTGATAGACTCTCCACTACATACACGACGGATCGCCTCAGCGAACATGTCAGCGACAGATAATACCTTTACTTTCTCGCATTTCTTAGCGTAAGGAATAGAATCCGTAAAGATCATTTCCGCTAAAGCGGACTGATCTACACGAGTAGAAGCCGGATCAGACATCACAGCGTGGCTGGCGATAGCACGAACAGACTTAGCGCCATTCTCCAACATCAAGTTCGCGGCTTTCGTAATTGTTCCGGCCGTATCCACCATGTCATCAACCAAAAGGACATCCAAGCCCGTCACATCACCGATAATACGCATCTCGGCCACCTCATTGGCACGCAAACGAGATTTGTGGCAAATGACCATCGGCAAGCCTAAATACTTAGAATAGCTGCTGGCACGTTTCGTACCACCAACATCCGGAGTCGCGATACACAAGTTATCCAAAGGCAAAGACGTCTTGATATAATCCAAGAATACGGAAGAAGCATATAAGTGATCCACCGGAACATTAAAGAATCCTTGGATCTGATCCGCATGAAGGTCCATCGTAATCAAACGATTGATACCTGCCGTACTCAACATATCAGCGATCAACTTAGCGCCAATAGAAACACGAGGCTTATCCTTTCTATCCTGACGAGCCCAACCGAAGTAAGGGACTACAGCGATGATTGAATGTGCGGAAGCACGTTTAGCCGCGTCAATCATCAGAAGCAACTCCATCAAATTGTCGGAATTAGGGAAAGTGGATTGAACCAGGAATACATTTGCGCCACGGATAGACTCTTCATAAGATACTGAAAATTCACCGTCAGCAAAATGTTGAATGTTCATCTGCCCCAGCGGGCAACCAAGACTATTGCAAATTTTCTCTGCAAGATACCGGGAGTTCGTTCCCGAAAACACCAAGAAAGGAGTTTGTGCACTCATTATTCCGAATATTTATCTTAAAGTGAATAGATTTAAATTGTGCCGCAAAAGTACAAAACTTATTTACAATAACCTCTTTATATTTGGAAAACTTTCTATATTTGCAACCGCAATGATGAAGTATTTACTCTATTTCTTCGTATTGGTAAGTGTATTTCTGACTTCGGGTTCTTCATCAACTCCCGAGAACCAACAGAAATACAACGATATTTACACCATGTACTCTCCGAATGAAGACAAGACGGAATACAATATCCCCCAAACAGATATCGAACGATACGAAAAAGAGCTATACAACGGAAAACAAAGCTATAAGATGGAAGATGGCTATATCAGGGCTTCACTATTCCGCAACATCTCCACATCAAAAAACTCAAGGACAAACCTATCCTCATCCGCGGAAAGGATCGTACGGTTTATAAAAACTCAATATCCTAAAGAAAGACAAACATTCATTTCATTTTGTATAAATCCCCTTAAGTTCTCCTATGGGTACTATATCTATACTCTAAGACGTATTCTCATTTAAACTCTCTTTCCCCCTTATTTCCATCAAAAAAGTAGAAGATAGCACTTTAATGTCTGCATTCTCACTATTCTTATTTTCTAGATTTCTCAAAGGGAATAGAATAAACATCTATTTTGTTTTCTTATTGGGTCATATAGGATAGTTCTTATCAATTAATAATCAATCTAAAATGGAATTTTTATTAGACTTCATCTTACATATCGATCAGTATATGATCGAGATCGTACAAGAATATCATACTTGGGCCTACGCGATATTATTCCTAATCATTTTTTGTGAAACGGGATTGGTAGCCACCCCATTCTTGCCCGGGGATTCCCTCTTGTTCGTCGCCGGAGCGATAACAGCGTTACCCGGTATGCCTTTAGAGATAAATCTTTTAGCCTTGATATTATTCGCGGCGGCAGTATTGGGAGACTCCTGTAATTATATGATAGGTCATTTTTTTGGTCGTAAACTATTTAACAATCCCAACTCCAAGATATTCAAGAAAAGCCATTTGGACAAAACGCATGAGTTCTACAAAAAATATGGAGGCAAAACCATAATCATCGCCCGATTCGTACCGATTGTCCGTACTTTCGCTCCCTTTGTAGCCGGAATGGGTAAAATGCACTATTACTATTTCATGATCTACAACCTGATAGGCGGCGCTTTCTGGGTACTGCTTTTCTGCTATGCAGGATACTTTTTCGGAGATCTTCCTTTCGTACAGCAGAACCTCAAGCTATTGATCATAGCAATTATATTCATATCCATACTTCCTGCCGTAATAGAGGTAGTACGGGCAAAACTAAAAGCATGGAAACAGAGATAACAAACTTTCATTCAACAACCAAGTATTTAAAAACGATTTAATATATACATGTATGAAAAATTCTTTTTTTAGTCGATTCACCCCCAAAGAACCCAAGTTCTTTCCACTCTTAAAGCAATTGTCTGAAATATTATCCGCCTCTTCCAGCATTCTGGTAGAAAGCTTACGACATGATTCTCCTACGGAAAGAGCTAATTATTATAAGCTAATCAAGGATAAGGAACGGGAGGGGGACAAACTGACCCATCTGATCTTTGATGAACTAGGAACGACATTTATAACCCCCTTCGATCGGGAAGACATTCACGACTTAGCCTCATCCATAGATGATGTTATTGATGGAATAAACAGTTCCGCCAAACGTATTACCATCTATAACCCACGCCCCATCTCTGATAGCGGAAAAGAATTGAGTTTACTCATTCAACAAGAGGCGCACTATATCAGCAAAGCGATGGATGAACTCGAGACTTTTCGCAAGAAACCGACTACGTTACGTGATTACTGTACCAAGCTACATGACATAGAAAACCAAGCGGACGACGTATATGAGCTTTTTATCACGAAGCTTTTCGAGGAAGAAAAAGATAGTATAGAGCTTATCAAAATCAAAGAAATCATGCATGAGTTGGAAAAGACAACGGATGCCGCCGAACATGTCGGTAAAATATTAAGGAACTTGATCGTAAAGTACGCATAAAACAGGGCTATATTATGGAATTATTAGTGATTATCATCATTCTGTCTCTGATATTCGATTATATCAATGGCTTTCATGATGCGGCAAATTCGATAGCGACCATTGTATCGACCAAGGTCCTTACCCCTTTTCAGGCTGTAATATGGGCAGCATTCTTTAATTTCGTCGCATTTTTCATCGCTAAGTATATAATCGGGGGATTCGGTATCGCCAATACCGTATCAAAAACCGTAGTAGAGCAGTATATCACATTACCGATTATCCTGTCCGGGGTAATCGCCGCTATCGCATGGAACCTGTTCACTTGGTGGAAAGGCATTCCTTCCTCTTCTTCCCACACCCTTATCGGAGGATTCGCCGGAGCGGCTATCATGGCACACGGCTTTGAAGCGATCCAATTGAACATTATCCTAAAAATAGCGGCTTTCATTTTCCTTGCTCCCTTCATAGGCATGATTGTCGCTTTCGGGTTTACCTTATTAGTGCTTCATATGTGCAAAAGAGTGCACCCTCATACGGCAGAGGTATGGTTCAAGAAACTCCAACTCGTATCTTCCGCCTTATTCAGTATCGGGCATGGATTGAATGATTCCCAAAAAGTGATGGGTATTATCGCCGCGGCCCTAATCGCAGCCCACTCCGAGGGATTGGGAATGGGGATAAATAGTATTTCCGATTTACCCGACTGGGTAGCGTTCTCTTGTTTCACCGCTATCTCACTTGGAACCATGTCCGGTGGCTGGAAAATAGTAAAGACAATGGGTACTAAAATCACGAAGGTAACCCCCTTGGAAGGGGTTATCGCTGAGACAGCCGGTGCCTTCACTTTGTACCTTACGGAGTTTCTGAAGATCCCAGTCAGTACCACGCATACAATTACAGGGGCTATTATCGGAGTTGGTGCGACCAAACGTCTTTCAGCCGTTCGTTGGGGAGTAACTCAAAGCTTGATGACCGCATGGGTTCTTACGATCCCGGTAAGTGGGCTTTTAGCAGCTGGCATTTATTATATGGCTTCCCTTCTTTTCATTTAAATCAAAGGAAAAAGTCACCTAGCTTCATCGGGCAAGTATGTTAAGTTACTTTGCCATTTCACTTAAGTTACTTGCCCGATGAAGCTAGATGTCCCGTATCAACCACCTAACTCCACCAATGAATTATCTATACAGCACTCCTAAACTTTTCAAGAAAGCTCTTACTTATGGAGAAAAGAGAACTTTAGCATTTTGCCGGAATAAGCCGGGAGTTTCACTTGATAAGGATAAGCGTCTGTTAACGTACTGATAGTCGTTTCCCCGGTTAACAAGTCGGTCAATTCAGCCGGTTTGTTATCCTCAAAATCAAGAGCCTTGAATGCCTCGACCGGGATATTTACCCATACACATTGGTCGGCACGGTCGAAATTCACGACAACCAGAAGTACCTCGTTCTTCCATTTGCGCAAGAACGCATACTGACGGTTCGGATTGAAATAAGGATTACCGGAGTTCGCGTACATCAAATCATAAAACGCTCCCTCGACAATAACCGGCTCGGATCGTACCACATTCAATAACTTAGCGTACATCTCACGCAACGAGCGTTCTGCCGGCGTTAATTTAGCCCCGTCAAAGAGTCCATTATTATTCCAGTTTCGCAAACTCTCGACGCTCCAATAATCGAAGATGGTCGTACGGCCATCACGTCCACTGAAACCTTCCGCATCCATTCCTCTTTCGCCAAGTTCCTGACCACTATAGATCATAACCGGATTCGTATTCATGGCAGCGGAGACAATCATGCCCGGAATACCCGGACGAGCATCCCCCGCAAAGAAATCAGAAGCGACACGCTGTTCATCGTGATTCTCCAAGAAATTCAACATATTTTTCTGGATTCCCTCCAACGATTGCCAACAATGCGATATATTACTAGCCGGAGCCTGTCCGCACATCACCGCACGAACCGTATCATAAAGACCAACCTTGTCATACAAATAATCAAAGTGTCCCGTATAAATATAATTCCTATACTCATCCGGATTATACACCTCCGCTATAAAGATCACATCACGCACCTTCTTCACCTGAGGAATCACCCAGTTCCAAAACTCTACCGGGACCATCTCAGCCATATCACAACGAAAACCATCCACCCCCTTATCAGCCCAGAACAACAAGATCTCCAACATTTTCTCCCACGTATTGGGAATGGTATTGAAATGGCAAGCACCACCGTGCATATAATCCACGCCGTAGTTCAGCTTCACCGTCTCATACCAATCGTTCTGGCTTGGATAGGCATCGAAATGATTGTTACCGGTCACCTTCGCCGGAAACTCACTATAGGCAAAATCCTCCTCACGCTGCGGATCAAAACGAAGCGTCAAGGTTTGCCCCGGAAGATAATAAAAGTTATTATTCACATCAAAAGCCTTGGACACATTATCCGTTTGACCTAAGTCCTCCACGAAAGGTTCCCGTGCGTCCGAGAAATATTGACGTGCCACATGGTTGGGTACAAAATCGATAATAACCTTCATCCCAGCCTCATGCGTACGTTTCACCAAATCCTCGAACTCACTCATACGGTTCTGGATATTATCCGCCAAATCCGGATCTATATCATAGTAATCTTTTATAGCATATGGAGATCCGGCCTTACCTTTTACTACGGCAGAATGGTCTTTCCGGATGCCAAACATGGTGTAATCGGTTTTTGTAGCGTGCTCTATCACCCCTGTATACCATACATGAGTAACACCTAGTTCTTTGATTTTGGATAAAGCCAAAGGAGTAAAAGCCGAAAACTTACCCACTCCATTCTCGGCTAAACTACCATTCATTACAGGAGATGGTCGCAGATTCCCAAACCAACGCGGGAATACCTGATAAATTACCATCTTGTTTTTTTGTTCCATTGCGTTCATCTATATATAAAGTTTTTGTGGGAAAGCGCTTTGTCCAGACAGACGATTTGTCACGGCATCAGGCCTTTCTTTCTTGCCGCGATCGCTTTCACCAAGGTTTCATATTTATTCTCATCCAACACTTTCTCAAAGCAACGGGCAGCGGCGGAATAGCCAATATTACAAATCACGTCTACATTCTCAAGATCGAATGTCTTATATAAGCCAAACTCCTCCGCCTCTATTAAGACATCACACATCTCTCGATCCTCCAGCGTATTTGCCCGGAACATATAATGATAAGAGCGCTCGGCGATATGGAATATGGTCTGCTTATATTTTTGCGGGATCAACGGGCTTACGTTCACCCCGATAATACGCTCACATTCCTCACGGATGATGGAGACCGGAAAGTTGTGAAATAATCCTCCATCCACATAATGAACGCCATTGATGACTACTGGACTGAAAATAATCGGGATACTACAAGAAGCTGTCACCGCCTCAACAATAGGACCACTCCTAAATTCATGGCTTTCGCCATTATCCAAATCAGTCGCGACAACCACCAGAGGAATTTGCAAGTCCTCGATGTTCTTGGTCCGCAAGTGTCGCCTCAAGAAATAACGAAAGCGCTTACTATCAAACAAACCCGCCTTAGGAATCTGCAACTGGGCGAATTCCGAGAACTCACGTCCGGTAAAAAGCTCTTGGATCTCCGCCGCCGAATAACCATCGGCAAACAAAGCGCCCATTAAAGCTCCCGCGCTGGTACCGACTATAATATCCGGTCTTAGCGCACATTCTTCCATCATTCGAAATACGCCGATATGCGCAAAACCTGTGGCTCCGCCTCCGCTAAGCGCCAAGCCCAACCTATAGGGTTTATGGTTTGTCTCTTCTGCCATTTATTTCTTGTCTCTTAATCTGGTAACAAATATGCTGTTTTTTTTAATTAGAAACATTATTATTAGGGAAAAAGTTTCCATCCTCTTTTATTTTTGCTACATTTACACGGAAAGCAAAGGTGTTGTCACATTGTTTTCTTAAGTATAACATTAAATCTACCATGTTATGATTACGAGTATCTTCTGGATTATCCCGTTAGCGTCTGTCCTAGCGCTAGCATTCGCCTGGTTCTTCTTCAGGCAAATGATGAAAGAGAGTGAAGGAACTGAGTTGATGAAAAAGATCG
>ERZ779877.3290-NODE-3290-length-10645-cov-4.583097_pt1 | contig 10645 bp, 8 predicted proteins | sample MGYA00511556_ERZ779877 | MGnify/ENA primary metagenome ERZ779877 (study PRJEB29588, sample SAMEA2159338) | human gut metagenome | biome: human gut; feature: human-associated habitat; material: faeces | place: Denmark | collected 2008/2010 ... | reverse complement strand
CTCGCCGTGGGCATGGCCCGTGGCGCAGGCTACGGCGAGAACACCGCGGCCATGATCGAAACCCGCGGCCTTGCCGAACTGACCGCGCTGGGCGAGGCGGCCGGAGCCGATCCGAAGACCTTCGCCGGACTTGCCGGCGTGGGCGACCTCATCGCCACCTGCGGTTCCCCGCTGAGCCGCAACTACACGTTCGGCTCCAACCTTGGCAAGGGCCTGAGCGTGGAAGAGGCCACCAAGGTGAGCAACGGCGTGGCCGAAGGCGTGCCGACCACCGACGCGGTGGTGGCGTTGGGCAAGCAGTACGGTGTGCCGACCCCGCTCGCCACGGCCATGAGCCACGTGCTGGACGACGGCATCTCCTGCGCGCAGATGCTGTCCGAACTGTTCGGCGAAGGCATCACCGAGGAGTAGCAGCCGGCTTGTATGCTGGATGCTTGGCAAAAATCCTGAAAAGTCATAAGAGTTAAGGAATAAAGGCTATAGATATGGCAAAAAAGCGCATTGTGGTGATGTACGGCGGCAAGGCCGACGAGCATTCGATCTCCTGCATCTCCGCTGCGAGTGCGCTGCGCGCGCTGGACACGGACAAGTTCGAAGCCATTCCGGTGGGCATCACCAAGGACGGCAAGTGGATCGTCAACGGTGAGAATCCGCTCGGATGGAGCCTGGACGAAGGCCTGCCGACCGTGGAGAAAACCCCAGGCGCCAAGGACGTGGTGCTTGAAGTGGCTCTCGGACAGGACGGCTTCTTCGCCCGCGAGGATGACGGTACGCTGACCCCGTTCGGCCATGTGGACGCGGTGTTCCCCGTGCTGCACGGGCCGTACGGCGAGGACGGCACCATCCAGGGTCTGTTCGAAATGATGGGCGTGCCGTACGTGGGGTGCGGCGTGCTCGCCTCCGCGGCCTGCATGGACAAGCATTACACGAAGGTGCTGCTCGCGGCCGCCGGCATTCCCGTCGCGCCCGGCATCACGCTCGACGCGCGTTCCTTCGACAAGGCTTCCGAATTCAAGGCCAACGCCGATGCGATCATGGCGCAGGTTAGCGAAGCCGGCTTGCAGTATCCGCTGTTCGTCAAGCCGTCCCGCGCCGGCTCCAGCTTCGGCGTGACCAAGGTGGAGCATGAGGGCGATGCGGCCGAACTTGCGGCCGCCGTGTACGAGGCGTCCCGCCACGATTGGCGCATCCTCGTGGAACAGGGCATCGACGCGCGCGAAATCGAATGCGCGGTATTGTGCCCGAAGGCCGGCGAAGCGCCGCAGGCCAGCTGGCCGGGCGAAATCGTGCTCGACAAGCGCGCCGAAGGCGACGACCAGTTCTACGACTTCGACAGCAAGTACATGGACGCCGCCGCAAGCCACGTGGAAGTGCCCGCCAATCTGCCGGAAGAGACGCTGAACCTCGTACGCGAAACCGCCAAGAAGGCGTTCGTCGCCGTGGACGGTGCCGGTCTGAGCCGCGTGGACACCTTCGTGACCAAGGACGGCAAGGTGATGGTCAACGAAATCAACACCATGCCGGGCTTCACGTCCATCTCCATGTACCCCAAGGCATGGGAGGCCACCGGCGTGCGCTACACCGACCTGATCACCATGCTCATCGAAGGCGTGCTGCGCTGAATCCTGAATCTCAGCCGAACTGAGCCGAAGCCGTGCCGTATTCCAAGCTGAAAAGCGCAAAGAAAGCAACACGAAGCAACACGAAAAAGGCCAGTTCATCGTAAGTTTGCCGAAGCGAAACGGGAATATTCCTAAAAATCGCTTCGGCTTTACTTATTCTTTGACACTACGTTAGGTAACGCCATTACGTTTCCATGTTGTCGATTCCAAGAACAACAACACAACAAGGGAAACGAAAACGATGAACGCTTTGCGCAAGATCGCCGCCGGCTCGCTCGCCGCCGTGCTCGCATGCTCCATGGCCGCCTGCGGATCAGGCAACGCCAATTCCACCGATAGCGCCTCCAACACCGGTAAAACCGTGAAAGTGGACGAAAAGTCCGCAAAGGCCACTTCGATCTCCGATTTCGGCGGCATGGACGGCCTCGTGGCCGCTGCCGAAAAGGAAGGCGCGCTCAACGTGATCGCGCTTCCGCACGACTGGTCCAACTACGGTGACGTGATCAGCGGCTTCAAGAAGAAGTATCCGAAGATCAAGATCAACGAGCAGAACCCGAACGCCTCCTCCAAGGAGGAAGTGGACGCCGGCAAGACCAACAAGGGCACCGACGCCGCTCCGGACGTGTACGACCTCGGCCTGGCCGTGGCCTCCACCAGCACCGACAACTTCGCCTCGTACAAGGTGCAGGCCTGGGACAAGATCCCGGATTCCGTCAAGGATAAGGACGGCAAGTACTACGCCGACTACACCGGCATCATGTCCATCGGCTGGAACGCCGACAAGTACGGCGACATCAAGTCCATCAACGACCTGACCGACCCGAAGTTCGCCGGAACCGTGGCGCTCAACGGCAAGCCGGCCGAAGCCGGCGCCGCGTTCAACGGCTACCTGATGATCAACCAGCTGGCCGGCGGCGACATCAAGAACCTGCAGCCGGGCCTCGACTTCTTCAAGAAGCTCAAGGACTGCGGCAACCTCACCACCGTCGACGTGACCGACGGCACCATCGACTCCGGCCAGACCGGCGTGGTGATGGACTGGACCTACAACCAGGCCTCCTACCAGAAGAGCCTCAAGGCCAAGGGCGTGAACTGGAAGTTCAAGACCTTCAAGAACGCCCAGGTGGTCAGCTACTACAACCAGGCCATCAACGTGGACGCCCCGCACCCGGCCGCAGCCCGCCTGTGGGAGGAATACCTGTACAGCGCCGACGCCCAGAACGACTGGTTCAAGGGCGGCGCGAACCCGGTACTGCTCGACTCCATGAAGAAGGACGGCACCGTCGACCAGACCACCCTCAAGAACGCCATCACCATCGACGGCGATCCGGTGAGCTACACCAACGAGGATTCCACCCGCATCACCACATGGCTCCAGGACAACTGGGACAAGACCATCGGCAACTGACATGACCGCAGTGCTTACCTCAGGAGCTCACGCCAAGCGCGCGGGCTCCTCCGCCATCTCGTTTGCCGCGCATAGGCGTGAACTCGGCACCATCGCCGTGTCCATCCCGTTCTTCGCCTACACCGCGTGCTTCCTGCTCGCCCCGACGGTCATCGTCATCGTGGGCGCCTTCCAATCCGCCGACGGCAGCTTCACCGTGGCGAACTTCAACAAACTTTTCGAAGCGAACACCATCGCCGCATTCGGCACATCGATACTCGTATCGGTCGCATCCGCGGTCATCGGCGCCATCGTGGGCGCGCTCGCCAGCTACGCCCTCGTCATCGGCTCCAAGCCGAACGGCCTGCTGCGCCGCATGATTTCGGCCATCTCGTCGGTACTCGCCCAATTCGGCGGCGTGATGCTGGCGTTCGCGTTCATCGCCACCATCGGCATCAACGGCGTGGGCACCATGCTCATCAAACAGCTGACCGGCTACGTGGTGAATCCGAACTGGCTCAGCTCGCTGCCGGGCCTGATCACCATCTACTGCTACTTCCAGATTCCGCTGATGATCATCATCTTCCTGCCCGCGGTCGATTCCATCCGCCCGCAGTGGCGCGAAGCCACGGAAAGCCTCGGCGGCAACACCTTCCAATACTGGACGCGCGTGGCCGGTCCGATTCTGGCGCCGCGATTCATCTCCGCGTTCCTGCTGCTGTTCGCGTCCGCGTTCTCCGCATACGCCACGGCCGCCGCGCTGTTCTCCCAGCGTTCGATCCTCGTGCCGCTGATGATCCAAGGCGCGATGCGCAACGAAATGGACCCGAACCAGCAAGGCTTCGCGCAGGTGCTCGCCTTCGCCATGATCGTCGTCGTGGTGGTGGTCATGATGATCAGCCACGCCGTGGAAAAGAGGGCCGGACGATGGCAGTGAACGCAAATACGCAAACCGTAAGCGCGCAATCGCAGGAAAAGCAGAACATGCAGGAATCGCAAACCATGCCGCCGCAGCTGCGTGCGGCCAGACTCGGCAAGCAACGCATCGTCAAAACCATCATTCTCACGGTGACGCTGCTGTTCCTGTTCGTGCCGCTGGTGTCCATGTTCCTGTTCACCATCCGACACCCGTTGTCCGGAAAATGGAGCTTCGACCCGTGGATCGCCATCTTCACCGGCGACGGCAGCGCGCTCGGCGCCGACCTGAGCACCCTGTGGAGCGGCCTCGGCGCTTCGCTCGCGCTGTGCGTGGTGACCGTGCTGATCATGCTCGTGCTGCTCGTGCCCACCATGGTGATCGTGCACATCCGCTCGCGCAGACTGGAACGCGCCATCGAATGGGTGGCCACGCTGCCGCTGACCATTCCGGCCATCGTGCTGGTGGTTGGCCTGGGACCGATCTACCGCTGGCTGTCCGCCGACGTGCTGAGCACCAACCCGATCTGGCTGTGCTTCGCCTACGTGGTGCTGGTCATGCCGTTTGCCTTCCGCGCGCTTGCGGTGGGACTCAATTCCATCGACGTGAAGACGTTATGCGAGGCCTCACGGTCCCTCGGCGCTTCATGGCCGCGCGTATTCTTCCGCGTACTCATTCCGAACCTGTGGCAGTCGATCCTGTCCGCATCGTTCATCTCCATAGCCGTGGTGCTGGGCGAATACACCGTCGCCTCACTGCTCGGCCGTATGAACCTACAGGTCGCGCTGTACCAGCTCGGCCAATCCAATTCGCAAATCTCCACCGCAATGTCGCTGCTGGCACTGCTATTCGGCGTGATTCTGCTGGTGGCTCTCGATCTGATTTCCGGCGCGATGCGTCGGAACAAGGAAGGTGACAACTCATGACTCTCGCCGAACAGAAGGCGGTGGTTGCCCATACCTCGGAAGCGTTCTCCGATACCGAATCCAACGTGGTGACCGAAGCGGCGAAGGCCGTGCTCAAGGATTCCGAAGCGCGCGGCGGCGGTGTGCAGATGCTTGGCGTAGACAAGATCTACCCCGGTTCGACCGTCAAGGCGCTGGACGATTTCAACCTGGAAATCAATCCGGGCGAAATGGTGGTGCTGCTGGGCGGCTCCGGCTGCGGCAAATCCACCGCGCTGCGCTCCCTGGCCGGACTGGAAGACATTCAGGCCGGACGCATCCTCGTCGGCGGCCAGGACGTGACCGGCGTGCCCGTCAACAAGCGTGACATGGCCATGGTGTTCCAGGCCTACTCGCTGTTCCCGCACATGACCGCGTTGCAGAACGTGGAATTCGGCCTTGAAATCCGAGGCGTGGACCGTGCGGAACGCCGCCGCCAGGCCATGGAGAAACTGGAACTGGTCGGACTTGCCGACCAGGCGAAAAAGTACACGCAGCAGATGTCCGGCGGCCAGCAGCAGCGCGTGGCCCTGGCCCGTGCGCTGGCCGTGAACCCGCGCGTGCTGCTGCTCGACGAGTCGCTGTCCGCATTGGACGCCAAAGTGCGCGTGCAGCTGCGCGACGAAATCCGCCGCATCCAACTCGAAGCCGGCACCACCACCGTGTTCGTGACCCACGACCAGGAAGAAGCCCTTGCCGTGGCCGACCGCATCGGCGTGATGAACCACGGCCGCATCGAGCAGATCGCCGACCCGCAGACGCTGTACCGCCGCCCCGGCACGGAATACGTGGCCACCTTCATCGGCCTGACCAACCGTCTGCCGGGAATCGCCAACGGTGAGGAGGCCGTGGTGTTCGGCCAGCGCGTCCCGCTGCTGGACGGTTCCGCCACCGACGCCTCCACGGTGCTGGTGCGCCCCGAGAACATGACGATCGAACTGACCAACGATGCCGATGCCGTCCACGGAGCCGGCGAACTTGGCCGCGTGGAGATGGTGCATTTCCTCGGCGCGCTGGCCCGCGTGGACGTGCGCGTAGCCTGCGCAGGCATGGGTGGCACGATTCGCGTCACCGTGCAGCTGCCGGCCAACGAGCTGCCCGCAGGACTTGCGATCGGAGCGCAGGTCGTGGTCGCGCCTCGGCCGATTCCGGCGCTCGCCGTCTGACGATTGGTTGCTGCGCGCGATTGTCGCGTACCGTCATTGCGTGCGATCGTCGTGCGTGATTATTGCGTACGGTCGCCCATCGCGTGAGCCGAGCCATTCGCAGGGCTGAGATTCCAAGCTGATATTCAGAGAACTGGTAGTACAGTGCTGAATATCAGCTTTTTTATTTGCTTGCCGTAAGTTCGTAAGGTGACCATGACGTTTCCGCAACAACCGCAACAGCCGCAGTACCCCCAGTATCCGCAGGGACCGGCACAGCAATATCCGCAATCGCAATTCCCGCCGCAGCCGCTGCAGTATTCGCAGCAGTTTCCGCAGCCGAATCGCAATCCGTTCTTCGAATGGCTTCAGCGGGCGAAACGCGACTTTTCGCGCATCGGCGCAAGCCTGTGCCTGATGGTGATCATCTGGTACGCGGGCGTCTTCCTGCTCAAAGGCGTGGTGCGCGCGGTCGCGGGCGGTGTAGGCGCCGGCGGCGATATGCCGAATTGGATGACGTTCCTCATTTCCGACGTGCCGCTGTATCTGATCGCCATGCCGGTCGCGGTGGTGCTCATGGGCAAATCGACCGTCATCGAAACCCGCAAATTCAACATGAAACCGGGCATGTTCTTCAAGCTGCTGCTCATGTGCCTGCCGATGATGTGGGTCGGCAGCATGGTCGGCAGTATGCTGTCGCTGGCGCTTTCCGACGGTGAAGCCACGAACCGCGTAGCCGATCTTGCCATGCAGACGAACATCTGGAATGTCGTGTTCTTGGTGATTCTTGGCCCGATTTTCGAAGAATGGATGTTCCGCAAGCAGCTCATCGACCACACCCGCAAATACGGAGAGAAAACGGCGATTCTGCTGTCCGGCCTTGCGTTCGGACTGTTCCACATGAACCTGTTCCAGTTCTTCTATGCGTTCCTGCTGGGAGTCATGTTCGGCTACATCTACATGCGCACCAGCAAACTGCGCTATTCGACGGCCATGCACATGATCATCAACTTCAACGGCGGCGTGCTCGCGCCGTGGATTCTGACGCGCGTCGACCTGGACCAGCTGGACAAGGTGTCTCAGGCCGCGGAAAACGGCAATGTGGCGGCGATGGAACAGTGGGCGTCGCAGAACGCCACCGGGCTGGCGATCATGCTCGTCTATTTCCTGCTGTACGGTGCCATGGTTCTTGTCGGATTCGTGCTGCTGATCCGCAATTTCCGTAAAGCCGAGTTCTACACCGCGCCGGAAGAGCTGCCGCGCGGCGTGCGCGCCCAAACCGTGTACGGCAACGTCGGCATGGTCACGTTCATCGTGCTCACGGTGCTGCTGACGGCGATCAGTCTGTTCCTATAGCCGCAGTCGCGCGGATTATGAAGGCCGGCCGGGGATACGTTCCCGGTCGGCCTTTCTGTTGCCTGCATAGCTTGTGTTGCGTGCGTTGCGTTGCGCACGCCGCTGCCGCTATTCGCCGCTGCCGACCGCGCGGTGCTCAAGATAATCGGCATGCGCGATCGACTGCGCCACCGCATCCGCCATCGTGGACAGCAGCAGGTCGTTTTTCGCGAACGCGTAGATCGTGCCGTCGATGCCGTACGGGGTGAAGCCGTTGAGCTTCACCACCGGCTTGTATTGCGGGTTGGCAAGCCCCACGGTCGCATGTTCCACGGTGCTGACGATGTCGGCCTTCATACGCTCCACATCCACGCCCGCCTTCGCGGTGAACGGCACCGACACCAGGCACTCGTTCGACGGGTCAAGCTTCTCCAGCGAGGCGGTGTTCAGAATGGAATTCGGAATGACCATCTCATTGCCGTTGCGCTCGCGCACGATGGTCTGACGCCAATTGATGTCCTTGACGGTACCGGTGATGCCGGCCACCTTGACGTAATCGCCCGGCTGGATGACGCGGCCAAGCATAAGCCCGAAGCCGCCGATCACATTGGCGATCGTATCCTTCAAACCCAGCGAAACCGCAAGACCGCCGATGCCAAGAGCGGTGAATATCGTGGTCGGATTGATGCCGAACACTGGCTGCAGCAGCGTGCCGATGGCGAACACCCACACCACCGCGCGCATGATGTTGACGAAGATGGAGGCGTTCGGCACCTGCGATTTGTCGAGCACGCGGCGCACCACCTTGGTGAGCGCCTTGTCGATAAGCGCGGCGACGATGAGCACGACGGCGAGCAGGATGAGCTTGCTGTAGTTTTTGGCAAGCCAGTGCATGAGAATTTCAACTGGATCCATGGCTGCCTAGTCTACACAGGGGACGTTGCACAACGCTTGCGATTGACTGGATGATTCCTGATCCGCCGGCTGGCCGCAGCGGAGCATAATGGATTCCGTAGGATGCGTTGGCCAGCGAAAAGGGGTGCGACATGGGCAATGTCGTGGATTATGTGCGGCGCGAGTTTCATGGATTCGTGGAGCTGCCGTTCGGCGATGTTGATTCGCTGGTGCTGGCTGAGCTCTCATATATGCGGCTTTCCGGCTTGGTTCCGGCGTTCGGCGAGGCGAGGTCGGTGGCGACGGTGCCGATTCGAGAGCTGCTGCGTGCGGAAAGCTATGACGACATGTTCGTTTCGAATTCCTCCGATATGAACGAGTATCGGCTCGCGTTGCTGCGTGCCGTCTGCGAATCGCCGCGTTTCCGCGCGTTGCGTGTCGGCGAGTACGCGGAGCGTCTGAGCGAGCGCGAACAGCAGCAGTTCGCCGCGATGACGTTCGACGTGGGTTGCGGACCCGTCGATTCGCTGTATGTAGCCTTCCGTGGCACCGATGGCACGCTTGTCGGATGGAAGGAGGATTTCAATATGGCGGTGCGTTGCCCGGTGCCGTCCCAGGAATCCGCGTATCGGTATGTGAACTCGATTCTGGACAGGTCGGAAGGTTTCCTTTCGTCGGGCGATTCGCCCGCGGTCATGCTCGGCGGGCATTCGAAAGGCGGCAATATGGCCGTGTATGCGGCCATGCGTATCGCGCACGATGACATCGAAGTGGCTGGCGAGCGCGCGCGGCGGCTCGGATTGCTGCCCTCATTGGGTGGGCCAGTGCGGGGTCGCAACAGACGGATCTCCCGCATCTTTTCCCATGACGGGCCGGGCCTTCCGAAATCGACGGTGCGCGGTCAGGCGTACCGTGCAATCGAATCGCGTATCCGCAAAACCGTGCCCGAATCGTCCGTCGTGGGCATGCTGCTGCAATCGAATGCGCCAGTGCGCATCGTCAAAGCGGATGCCATCGGCATCATGCAGCATATGGGAAACAGCTGGCAAGTGGCGGAAAATGGCGATTTCGAACAGGTGGACGAGCTGACGGCCGGCGCGCAGCTCATCAAACGAACCCTCGACGGGTGGCTTGACACCGTAAGCCAGGAGCAGCGCGAGCGCGCCATCGACCAGATCTACGGGATCTTCGCGGCGGCGGGATACGGCAATATCGCCGATTTGGTGGAGCATTGGACGGATTCGCTGCCGAAGATTGTGGAGGCGGCGCGCAATACCGATCGGGAGACGCGCGGACTCATCAGGGCGGTGATCAAGGCGATTCCGGTCAGCGCGGCGAAGGCGGTGCGCGAGGGCTGAAGCGGGTTGAGTTCCGAGGCGGGCTGAAGCGCGTGCCGAGGCGGGGCTATGGGCGGATGCAACGGCTGGTCGGGATGGTTGCCGAGCCGCATTTCGGCCGATTCATGTGTCACGATCCTCGAAAAGGCGTGAAAAATGGAATTGTGACACATAAGTGCCGCGCAAGTGACACACGAGTGCCGCACAAATGACACATAAGAAGGGCAATGGAGGGCATTGGGGCGCCGATGATCCGGATGCATCCCCGTTCGCTGACGTAGGATGGTGCGGTGCGGACGCATAATTGTGGAAGCATAATGGAATGCGGAATGTCGACGGCTGCGAAAGGGGTGTGCAATGGGCAACATCATCGATTACGCGCGTACGGAGACGCGCGATTTCGGCGAGCTTCCCTTCCGTGAGGCCGACGCGCTCGTGCTCGCGCAGCTGTCGTACGACGACGTGCCGGAATGCGTGCCGCGGCTTGACGACATCGAATCGCGATACGGCACGTTGCATGACCGTGTGAAGCAATTCGACCCGCGCCATCCCATACGCTCCGTGCGGATGCTGCGGAAACCTCCATTCGACGGTGTGACGATCGCGCGCGCCGACGACGAGCTGCACCATGGAAGCGCGGTACCCGACCATAATGTCGAGAACGTGGGCTTGGTTGATCCGCAGGTGACGCACGATTTCTACCATGCCATCGCCGCGAATCCGCGTTTTTCCGGCATTGAAATGGGGGCGTTTCTCGAGCAGTTCGACGGCGATGAGCAGACGCAGTTCGCCGCCGTGACCTATCGCCTGCCGTCCGGCATGCTGGTTGTGGCGTTCCGCGGTACCGACGATTCGCTCGTGGGTTGGAAGGAGGACTTCAACATGGCCTTCCAATACCCGGTGCCGGCGCAGGTGACCGCCGCCGACTATCTCGCCAGGGTGGCCGAGTTGTGGAAGGATGTTCCGATCGTGCTCACCGGCCATTCCAAAGGTGGCAATCTGGCCGTTTATGCGGCGATGAACGCTGAGGACGGGGTGAAGGACCGCATCGAACGCATCTATTCG
>ERZ779877.3287-NODE-3287-length-10655-cov-4.381321_pt1 | contig 10655 bp, 7 predicted proteins | sample MGYA00511556_ERZ779877 | MGnify/ENA primary metagenome ERZ779877 (study PRJEB29588, sample SAMEA2159338) | human gut metagenome | biome: human gut; feature: human-associated habitat; material: faeces | place: Denmark | collected 2008/2010 ... | reverse complement strand
GTTGCTCAGGTGCTTATAAAAAATATTAAATTATAGTGTTGCGGAAATTAGGTATAGTACAAAATGAGACGTCTATAAATTAACAATATTATACATATATTAACAATATAGATATTAAAATCACATAATAATGGGCATATTAGGCATTGACTTCAACTCTTTTTCTGTTTTTGAGGAACCGGTAAATACACCTCTATAATGGAGGTGTATGGTTCTCATAACAGAAATGACAATCGATTTTTATACCATAACATCGCATGATGAGTCATTATCTGGACACTCTCAAAAAGGATACTTATATGCATAAGTATCTGTATCACAGACTAATAAGACAACATATAAAACATTTATCAGGTCATATCAGAAGCAAAAAAACAATCTTAACATCCGTTTGCAGATACAAATAAACATAAAATACGAATTAAAAAATGAAAAAAAATGAAGAAAAAGTATGTAACGCCATTAGCGACTATGATTGAAATGGAAACAGAGCAAACAGTAATGACTCTGTCATCTTATAACACTACAGGTGATGAAAATCAGCCTGGAGTTGATATCATTGAAGGAAATCCGGACGAAGAGGACGGCACCGATCTGTTAAACAACACAAGAGCAAAAGGATTTTCTGTGTGGGATTAATATAAACATAACTATTGAATGAAATAATAAAGAAAAGAAAGACTATGAAACATTTTAATACTTTTCTTACCGTGCTGCTCATCCTGTTTTTGGGAAGCACGCAAAGCGTAAAAGCAGAGGACTCGAAGATCAACTGGTCCCCGTATGCTAAGAAATATACAGACGTCGTTGGTCAATATGTTTATCTTTATAACAAGACACACTACACTTTTGTCAATGCGGGAGGTTCATACGGTATGCAGGCCGTATTGAACTCAAGAGGTATAAGAATTACGCTGAAACAAACAAGAAATAGTATTTATTACTTAGACGGTCCAATCCTTAATACTTCTGCAAATAAAGGCAGTTGCATCGGAATTATAAATCTTAACGATAATATTTATATCGATTTAGCAGCTCCAACAAGTAAGAATGATTTAACTGCAATAACCTTCACAGATGTAGAAGGAACAACAAACGCTTTCAAAATAAGTACTAATGGTAGATATTACAAATATGATGCAAACAAAGGATGTATAAGAGCAAATGCAACAGCGAGTGATGCTGACGAATGGTATCTGATAACAGCTGATGACTACAAAACAGTAATACAGAAAGAGTCTGCACAAGGTCGTTACAATATCAGTGGACTTCTCCTTAACTCACGTTTTATACGTAATGTGAGTGATGCTGGCAATATCTTCTGGAAGACAACCGAACTTGATTATGCCACTAGCGACTATTGCACATCAATAGATCCTCATAAGGGAACAACCGGCAGCAATGACGATTATGCTTCTAATTATGGTGCCTTCGGATGTCTGGAGATCGGTAACGCCACAGGAACGTTCTATCAGAAAGTCAGCGGTCTTACACCGGGACTTTACGCTGTCAGCGCTCAGGCATTCTTCGACATAAACGATGCAAGTCCTTATACAGGCGGTGCATACAACGAACCTAACACCACAGACGCGTCCAACGCTTATCTGTATGCGAATGATGAGAAAACCACAATTCCGGTTCTCTCCGGCGATGACTACAATACATTCATGAGATATGTGAATCAGCATTATGGCGAACTCAGTGAAACAGACAAGCAATACTTCCGCCGCAACGTTCCGGCAGCCTATTTCCTCGCTCAAGGCGACCAGTACACGCCTGACGAAAAATTCCATCGGGTTGTCGTTTACGTGACAGTTGGAGCTAACGAAAGCCTTGAACTCGGCGTAAGCAAGGATGCAACCGGCGGCCGTGTGTATGTTGACAATATCAGCCTTTACTATATCGGAAATGCTGATGAGAATTTGGCCTTCGGCGTTGACGCATACGGAAGCGAAGACGCTGTGGATAAATACAAATACAACGAGCCATATTACTTCAACCTAAGCCGCAAGTTCAACATCGGACAATGGAGCGCACTCACACTGCCGGTGGATATTCTGGGATCACAGGTGAAACAGACTTTCGGTGAAGACGCAGAACTTTGCGAACTCACCGGTATCAATCCTCAGAATCCGAATCAGATACTTTTCACTCCTGTAGATCTTGACAGCTACGACGCAGCAATCAAAGCAAACGGATGCTATCTCATAAAGGTAACCAAAGAGGCAGGTCACAACGAAGACAGTCCTTTCACATTCAACAGAAGAAACGAGGCTGACCCTAAATATGAAGAGGATCCTGAGCAAGTTACCTATCAGCACGGATACATCTATCAGTTCGAAGGTATCAGCTGTCCGAACGGTATCAGCGCAAGCGGCACTGCAACCACAGGCGACGGGCTGCGCTACACATACTACAACTATCACCCGACATCCGCACCTGCCGGATCGTACGTCATGTCAGGTGGAAAGATGTATCATCTGACAAGTGACTGGAGCAGTCTGATAGGTACTGCATGGTATCTCACAGAGACAAATCCATCATCACAAACAAAGACCTTAGTCATCGACAACGGCAGCGGAACAACCGACATCAACGGTATAGTAACAGAAATGCCGGGTGAGAACACCGTTGAGGGCATATACAACATCAACGGTCAGAAGGTTGCTTCAGACAAATCGCTCAACGATCTGCCAAAGGGCATATACATCGTGAACGGTAAAAAATACATTGTTAAATGATAAAGATATTCATCATGCGTTAATATCCAACCGTGAGGCTGGATGTTTACGGACCGGTAATGTAAATCACATTACCGGTTTTTTATTGCCTTTGTTATTCCAAAAGAAAGAATAACAGTCAATAAAAACGAGCCACACACTCCATCCTGACCATACAGACACACAAAAAAGCGGACACAACGGGCCGACGTCAACACGCCGGAAACACGCTGTGTCCGCATTATTCATATGTAACAGGCGACTGCGGCCCGTGCAGAGCCGCGCCGCAATGCCACATGTTTATTTCTCAGGAATGTTCTCGAGAGTCTTTGTAAGCAGAGTCCAGAACGGCTCTATAGACTCGATGAGACAACGCTCGTTGGTTGTGTGCGGAGAACGGATTGTAGGACCGAACGACACAACGTCGAGCTGCGGATACTTGCCAAGGATGATGGAGCACTCCAGTCCGGCGTGATCGACAACCACCTGTGCCTCCTTACCGAAGAGTTCCTTATATTTCGTGGTGATGAGATGGAGTATCTCGCTCTTTGTGTTAGGATCCCATCCGCAGTAGTCGCCCGAAGTCTCAACGCGCATGCCGGCCATGTTGAATGTGCTCTGCAGCGTGTTTACGATATACTCCTTGTAGCTTTCGCGTGAGCCGCGTGCGAGAATCTTGAAGTTTGCCTTGCCTTCGCCAATCTCGATAATGGCGAGGTTTGAGGAAGTCTCGACAACTGAAGGGAACGACGGAATCATACGCATCACGCCGTTGTGGCATCCGTAGATGGCGTCGATGAGGTTGTCCTGAATGTCCTCAGGCACTTCCATTGCCGGAGTCTCCACATCTTCTACGAAGAAATGTATATCATTCTCTATGCCTGCGAACTCGTCGTTGAACAGCACACGGTATTCCTCGACCATATTTTTCAGCTCCTCCACGTTCTCCTTCGGCAGTGTCAGCACTGTCTCACACTCGAACGGGATGGCGTTGCGCATGTTGCCGCCGTGCCATGTGGCCAGGCGTGCGTCGAGCTCTGCCACAGCGTCGCGTACGAAGCGCACCATGAGCTTGTTGGCATTGGCGCGACCAAGATGAATTTCCAGACCGGAGTGTCCGCCCTTAAGTCCTTTGAGCACTACGCGTACGGCAGCATCGGCGCTGTCGGTTGCCACCTCTTTATATTCGAGAGTAGCTGTCACATCCACTCCACCTGCGCTACCTATGCAGAACTGTCCCCATGTCTCAGAGTCGAGGTTTAGCAGGATGTCGCCGTGCATCTGTCCTGCCGGCAGATCGTTGGCACCATACATACCGGTCTCTTCATCAGCAGTGATGAGTCCTTCTATAGGTCCGTGCACGAGAGTCTTGTCCTCCATCACAGCCATTATTGCAGCCACGCCTATACCGTCGTCGGCTCCGAGAGTGGTGTTGCGTGCCTTAACCCATTCACCGTCAACCCAAGCCTCGATAGGATCGGTCTCGAAGTTGTGTGTGCTTTCCTTGCTTTTCTGCGGCACCATATCCATGTGTGCCTGCATGATGACACCCTTGCGGTTCTCCATTCCCGGAGTGGCAGGCTTGCGCATTACGATGTTTCCTGCCGGATCCTTGAATGCCTCTACACCGGCATTCTTGGCAAAATCGAGCAAAAACTGCTGCACTTTCTCAAGATGTCCTGACGGACGCGGTACTTGCGTGAGGGCATGGAAGTTTTTCCATACGCACTCAGGCTTCAGGTTTGTAATTTCACTCATAGCTTTTATCTATTAATGTTAAAGTTATATCATTCGTTTCCAACGGTCACGGCCTCCGTTTCCCTTTTACGTTTCTTGGTGAACGCGAGCGCCATCCACGCATATATGCCCAGCAGAATGACCAGCAGCGTCTGCACCGAGTGCACTATCAGCACGAAGTAGAGAGCGTCGGTCTCGCCCACTCCGTAGAGTATGAGCATGGTTTTCACGGCGAAATGCCACGGTCCGGCTCCGTTCGGCGTCGGCACTATCACGGCAATGCTTCCCACGATGAACGTCACCAGGGCGCACGCCATGCCAAGGCCCGAGGTGGCCTCGAAGCAGAAGAACGTGAGATAGTAGTGAAGGAAATAGCTCACCCATATACCCAGGGTGAACAACACGTACAAAGGCATGTTCTTGACGCCGCGAAGCGAGAACACACCCTGCATCAGTCCGCTTATGGTACACTTCACCTTATTATATATTGAGAACCTCCGCAGGAGATACCATAGCAATATCAGCACCGCCACGGCGCACACGGCTGTCACCACATAGCCAGTGGTCGAGAAACGGTCGAACATTATCTCGATGTTTGTGCCCGTGCGGCTGAAGAACCGGTCGAATACGCGCAGCTGGAAAAACAGCGTCAGCAGCGTTATGGCGAGCACGAGCAGCGAATCGATTATTCGCTCGGTGACCACCGTGCCAAGAGCCTTAGTGAACGACACTCCGTCGTAACGCTTGAGCACTCCGCAACGTGCGAACTCGCCGATGCGCGGCACCACGAGGCTGACGGCATAAGAAAGAAATATGGAATTGATGCTTGTAGATGCACGGGGATACTCGCCTATGGGGTTGAGACTCATCTGCCAGCGCCATCCGCGGAACATCTGCGCCAATATGCCAAAGGGGAAAGACAACAACATCCAAGTCCAGTCCATTTCATGGAGAACCACCCGACTGACATTTTTAAAATCGAAGTCACGATACATCCAGTATAGTATTACTCCGCCAAGTAACAGCGAAAACACTACCTTCAGTATGTCGTTGAATGTTTTTCTGCGTTCCAATGTTTCTGTACGAAATATTTATTGTTCTATATATAATGCAAATGTACGAAAAAAGACTCGTATAATGTAATTATATGAAACTAATAAACATTTTTTAGCTTCATGAAGGCAGGATTTTCACCTCCGGCATGGCGCATGGCGAAAATTGCGGCACAACGGGCTTAAAGCCGTTGGAATACACATCGAAAAAACGGACGATTTATGCCAAATTGGCGTTTCACTTGCCACTATGTCAGTTTTATTGATAAAAATATGACATATTGTACACTTTCAGGCCGATTTTATAGGCTTTCATTGATGTACGTCAATAAAAGTCCATATTCGGCTATTTTTGAACCAAAAGTGTTTGCACGGTACGCTATTAGCAAGTATCTTTGCAGCGTCGAAAAGACAAAAGGATAACAAATTAACAATTAAAAGAAAGGTAAAAAGATTATGTTAACATTCATTACATTTGCCGTTGTAGCAATCATGATTGCTAAGGCAGTAAGCTTAGGACACAAGATCGACCTTCAGAAATAAGGTCAGTCTCCTGTCTTCTTCTTTAAGAAGAATTTTATTAAACGTTTATATAGAAAAGCGGGGAATCGGCATCGACCGGTTTCCCGTTTTTTCGTATGCGGAAACATCGACACAAGCAACGGCAGGACATGAACCAGCGACGACGGAATATACATACTATGGCTGTGGCACACTTATGTAACGGCAGCGACTAATCCGTGCGATGACCATTAAATATTTGTGCAACGAAGGCGGCATACTCATGCAACGAAGGCGGAACATTTACCTTATGATAACCGCACGCCCTACCGTCAACGGCACAACATTCCATATACAACGGCACGAATAAACACAGAACGCATCACGCAGCGGCACCCGCCGGCCGCCCCACTCCGCATAAGGAAACAAAAAAACGGATGCATCTTTGCGATACATCCGGAACTCTGTTGGGATACTCGGACTCGAACCAAGAATGACAGGACCAGAATCTGTAGTGTTACCATTACACCATATCCCAATTTGTTGCTTGCGTCTTCATTTCTGAATTGCACTGCAAAGGTACACAAAATTTTTAAACTACAAACATTTTTCGTGACTTTTTTCTAAAAAAAATAAATAAACAGCCTTTTTAGCGTGTTTTTCAGATTATTCAATGTAACTTTGTACATTATAATAAATAAAAACAATATCAAACAATACAAATCCGATACACACGGCAAGAGCTTCTCAAACCTAAAAAAGAAACTCAAGTCAAATCAAAGAAACAAATTTAAGTAAATGGAAACAAAAAACAGACTGGTTGACACAATAACTAAAGGAATTCAGGAAAAAAAAGGACAAAACATAACCATTGTTGACCTCCGCCACATCGACGGAGCGATAACCAACTACTTCGTGATATGTCAGGGCGGCTCACCGATGCAGGTTGAAGCCATCGCCTCGTCGATAGAAGACATGGTGCGCGAGGGTGTCGGCGAGAAGCCGGCCAACGTCGTGGGACTCGGAAACAGCCAATGGGTGGCAATGGACTACATAGACGTGATGGTACACATATTCCTTCCGGAGACGCGAGAGTTCTACAATCTCGAGAATCTGTGGGAAGACGCCGAAATGACACACGTGCCCGACATAAACTGACAAATGACTGTCAGACCGGCAAAAAATTATCAACACACACAATACTGGCATTGATTTAGCATCTATATAAAATTATGGACAACAAAGAAAACAAACATCAGAACGACAATAACCAGCCGAAGATGCCTAAATTCAATATGAACTGGATATACACAGTCATACTGATAGCGCTGTGCATTCTGTTCATCACGGGCGGAGGCGACGCACTCGCCATAGGCAGCTCGGCAAAACAAGAGGCCACATACACCAAGTTCAAGGAGTATGTGGAAAAAGGCTATGCCAAGAGCGTGGTGATCAACAAGGACCGAAGCACCATAACTATGTACGTGAAAGCCAAGAACATACGCGACGTGTTCGGCAAGAATGCCCAGCAGGTGGGTCCGGAACCGTCGGTGAAGGTGGAGTTCGGCTCCGTGGACGAGCTTGAGAAATATCTCACTTCCATGCAGAAGGCCGGAAAGATAACCGACTTCAGCTATGAGAACGAGAAAGGCAACTCGTTCATGAACCTGCTCATCAACCTCTCACCGTTCATCCTTGGCATCGCGCTGTGGATACTGCTCATGCGCCGCATGGGCGGAGGCAACGCCGGCGGAGGTGTATTCAGCGTGGGCAAAAGCAAGGCACGCATGTACGAGAAGGGCAACGACCTGGGCATAACATTCAAGGATGTGGCCGGACAGGCTGCCGCCAAGCAGGAGGTACAGGAGATTGTCGAGTTCCTCAAAGAACCGCAGAAATACACCGACCTGGGAGGAAAGATACCTAAGGGCGCACTGCTCGTAGGTCCTCCGGGAACAGGAAAGACCCTGTTGGCGAAGGCAGTGGCAGGCGAGGCAGGCGTACCGTTCTTCTCGATGAGCGGTTCCGACTTCGTAGAGATGTTCGTCGGCGTGGGTGCAAGCCGCGTGCGCGACCTCTTCAGACAGGCAAAGGAGAAAGCGCCGTGCATCATATTCATTGACGAGATCGATGCCGTGGGACGCGCAAGAAGCAAGAACCCCGCCATGGGAGGCAACGATGAGCGTGAGAATACGCTTAACGCGCTGCTCATAGAAATGGACGGATTCGGAACCAACAGCGGCGTCATCATACTGGCAGCGACAAACCGTGCCGACATGCTCGACAAGGCATTGCTGCGCGCAGGACGATTCGACAGACAGATAAACGTGGACCTGCCCGACCTGACCGAGCGTAAGGAGATATTCCAGGTGCACCTGCGTCCGGTGAAGACCGACAACACCGTGGACATAGACTTCCTCGCACGACAGACTCCGGGATTCTCGGGTGCCGACATAGCAAACGTATGCAACGAGGCCGCCCTCATCGCAGCACGTCACAACAAGAAGGCCGTGGGCAAGCAGGATTTCCTCGACGCCGTGGACAGAATAATCGGAGGACTGGAGAAAAAGACCAAAGTGATGACCTACGACGAGAAGCGCACCATCGCGCTCCACGAGGCAGGACACGCCACTGTGTCGTGGTTCTGCGAATATGCCAACCCGCTTGTCAAGGTGAGCATCGTACCGCGCGGACGTGCTCTCGGCGCTGCTTGGTATCTGCCTGAGGAGCGTCAGATAACGACAAAGGAACAGATGCTCGACGAAATGTGCGCACTGCTCGGCGGACGTGCCGCAGAGGAGCTGTGCAACGGACAGATATCCACAGGAGCCATGAACGACCTTGAGCGCGCCACAAAGAGTGCTTACGGCATGGTGGCATACGCCGGAATGAGCGATAAACTGCCGAACATCTGCTATTACAACAATCAGGAATACCAGTTCCAGCGTCCTTACTCCGAGACAACGGCAAAGATAATAGACGACGAGGTGCTCAAGATGATAAACGAGCAGTACAAACGCGCCAAGGATCTGCTTACCGAGCACAAGGAAGGACACCGACAGCTGGCTGAACTGCTGCTCAAGCGTGAGGTGATATTCGCCGAAGACGTGGAGAAGATATTCGGCAAACGTCCGTGGATAAGCCGCTCACAGGAGATAATGGCCGAGGAAGAGGACAACGCTCCGAAGCTTGAGGACATGCCCGACATCGTGAAGGAGGCCCAGGCCGAGCACGAGAGATCACTTGAGAACAAGTCGGCCGACACCGACAACAAGCCGGAACCGTCCGACAATGACTACAAGAAAGACGAGAAATAAGAAACAATAAGTGCACTATGAGTGAGAAAATGAAAAACCTTATCACACGCTCCATAACCGGCGTATTGTTCGTCGCGATTATCGTGGTGTGTTTCATGCGCCCCGAAGCTATGATATTGCTTTTCGCGCTTGTCACCGGACTGACTGTCTGGGAGTACACCGGACTGGTGAATCAGATTGACGGAGTGACGGTGAACAGGTTCATCTCCACCGCAGCCGGCGTCTATCTGTTTCTTGCGATAGCCGGCTTCTGCAGCGGCATAACGCCGTCGGCAGTGTTCATCCCCTATCTCCTGAGCGTCATCTACCTGTTCATCAGCGAGCTGTACACCGAAAGCAAGAACGCCATAAACAACTGGGCATACACTATGCTTTCGCAGATGTACGTGGCCTTGCCGCTCGCCACCATAAACATACTGGCGTTCAGAGACATCGGCGGACAGGTGGTGTTCAGCTATCTCACGCCGCTTAGCATCTTCATCTTCCTTTGGGCAAACGATACGGGAGCCTACTGCTTCGGCTCGCTCTTCGGAAAACACAAGCTGTTTCCGAGAATAAGCCCGGGTAAGACATGGGAAGGCAGCGTGGGCGGAGGCATCCTCGTGCTGGTGGTTGCCGCCATAATAGGTTATCTGGAAAGCAGCAACGCCGACCAGATGGTGGGCGGAAGCACGATGTCAATACCCGAATGGATGGGCATGGGACTCGTCGTTGTGTTCTTCGGAACATGGGGCGACCTCGTGGAATCGCTCTTCAAGCGCACGCTTGGCATAAAAGACAGCGGCAACATTCTGCCCGGACACGGAGGCATGCTCGACCGTTTCGACAGCACCCTGCTGGTGGTTCCTGCGGTAGTGCTCTACCTGCAGGCAATCAGCCTCTCCTGACCCCCATTCCACCTCCATAGATTCATCTTTCCGACGCGAACGATACAGGCTCCGTCTTTCTTGACGCAACAAGAGACGACGCGACCTGCATCGTCCGCGTCCGCTGTTTCCGGAAGGAGATGTCAAGACTTTTATCAATCACTCCTATTTTTATCACCGTCCAACGGAAAGTCAATCAAAAGATTTCCTACATTTGCAGAAGCTACCTTGCTATTTCTGATTACTAACCTTATAATTCACACGAATTGACTATGGAACAACTGTGCACGCATAAACTGCCCGTCGACATCGTGTTTCACCCGTCCTGGTGGAACAAACATACAGGCATCGTTTTCGATGAAGATTTCTTTTACAACCCCCTCCGCCGTGTGGAAGATGAACGCCGCATGGAACAGGAACTGCACGACCGCTTCGGCGAATACGGTCTGGGAGCAGACTATG
>ERZ779877.3282-NODE-3282-length-10665-cov-3.195853_pt1 | contig 10665 bp, 8 predicted proteins | sample MGYA00511556_ERZ779877 | MGnify/ENA primary metagenome ERZ779877 (study PRJEB29588, sample SAMEA2159338) | human gut metagenome | biome: human gut; feature: human-associated habitat; material: faeces | place: Denmark | collected 2008/2010 ... | reverse complement strand
CCGTCCGAGGGCGTGGTGCCAAACAGTTGGCCGAAGTTGCTCACGTTGCTGGCCGAACCTGCGCCGGGAAAGGGCAGTTCGAGGCTTTGCAGGTTGACGCAATAGCGGAACAGGCCCGCGCTGAGTTCCTTCACGCTGTTCTCCACCACGACGCTTTCCAAGTTCGGACAATTCCGGAAGGTCTCCGCCACGAGGCCCGTGTTGCCGCCCAGAATCACTTCCTTGATACCCGAGTTGTCGAGTGCGGCCTCTCCAATGTGTGTGATCGGTCCGGTGAGCCGGACATTCAGGAAATCGAGGTTTTCAAACGCGTGGTCGGGGATGGTGTCGGGCTTTCTCACTTCCAGCGTCTTCAGTGAGCTGCTGAAGTGGTATATTGTCTTGTCGCCTTGCGTGATACCTTTGCCGCCTTTGGCTTGGAACGTGGTATTTCCTATGCGCCCATCGAAAGCGAAATAGTATCCGAGGGGATGCTCCAAGCTTCCGACGGACAGCAGTTCCAGGCTGTCTAACGGATACATGATGCTATATCCTTCGCTGTTCTTGTAGGCAAAGGCATTTTGACCGAGGCTGGTATGTTCGGAGAGGTATAGTCTCTTCAAAGCCGTGCAACCGCTAAAGGAGTTGAATGTGAATTCCACGTCCGTGACGCTGTTGGGGATGGTGAGTTCCTCCAAACTGCTACAAGCCTGGAACGCATTATCGCCAATACTGGTGACGGAGGCGGGGATGCTGATGGATTTCAAACTGCGGCATCCTTGGAAGGCCTTGGTGCCCACGGTCTGCGTCGAACGGGAGAGGGATATCGCCACGAGGCTGTCGCAAAAGATGAAGGCGGAGTCCTTTATGGCTGTCACGGAGGCGGGGAGCGCGATGGTCTTCAGGCCGCGGCAACCCTTGAAAGCGGAGATGCCTATCGTATTTACAGAACCGGGGATTTCTACCGACGACAGGCGGGTGCAGCGGCAGAACATATTGTCGCTTATGGTGGCGAGCGAGTTGCTCAGCCTTATGGATTCCAGAAACGGGCAGTCGCCAAACGCTTGGGGGCCGATGGTGTCTACGGAGTTAGGGATGTCCAACGTGCGGAAGTAGTTCTGGGAGAAAGCGTGGTGGCCGATGGACGTGACGGAGCCGGGAATCGTTACGGCGGTGAGGCGTGAAAGATAGAAAGCATAGTCGCTGATGCGGGTCACGCCTTCGGGGATGGCCGCAGATTGGAGGGTGCCGTAGGCAGCAATGATGGTGGTCATGCCTTTGTCGTACAATATGCGGTCTATGGCCGTGTAGTATTCGTTCGCGGGGTCGACCGTGAACGAAGTGATGTTGGAACTGCCGGAGAAAGCCAATGGAGAAATGGACATCACGGATTTGGGGATGCTGACGGATGCCAGGTTGAAGCAGTTGCCAAAAGCATGGTCAAGGATGCTGCCTCCGGACGTCTGTCCTTCGATGATGAGCTTTATATTGGGGATTGCCACTGTCTTTAGTCCGTTGCATCCATAAAAAGCTCTTCTGCCTATCGTCATGAGCGAATCGGGCAAGTCGATGGAAGCAAGGTTGCTGCATTGGCGAAATGCTTCCGTGCCAATCGACCGGATAGTGTTGGGCAGATTGATGGAAGTCAGGCTGGTGCAGTTCTTAAACAAAGCGGAATTTATGCTTGTGAGCGCATCCGGAAGCCGGACGGAGGTCAGGCTGCTGCAATTCTCGAAGACATTGGAATAGAAAAAAGTGACGGAATTGGGGATTGATATTTCCTTTAAATTGCTGCAACCCCGGAAGGCATAATTATATATTCGTTCCACGTTACCGGGTATTTCCACTTCGGTCAGGTTCGTGCAGCCGTCAAACATTGAGGTTCCTATGTCCGTGATGGAGTCGGGCAATACGGCCGAAGCGAGGGAGGTGCAACCCTTGAAGGCACTTGAACCTATTTTTGTGACGGAGTTGGGTAGCACGATTGACGTCAGGGCGGTGCAGCCGGAGAATGCACTTTGGCCCACATCCGTTACGGACGACGGAATCTCAATGTTTGCCAGGCTCCTGCAATGCCAAAAAGCTCCTAAACCTATCGTCTTGACGCTGTTGGGGATTGTCACGGAAGACAAGCTGCTACATCCTTGAAAAACGGTATAACCGATTTCCGTGACGGAGGTCGGGATGTCGACGGCGGACAGACTCCTGCAATTTTCAAATGTGCCTGAAACAAGTTCCGTGAGGGCGGAGGATAATTGGACGGATTGCAGATTGTAGCAGTCCTTGAAGGCCTCCGACCAGATGGTGGTCACGGTATTGGGGATTTTCACTGAGGTGAGCTTGTCGCAGTTCTCAAAAGCCGCAGTGCTGATGGCTGTCACCGTGAGTCCTTCCACGGTTTCGGGTATCACGAGGTCGCCTGAGATGCTGGTATTGCAATCCATGATTTGAGCGGTCTTGTCCAGCGGATTGCCGAGGAACGTCATGCTTTCGTATTCGAAAAATTGTGCCCATGCACTGGATGTGAACAGTAGGAACACGAGAGCGGAAAGTGTGATTCTATTTGCAAAGTTCATTTCGTTAGATTATAAGATGATAAGCCTGCAACTCCTCAAGGCGGTTCGTGTGGAAAGGAAAGTCGGGAGGGGGAGAGGACGGGAACAGAAAAAGGTGTGGAGCTGGCTTCTGCTTGTTGCCCATGCGACGTTCCGGAACCCTTGTTGAGGCGACCCGTCGCCTTTTGTGGAGAAGTAGAATCTTTCACTCTAATGGGCAGCAGTTAACGACCTTATTTGTATGCCTCTGTTTCTCTTGGTCTTGTTTCATTCCATAAGCGTAAGGTATTGGTTCGTCTGTTGGCGAAGATAAGAAAAACAGGACGGAAAGCCGAATTGTCCGTTCTGCTTTTCATGAACTACACGGTTCTTTTCGTCAACGGTGGCTTGTGGATGAACAACTGTTGTTCCGGATGTTACAGTAAATGGTGCTCTGCGAAATAGCGCCACAAGGGGGCCAGCATGGTGGCTTGTTTGATATCCCCGTCGGTGAGCAGTCGTCGTACTTCGTCTGTACCGAGCAGATGGACGCTGATGTCTTCTGTGGCTTCCTGGTGTGGTGCGGCCAGTCGGCGCACACCAGTGGCCACGAAGCAGTGGCAGAGGTTGTTCGTGCTGGACGTATTGGCTGAAATGCTCATCAGTTCTGTCCATTCCCCGCCGCCGAATCCGGTTTCTTCGTGCAGTTCCCTTTGCGCGGCCTCCAAGGGCGTTTCTCCTTTTTCGCAGACGCCGGCACAGATTTCATACCCCGTCCATTGCAGTCCGTGGCGGTATTGCCTTTCCATGACGAATTGGCCTTCTTCGGTCAGGGCAATCACGTTGATCCAGTCCGGATATTCCAGCACGTAGTATTCATCATTTACCACGCCGTTGGGCAGGCGCACTTTGTCGCGCCGGGCCGTCAGCCACGGGCGTTGGATGAGGTATTCGCTGTGGAGTATTTCCCATTTCTCTTTGTCGTGCTCCATATAGTTTTTCGTTTTAAGAAGTTCTGAACTGCGGACAAAGATAGTCCTTTTTGCGGAAAGGGTAATGGGGAGGAGGATAAAAAACTTGCCGTCCCGCGTAATGTACGGGACGGCAAGCTGATTGTTCACAAAGTGACACCGGACTTGAAGATGGCAAAGTCGCGGTAGCCGCTCTTTTCGTTTTTTGTCTGCTGCCCGCTGGCCACGGCCAAGACGAAGTCGGTGAAGCGCTCCAGCACGTCGGGCATGGCCTCGCCCTCCACCAGCGTGCCGGCGTTGAAGTCTATCCAGTTGCTTTTGTCCACCGCCAAGGAGGTGTGGGTGGCGATTTTCGCCGTAGGGACGAATGTGCCGAAAGGCGTTCCGCGGCCCGTGGTGAAGAGCACGATGTGGCATCCGGCAGCGGCGAGGGCCGTGCTGGCCACCAAGTCGTTGCCCGGCGCACTGAGCAGGTGCAGCCCGTGGTTGGTGATGATGTCGCCATATTTCAGCACGGCGCTGACGGGCGCCGAGCCGGATTTCTGGGTGCATCCCAGCGACTTTTCTTCCAGCGTGGAGATGCCTCCCGCGCGGTTGCCCGGCGAAGGGTTCTCCGAGATGGGTTGGTTGTGGCTGATGAAGTAGGCCTTGAAATCGTTAATGAGCGCCACGGTCTCTTGGAATGTCTGCTCGTCCTTGCACCGGTTCATCAGGAGCGTTTCCGCGCCGAACATTTCCGGCACCTCGGTGAGCACCGTGGTACCGCCATGGTTCACGAGATAGTCGGAAAACATTCCCAAGAGTGGGTTGGCGGTGATGCCCGAAAGGCCGTCGGAGCCTCCGCACTTCAGCCCGATTCTCAGCTTGTCCATGGAAACCGGCGTGCGGCAATCGTTAATCATTCCCGCGTACAGTTCCCTGAGGATCTCCATTCCGCGTGAGATTTCGTCTGTTTCCTTCTGGCACACCATGAGCCGTATGCGTTTCCGGTCGTAGTCGCCGAGCGTCTTCATGAACTCTTCGGGCTGATTGTTTTCGCAGCCCAGTCCTATCACGAGCACGCCGCCCGCATTGGGGTGGAGCACCATGTCGCGCAGGATACGGCGAGTGTTCTCGTGGTCGTCCCCCAGTTGCGAACAGCCGTAGTTGTGCGGGAAGGCCACGATGCCGTCGATGTAGCGCGCCCCCGTCTCCTCGTTCATCATGCGTGCGAGTTTCTCGGCCACTCCGTTTACGCATCCCACGGTAGGGATAATCCATAGCTCGTTCCTTACGCCTACGTTCCTGTTTTTCCTGACGTAGCCGTCGAATGTCTTTGTGGACGGCATCGGAGTCGTGGTCACGAAAGTGGGTGTGTACCGGTATTGGGTGATGCCTTCCAAGTTGGTCTTGAGCACTTTTTCGTTCACCCATTCGCCTTGGGCGATGTCGGTCGTGGCATGCCCGATGGGGTATCCGTATTTGATGACATTCTCTCCTTTCCGGATATCTTTGACGGCCACTTTATGACCTGCCGGGATGCTTTCCGCGACCCGTACTTCCTGTCCTCCGCAAAAGATTTCTTCGCCTTCCTGGATGTCTTCCAAGGCAACGGCTACGTTGTCGGAGGGATGTATAAGGATGTATTTCAGCATGGCTTTCCTGTTGTCAATCCATGATTTGTCCGAGTGCTTTCCGCATGCCCAGAAGCTGGATGTCTTCCAGATAGCGTGCCAGCAGGTCGGTCAGTCCCGGTATCTGGCGCAGGTCTTCTCCCCACAAGTCGCATGCGCCCAGCACTCCGGAAGCCACGTCCTGCGGCTTGCCGCCCTTCCACAAGTCGGCGAGCAGTGCCACCACTTCGGGCGCGTCGTCGGGCGTGATGTCTGCTCCGTCGGCCCGTTTGCCTCCTTTATAATAGGTAATGAGTGCAGCCAGCCCGAATACGATGCCTGTGGGCAGCGTGCCTTTCCGCTTCAGGTATTCCTTCAGTCCGGGGAGATCGCGCGTGGCGAACTTGGAGAAGGCGTTGAGCATGATGGACGTCACCTTGTGGTCCACGTATGGGTTGGTGAAGCGTTCCATCACGTTGTCGGCGAATTGCAGCAGTTCGTCTTTGGGCAGGTCCAAGGTCTCGAGCAGTTCGTCATACATCACCTTGTGGATGTAGGGGCCGACGAGTTCGTCGTGGCAGGCATCGCGCACGATGTCCACTCCCGAAAGATAAGCTACGGGCGAGAGCAGCGTGTGCGGACCGTTGAGTAGCGTCACCTTGCGCTGGTGGTAGGGAGTTTCGTCGGGCACGAACTTCACGTTGAGTCCGCATGCGGCCGCGGGGAATTCCTGCGCTACGCTTTCCGGTGCCTCGATGACCCAAAGGTGGAACACTTCGCCTTGCACGACCAGGTTGTCGTCGTATTGCAACTGTTCCTTGATGGAGTCGATGGTCTTGGCCGGGAATCCGGGGACGATGCGGTCCACGAGGGTGGCATATACGCCACAAGACTGGTGGAACCATTCGTCGAACTCGGGGCCCAGTTCCCAAAGTCGGATGTATTGCTCTATGGTCTCTTTCAGTTTATGCCCGTTCAGGAAAATCAGTTCACAGGGGAAGATGATGAGGCCTTTCGTCGGGTCGCCTTGGAAATGGCGGAACCGATGGTAGAGCAACTGCGTCAGCTTGCCCGGGTAAGACGACGCGGGGCGGTCGGACAGCTTGCACTCCGGGTCGAAAGCGATGCCGGCCTCGGTGGTGTTGGAGATGACGAAGCGCATCTCAGGCTGTTCAGCCAACTTCAGGTATTCGTCGAAGTGGGTGTAGGGGTTGAGTCCGCGGCTGATGACATCGATGAGGCGGAAAGAGTTGACGGCCTTCCCGTTTTCGATGCCTTGCAAGTTGACATGGTAGAGTCCGTCCTGGCTGTTGAGCATGTCCACTTTCCCTTTTGCGATGGGCTGCACGACCACCACGCTTCCGTTGAAGTCCGTGCTTTCGTCCATTTTCGACACAATCCAATCGACAAAGGCGCGCAGGAAGTTGCCTTCGCCGAACTGGATGATTTTCTCCGGCCGTATGGTTTTGGAGGCCGTATCCTTATTTAATGCTAACATTGCAGTTGGGTTTGTTTAAAACGGTATTCATTAAAACTTCACCAATATGCGGAACACTTTGCCCGGGTTGTCGGCCCATTGTTGCAGCATGGCAGGGGCTTGTTCCGGTTCGGTCACGGCTGTGACGAGCTTGTCCATGGGGCACGTGCCCTTTTGCAGATAGTTGATGACGGCGCGGAAGTCGGACGGCTGCGCGTTGCGCGACCCGCGGATGTCCAGTTCTTTCTGCACGAACAGTTTGGTCTGGTAGGCCACGTCGGCCTTGGCATAGCCGATGTAGACCACGCGCCCGGTGAAGGCCACTTCCTCGACGGCCGCCACGTAGGTGGCCGGATTGCCCACGGCCTCGATGATGACGTCGGCCCCGAAGCCGTTGGTGTACTTTTGCACCATGGCGTGCATGTCCTCCGTCTTGGAGTTCAGGGTGTAGGTAGCTCCCAGCTGGCGTGCCACTTCGAGCTTCTCGTCGTCGATGTCCACGGCGATGACTTTTGCGCCACGGATGGCGGAACGGGTGATGGCGCCGAGGCCCACCATGCCGCAGCCGATGACCACGACCGTGTCGATGTCCGTCACTTGCGCACGGGACACGGCGTGGAAGCCCACGCTCAGCGGTTCCACGAGCGCGCAGTCGCGTGCCGACAGCCCTTCGGCCACAATCACTTTCTGCCAGGGCACGGCCACCAGTTCGGTCATGGTGCCGTTGCGTTGCACTCCGAAGGTCTCGTTGTGCTCGCAGGCGTTCACGCGTCCGTTGCGGCATGCGGCGCACTTGCCGCAGTTGGTGTAGGGGTTGACCGTGACGGCCAGTCCCGGTTTCAGGAAGTCCGGCACGCCCCTGCCGATTCAATGACGGCGCCCACTTCGTGTCCCGGAATCACCGGCATCTTCACCATGGGGTTCATGCCGCGGAACGTGTTGAGGTCCGAGCCGCAGAATCCTACGTATTTGATGCGTAACAATACTTCTCCGTCGGCGCAGGCGGGTTGTTCGATTTCCGTGAGCGACGCTTGGAACGGAGCTGTGATTTGTAAAGCTTTCATTTCTTTTGTTATGGTTTAAGTTTATGGTTACGCCGGAAGGCGCGTGCGTCATTCCGACATGTTCTTGATGTATTCCAGATGCGGCAGGGGGCCGAACCCGTAGAAGGCTTTCGCGTTGCCTCCCAGGAACGCCCGCTTTTCCTCGTCGGTCAGTTCATTGCTTTTCGTGATGAAGTCATACGACATGCGGTAGGTGATGGCCGTGATGGTGCGCGGGTAGTCGGACCCCCACATCAGCTTGTCCATGCCCACCAGTCCGGCGGCTTCGCGGATAGCCCGCACGGCTCCCTTGAAGGGGTAGAACTCGTCGTTGAAGAGCCAGGTGATGCCTCCCGATTCGATGAACACGTTTTTGTGCCGGGCCAGTTTGATTTGCTCTTCCCACCGCGGGGCGGTCACCATTCCGAAATGCCCGATGGCCACTTTCAGGCCGGGGCATTCCTGGACGACTTCCTCCAGTTCGCCCACCTGCGCGTCGCCGTCCATCATGTCGATGGACAGGATGACGCCGTGGCTTTCCATGAGGCGGAACATGGCCATCATCTCGTCGCTGTTGAGCCACACCCGCCCCTCGGGCAGGTTGAGGCGCTGCGCCGGAATCTTGATGGCGCGGAAGCCTTTCCTTATCAGTTCTTCGGCCTGCGGCAGGAAGCCCGGATTGCGGAACTCGCACATGCCGCACACCAGGAAGCGGTCGGGATATTTCTGCTGCACTTCCCAGAGATAGTCGTTCTGGATGCCGTCGATGAATTCCTGGGTGACCACGGCGGCGCCCACCTGCGCATAGTCCATGTTGGAGAGGAAGACTTCCGCCGTGTTCCGTCCGTCGGTCATGAAGGGCGGGAGCATCTGCCGTATTTCACCCATGAAGAGGGAGCGCCCGCCCGAGAGGGTCCGGATGGGCTTCCCGTCGACCACGGTGTCTTGCCAGAGCCAGAGGTGGGAGTGTGCGTCGATAATCGTGTAATCCATGACAAGAGTCCTCCCTTCCCGTTAAGTGTTCTTCCACGAAACGCGTTGCTGGTCGCCGATGATTTCCTTCACCTTGCGCACCAGTTCCCAGTCGATGGGTTCGTCCACGTATTCCACGTTCTTGCGGATGTTCTCCGGGTTGGCCGAACTGAAGAGCGTGGAGCAGATGCGCGGTTCGGTGATGGAGTACTGGATGGCCAGCTTCTCGATGGGGCAGCCCTGCTGGTTGCAGTATTCGGCAGCTTTGCGGCAAGCCTCTTTCAAGGGTTCGGGGGCCGGATGCCAGTCGGGCGCCCCGCGCTGCGACAGCAGTCCCATGGAGAAGGGCGAAGCATTGATGACGCCCACGCCTTTTTCCTTGAAATAGTCCAGGAAGTCCACCAGCTTGTCGTCGTTAAGCGAGTAGTGGCAGAAGTTGAGCACGCTCTCCACCGTGCCGGCCGGGACATGGTCGATGACCCACTTCAGGTTTTCCAGTTGCAGGTCGGTGATGCCCACATGGCCCACCACGCCTTTCTCCCTGAGCTCCACGAGCGCGGGCAAGGTTTCGTTGACCACTTGCGAGAGGTCGGCGAACTCGATGTCGTGCACGTTGATGAGGTCAATGTGGTCTATGTTCAGGCGCTCCATGCTTTCGTACACGCTTTCCTGCGCCCGTTTGGCCGAATAGTCCCATGTGTTGACGCCGTCTTTCCCGTAGCGTCCCACTTTGGTCGACAACAGGTATTTGTCTCTCGGGATGTCTTTCAGGGCTTTGCCCAGCACGGTTTCCGCCTTGTAGTGCCCGTAGTAGGGCGACACGTCGATGAAGTTCATCCCCAGCTCCAGTGCGGTGTATACCGCCTTGATGCCGTCGGCTTCGCGTATGGAGTGGAAAACGCCTCCCAGGGAGGATGCCCCGAAACTCAGAACCGGCAGTTTCATTCCGGTGTTGCCTAAATAAGAATATTTCATAGCAATGATTTTTTTGTTTTGTTAGACCTTGCTTTATTTCTCTGTGCAAAATTATAAAATGATTGACGGATATGATTGGATAATATCGCCCCCGATAAGAACTATATCGCCAAAAATGATTTTTTTTCCTACTTTTTAGGCTTGCAGGGTCAACAAATTTACAAAAATCGTGCGGATTTAGCAAGATTTGGGCTAATTTTGCATCCATGGAATTCAATATAGACACATTTCACCCGTTTGTCCTCAACGTGGGACTCGCCCGGCATGTTGCCGACTGGAATTGGAAAAACGTGAGCAGCCCTTTCGCACGGCTTTACTACGTGACGGAGGGCTACGCCAATGTCATCATGGCCGACCGGGTCATCAGGCTCCGGCCGGGCTGCATGTACTTCATCCCCCCCTTCACGAAGCACAGCTATGCCTGTGACTCGACCTTCACCCACTATTATGTGCATATTTACGAAGCGCCGCAGTCGGTGCATCTCTTCTTTGAGGACTGGAACCTGCCCGAGGAGGTGGAGGGGAGCGAGCTGGAACTCTCGGCCTTCGAGAGGCTTTGCAGCCTGAACCCCACCATGAAGCTGCCGCAGTCCAACCCGTCGACGTATGACAACAGCGCCACCCTGGCCTCGAACCTGCTCAAGAACAAGCAAAGGCCGATGTACAACAAGATGGCGTCGAGGGGAGTGGTCTACCTCTTGCTCGCGCCGTTCTTCCAGACGGCCACGCCGAAAATCACGGGCATGGACGTCAGGGTGAAAAAGGCCATCCTGTACATCCGCGACCACATGTCGGAAAGCATCAACATCGAGGACATCGCCGAGATGCTCTACGTGTCCAAGAACTATTTCATCCGCATATTCAAGAAAGAGACGGGCACGACGCCGGTGAATTTCATCATCCAACGCAAGATAGAACGGGCGCAGTTGTTGCTCATCACCGAGAGCCAACCCATCAAGGAAATCGCGCTTTCGGTGGGGTTCGAGGACTTCTCTTATTTTAATAGGGTATTCAAGAAAGTGACAGGCATCACGCCCAATGAATACCGCAAGGAGGCGCGCCACAGCCAGACCGTGGAAGGCGACTCCATAAAGGGCATCGGCTAATCAGCGTGCCACTGAT
>ERZ779877.3279-NODE-3279-length-10676-cov-16.031165_pt1 | contig 10676 bp, 7 predicted proteins | sample MGYA00511556_ERZ779877 | MGnify/ENA primary metagenome ERZ779877 (study PRJEB29588, sample SAMEA2159338) | human gut metagenome | biome: human gut; feature: human-associated habitat; material: faeces | place: Denmark | collected 2008/2010 ... | reverse complement strand
ATAGCAGCAACGTTATCGCACAGAATAGCGAACCCGAGAAGTGCTGTCCTACAAACAGAACTATCGGTAGCCTGCCATCAATGTTAAATACTAAAACGTTATAATAGAAGTACACTAAAAACAAATTTTCTCCACATATCAAAAAAAGCGAGCCGCGCGCACTATCCTTTGCGCTTCGGCTCACTTTTCCTTTTTCGGGCTGTGTCACAGCCCCATTCTTCTCACCCCAACGTACAGTCAAGCACCATCATAACAACAAACCCTGCCGCCGCACCTATCGTTCCTATGTTGCTATGCTCTCCGCCCTGTGCCTCGGGTATAAGCTCTTCTATCACAACATACATCATAGCACCCGCCGCAAACGACAGCATATACGGCAAAAGCGGAGCAATGAAAGAAGCAAGCAGTATCATTGCTACCGCACCTATCGGCTCGACAACGCCCGACAGCACTCCCATCACAAACGCTTTTCCCTTTTTCATACCCTCACCTTTAAGCGGCATGGATATTACAGCACCTTCGGGAAAATTCTGAATAGCTATACCGAGTGCCAGCGCAAAAGTGCTCGCCACCGTCATGGTTTCGCCTGCCGCTCCCGCACACGCTGCTCCGACAGCCATACCCTCGGGGACATTGTGAATAGTGACCGCAAGCAGCAGCATTGTCGTTTTTGAAAGCTTCGTTCGCACACCCTCTGGCTTATCGCTGTCAAGGTGCAGATGCGGCACAAGACTGTCTATCCCCAGCAGGAAAAGTATTCCGACCGCAAAGCCGACCACAGCAGGTATCCAGTTTAAATTTCCGTATGTATCGACCGACAGCTCCATAGACGGTATCAGAAGCGACCACACAGAAGCCGCTATCATAACTCCCGACGCAAAGCCAAGCAACAGCTTTTCCGTCCCTGCGCTCACCTTGTCACGCATAAGGAACACCATCAGCGAGCCGAACGTTGTTCCCATAAGCGGTATCATCAGTATCAAAAATATCTCCATTTACGTCACCTCAATATAAGTTAGCTTAGACTTACCGCTTATATTTTACCACAAACAAAAGAAAAAGCCAAGCGTTACACCTGACTTTTTCCGTAATATTTACTTTTTGCGTTTTCTTGCCGTAACTGTGCTTATCATCACCGCAACCGCAACAACAGGGGCAGCTGCCGCCGCAAACGGTATATCTCCGCTTGTATTCGGGTTTGTCGGTTTATCCGGCTCTACAGGCTGTTCGGGCTTAGCAGGTTCTTCCGGCTTTGCAGGCTGTTCCGGCTTTGCAGGCTGTTCCGGCTTTGCAGGCTGTTCGGGCTTTGCAGGTTCTTCCGGCTTTGCAGGCTGTTCGGGCTTTGCAGGCTGTTCCGGCTCTACAGGCTGTTCGGGCTTTGCAGGTTCTTCCGGCTTTGCAGGATTTTCCGGCTTTGCAGGCTGTTCGGGCTTAGCAGGTTCTTCCGGCTTCTCCGGTTTATCCGGCTCTTCAGGCTTTTCGGAATCTTTTTTTACCGTCACAACAAATTCCGATATGTTGCTTACAAGCCTGCCGTTTTCACCTCTTGTAACGCTGACAGCAAAATCCACATCACCTACCGCCGTATATCCATCGGGGATCTCTGCTTTTGCGTCATATTTTCCGTAAGTCACATATTCATTGTACTCGTGAACCTTATTGCCGTTTTCGTCAACAATTTTAACATTGACCGCAGGGAGCTTTTCAACAGGCACTACGATCTCACTGTCGGCAGGATGCCATTTGCCGTCTATATACAACAGCCTTGTGATATAATCTTTGCTGCTTCTTTGCTCATACTGATAATACCCGTATCCTTCAGGGCAATCAAGGTTGTCTATGTTGAATATTGTGCAATCGGCGTAACTTATTGTGTTCTCTTCTATCACCTCTTCGGTAAATGCATCACAGTAAACAACATGGGTTTTCTTGTCCGAGTTATCAACGGCAGGCTTTATGTTGAATGCCACAAAATCCTTTTGTGCGACATAAGCACCGTCTTTTTCGGTAACATTCACTGTTGCCTTGTTTTTTCCGACGAATACATATCCGCAATTCCCAAGCTCCTTTTCGTCATATTCAATTACACTTTCACCGAGCGTGGTGAGATGCTTCTCATCAGTCAGAACAACAGTTCCGTTATAATAAAAATATACCGGTATAATAACACCCTTTAATGTTTTTACCTTGATCGTTGCAGCCTCAGAAGCAAATTCGTCATCGGTAGCTTTCTTTCTTACCTCTATCGTATATTCCGCATCGCTTGCAAGCTCTGTGATATATTCGCTGTCACCTGTCCATGTATCCTGACCCTGTAAACGGAATTCATATATTCCGTCACCGTCAATACCGATATTATTGATTCCCGATTTTGTTTTAACGTTTTCGGGGGCGGCAGGTCTTTCGGGAACATCTATACAAAGTATGTCGCTTGCAAATCCGTTTATGTCCGCTATACGCTGAAGGTATATATTCTTTCCGGGTGTAAGCGGTATTGTTTCCTCGTCCAATGCTACCGCGTCGCTCATATCGGGATTATATGAACAAATATATTTCTCGCTGAATGTGTAAAGCGTTTTCTCTTCATTGTAAACCAAAGCTTTTACATTGGGTGATATCGTATATCTCTTAGGTGTTATTTCAGTCGCAATAAGCTCATTATCTTTGTTATAAACGCTTATTTTCTGCTCCGTAAAGTCCGATAAAGAGTCGCCGTTTGCAAGAATATTTCCGTCCTTGTCTTTTACAATATATCTGCTTTCGTCATACTTTATCGTTTCCTTGTCCGTATCATATCCGATATTCTGCTTTGAAACGTGTATTGTATATTCTGTTTTATCCTTGCCGTCAGCAGATGAAGTAATAACTATATCACGGCTTTCGCCTGCGGTCAGCTCTATTTCCTCCGACCATTCATCGGATGCGGCTGTTTTTCCGTCGATCATAATAACGTCACTGCCTCTGGGGCGTATCGAAACGCCGCTCACAGCTGCAGGCAAGGTCACTTCGGTATCCTCTCCGAACATATCCGGTGTCACAAAGAGCTTCTTATCTCCGTATTTGACCGCATATTCCGTAAGCGCCGACTTTGCCTTTGTATATGTACGACTGACGATATTGCCGCTTCTGCCGTCCGTCTTGCTCCATGCCGAAACAGTGCACTCCTTTTCAATAACGATCGGCTTTGTATAATGTATAGCCGCTCCGCCGTCTATGCTGTACCATATCTCGTCCGCTCCGCTCAGCTCAAGCTTGCTTCCAAGCGCAACAGGACCTTCGATTATCGAAAAACGCACATTTTCCGATGCGGTTTTGCTCTCCGGCAGAGGATTTGTAAACGCACTAAGACAAAAGCCGGTAGCGCATAATGTATATCCGCCGGTTACATAGGACAGCTCCGACACGTCATTCCAATCCTTGCCGTTTTCACTGTACATTGATACTCTCCCGTCATCGGAATACTCCGGCGAAGAATTGTAAAAGCCATTATAATATATCTCGACCGGCAACGGATATCCATATCGGGGATTTGTAAGCTTGACCACCACGGAAAAATTCTCTCCGCTTGTCAGTGCGACCGCCTTGTCAAGCTCCACAGTATGATAACCGGGATATTTTTCCGTTCCCGCCTGACCGCTTAAAGCTATGCTGCCGCTTACGGGGTTTTCCTTGTCGGTATCGGTATAAACAGTTATCTCATACTGCGTATTTACATCAGTCGTATAGAACGAAACCGCTTCAAGCTGTTCATCTCCCTTTGCCGTGAATATATTCGACATATAGCCGTATTTCTTGGCATTTTCGTCTTTATAGAACGTATCCGCCGAAGCGTTCAGCGACCACATCTTTCCGACACCGTAATAATTGCTGTAGTTGTCCTTGCTATCAACGATATATTTTGCCACCCAGCCTATAGTCGGGTCTTCATACGACAGCCAGAAATATCCGTCATCTCCCCAGTTGGCACCCCAGCTGTTCTTTATAAGCCATGCGCCGTCTTTTTCAGGACGGGTGTCATCACTTGTGCCGAATTTTTCTCTTGAAAAATCATCATCCCATCCGACAACCGAAACCGCATGGTCGGCAACTTTATTCTCGTCATAACAAAAGGAAGTGTAATATTCATTGTTGTAGTAAGCATCATCACTGCAATACGATATCGTCGATGCACCGTATTCGCTTACAAGCTCTTTTATGATTTTTTCGGAAATATCTTTTTCTAAAATATTATCGTACCCATCCGTAATATAGGTATTTGCCGTCGCAAAGTACACATCTGTAAGATGGAAATCGCTTTCACCCGTCAGATGCTCATCGGTATCGTCCTTGTCATACGGCAATCTGTAGGAATAAACAGGACCGTTCCACTCCGCCAGCGTAGCCGTTGCAAGGCTGTCAAAACCACCCATATCATAGGGATTATCAAAATCCTCTTTGCTTCTTACCCCGTTGAAGAATTCCCGCATATAATCGTTCTCATATGCGTTCCAGACAAGGTGTTTTTTTGAAAAAGAAATATCGGTAAACTGCGTTATAAGCTGTGACTCTATTGAACCAAGCGATGCAAACCCCCAGCAGGTACCATACGGCGACTGATTCTCGACCGGCGACACCCTGCCGTGATCCCTCAGGTCATACGATGACGGGAATTTTTCATCTGCCGTCTTTGTGAGCTGTGCGTAGCTTTCGCCGAGGTACGACACATCAAGCATAGACGGTGTATTCCCCGCTTTGTCGCCCTCGCCGGAATGCATATATCCGATATATTCTTCCGACACCGATGAAAGCATACCGTGACCGGCAGTTTCCACAGGAGCCAGCTGTGCCGATGCTATCGTATTGAGCGGCACACTTCCTGCCACAAGCGCAACGGCTGTTATCGCCGCAATAATTCTTTTGAAAGGATTTTTCATATTTCCCCCTTATTTTCAATCAGATTACCATTATGTAGCAATAATATTATACAATATTTTTCGGACAATTTCAATATGTTTACAAAAAAATCTCTGTGACCGAAAAGCCGCAGAGATCAATTTGTTCATATTACAATTATCGACCGGGATTTACTTGATAACCTCAACCATCATACCGGGAGCAGCCATAACAGCGTTTGACTCATCGGTATCAATATGCATAGCGTCTGCGAAATTCTCACTTACTCTGATAACAACGTCACCGAGTACAGCGCTTCTGCCGTCCGAGTTCACCTTAACGCTTACAACGTCCTTGTTCTTAACGCCCCACTTTTCAGCGGTTTCGGGAACAAGGTGGATATGACGTTTAGCGACAATAACGCCCTCGCTGATCTCGATCTCGCCCTCAGGACCTGTGATCTTACAGCCGGATGTGCCTGCGATATCGCCCGACTCTCTTACAAATATGGGACATCCGATAGAACGTGCGTCTGTAGCGGAAAGCTCAACCTGTGTAGCAGGACGTACAGGGCCTAATATAGATACATTGGCAAGCGATCTCTTCGGACCTGTTATAGTAACTCTTTCTTCGCAAGCGAACTGACCGGGCTGAGAAAGATCCTTCTTCTTTGTAAGCTCATGACCCTTACCGAACAATGCTTCGAGAGCCTCCTGTGTAACGTGGATATGACGTGCGGAGGTTTCCAGTAATACTTCCATTTTTTCCATAATGTTATCCTTCTTTCATGCCAAAGGCAATTTTTACTGATAACATTATACACCCATGAAGTAAAAATTTCAAGGGGTTCATATAACGAATATCGGTCCGAGCAAAAAAGATATCCCCGCATCCGCTATACCAAGCAGAAAGCAACCTATACAGCACACCGCAAAACGTTCAATATATATCTTATAATAATGCGGAGCTGTTTCACGTCTGCCTCTTAATGTCGCCAATATGTTATTTGAACACGATAAAGAAAGCTGACACTGATAACAGCATACGAATGTTCCTATAAATGCGGACGGCAGGATAAACGCCGCAAAGGCGGGTATTCCGTTCGCACCGTATGTATCCAAAAGCGCCGAAAATGTCATTCCTATACCTATCCCCTTGAATGCCGGAACAAGCACACCTACAGGCTGTCCGACAGCACACAGTCCGGATATAAACGGCACTATGCACCATATCAGCGCCGCGATAAATGAAGCTGCCGCGTTGCCGAAAAATCCGCCGTGTATCCTCCCAGAAAGATAATTTTTCAGCATTTCGTCCGATATGACCACCGTCATATCACCGTAAAGCACAGCTCCGGCAACTACTCCCGCCACTGCCGTTATAAACAATATCAGTCCCGCATACTGCCTGCTCTGTCTGTTTTTTATCACTATTTCCGATACCGTAATGCCGTCAGCTGTCAGTTGCTCATCTTTCCCCGCTCCGGGAATAACTATCCTCGGACCTTTTGACGGCTCGTCCGTTTTTTCATCGGCAACAGCGTCAGGCTCATATATCGCATTGCGTTCACTCAAAAACTCTTCTCTTGTCATCAGCTCGTTCATACTGCACGTCCTTTCCTTTCGGGTGTTCTACAGTAAATTTATGAAAGAAAGAAAGTGTTTATAACCATATTGCAATAAAAAAACAACCGCCGTGCCCTCAGACACAGCGGTTGCATTCATATCACCTATTCAATTGAAAATCAATACCCCGGATCCGGCAATCCGCTCAGATAATACCTCGGGTTAAGTCTTTCAGAGCCGTATCTTACCTCAAAGTGGCAATGACAGCCGTAAGCAAGTCCCGTTTCGCCTACTGCGGCTATACATTCACCCTGATTTACCTCCTGTCCCGCACTTACAAATATTTCACTGTTATGCGCATATACAGTCGTATACCCATCGGGGTGGAGGATCATGACCGCATTTCCCAGACCGCCGTTGTCCCAGCCCGCAAAGATTACTGTACCGCTTGCACCTGCATATACGTCCGTTCCGTATGGCGCACCTATATCGACACCACGGTGTCCGGCATAACCGCCGTCCCACCAGCCCCATTCCCAGAACGTGCCGCCGTCAACAGGCCAGATGTACTTTTTTCCCGTTTCTGCCGATGCGTCCGAATAATGCGATGACTGCGGAGGAAGTGTGCCCTGCAATATGATCTCGGTCACAGGCTCTTTCACTCTTTCGGTTTTTTGTATAGTCCTCTTGACTTCCTCATCATTTACATAGTAAACCTTGGCAGTTATCTTGTTTTTGCCCTTTTCGCCTTCCTGCGATACTGTTTCAACGCCTTCATAACGTGTATCGTCGTCCTGATACTCGGTATCATAAGGAACATCAACAGTATAGGTTTCAATTCGTGAGATACTTACCGACAGGAAAGGAACTTCCTGCGTCTTGAGCAGCTTTTCACCGGCTCTGAGAACATAGTCCTCGTCCATTATGCCCGGGTTCAGCGCTTCAAGCTCATCCATGCTTATGCCAAGCTTAGAACAGATCCCCGAGTGGCTGTCGCCTTCAACGACCGTATAATATGCGGCCTCTTCCTTTTTCGAGTTTACGAGCTTTATGATCTCGTCACTTGAAACGATACTGTCCGACAGATACAGCCCGGGTACATATTCGATATCTTTTTCAAACGCAACGTCTTCGTCCTTTGCATTTGTACGATAACCGTCGAGTATCTTCTTAAGCTCCGCTTCGACTGCCGTATTGTCGATCAGCGCACCGTAGAACTTGCCGCCTATGTACATACCGTATGCGTACTCTATAGGAGTATCACTCATTTCAAGCAGCTTGTTTGCAAGCTGATATTTTGTAAGATATTCCTGATCTCCGAGCATTTCAAGCGAATAGCTCGGCTCCATAGTTATCTTTTTCTCGTTGCCGATATAGGTTATACGTTCCTGCATTATGCGCTCTGCATCATTGAATACCTGCTCACTCTCAACATAACCGACAAACTTGCCGTCGACCGTAAGCTTTATCGCATAATTCGTTCCGGTAGCATATCCGACAACACTCATCAGAAACACGATCGCTATGATCGGTGCGGCGTAGTTGAAAAGCGTTACAGCAAGTCCCTGCTTGCCAAACACCGCATTCTTCGCTATACTTCCGTACAGCCTTGCCGCTTTCTTGTTATCGCCTTGTTCCTTTGCCGCCTTGATCTGTTTATTAGTGCGCTGAAGCACACGCTTTGACTTGATCAGCGGAGAGAAGAAAAAGTTTCCGATCTCCTTGAACGTTCTTCCGACCGCATCTCTGAATAAAGCCGTGTGTTTCCATACAAACTTTGCACCGTGTACAACATACACAGCGGGTTTTGAAAAAAAGTCAGCGATAATATGGCAAAAATATTGCCCCGCCGCAACAAAAAACTCAAAGATCTTATCCATTGCTACAGCAACAAAAGACTTTCTGCTTTCTTCCTCTTCGTTGTTTCCTTCCGTCCGACCCGCTCCGCCATCACTCTCAGTCTGAACCGTATTCTGATCGGGTTCTGTATTTTTACTGTCATTGTCGGGAATTACGGTTTCCTCGATCTCGTTGCGGTAATCGGGTATTTTAAGGTTTCCCATACTCTTTCCTTTTCCGTTTATACAAATAAATACGGGCTGTAATACAATACCGCCCGGTACACAACACAATAATATAATAGCCTGCCGCTGTGAACGACAGGTGATAGATTAACGCATATCCCGTTAAAAGTCGGAACGGGCTTAAGCCCGCCCCATACCTTTAAGGTTGCTTTTCTTTCCGTCATGAAAGACATCATTTCTTTTCCGTCAGTACTAAGTATATCACAAGTGGTTACAAACCTGCAACAAATTGTAACCATTTTGTTACCGTTTTGTAACCTTTTCGACCTTTTGTACAATTTCCTGACTATCGCGACATAAAAAATCGTACACTTTTGATAAAGCCTAAGTATGTTTCTTAGTTTATTGTGATTTAGCCTAAACATTACACGTTTATTTGTGCATTCCAACTAAAATTTTATCCGGTTTTACTGTATCAGTTGACACACCATACACATTCGTGTTAAAATGTAACAGTGAAAATATGTTTATAATCTCATAAAGGCAGGTGATGACCATGAGCACGAACAAAGAAACAGCAGAAGAACTGAAAGCGGAAAATTCCTACCCATCCAAAAAGAAAAAGCTTTGCGGCAATGCTTTTAAAATTTCTTGTGCCGCAGGCGGATTTATAGCTGTAGTTGCTCTTTGCGTTCTGTCAAGTCGTTTCTCATGGTTTGGTGTACAGGCAAACGAAAATGCGATAAGCTATGACAACGGCACTGTTTCATCACCCATATCAACCACACCGGCACTCGCAGAAAGCATTCCGTCTGAAACAAGCCGACTTGTTACATCTTCACAAACAGCCGATACCCCCAAAAAAACGACCGCGACCACGACCAAAGCAGTTACAACTCCAAAAGTGGCCGCGGCCAAAGCAGCTACAACTCCAAAAGCGACCACGACCGCTTCAGATACTACTCCGACATCGACTTCAGCCGCTACAACCACCGCGACTACTGCCGCTCCCAAACCTGCATGGACAGAAGAAAAGCGCAGCGGTACTATGTATATAAAAACCGCAAGTTGCTCGGCAAGAAAAGAAGGCTTGCAGGGTTCAAAAGTCGTTTCATTCAAGCATTACGGCGATGCCGTGAATGTTACGGCTATCACCGATACAGGCTACTACAAGCTTGATGACGGCACTTATATCCACAGCGATTATCTTACTGACACAAAGCCCGTCGAAACAACGACCGCCGCCACCTCCGCTCCGAAGCCATCAACTACACCGGCACAGAGCAATATGCAGATATCCTCAGCAGACATTACCGATGAGCCTGTAAACTGCTCAGCCGAAGAGGTCGAGGTATTCCGCATTGTAAACGAGCTCCGTGTTTCATACGGACTTACACCTTACAAGTGGGACGCAAACGCATACAAGGCGGCAAAAAAACGTTGCGATGAAGCCTTTGATGTATTCTCGCATCTGAGACCTGACGGAACTAAGTTTTACACGGTATACGGTATAAATTCCGAGGAAGATAAAAACACCGTATTTAAAAATGTCGGTGAAAATCTCGGCTCGGGTCAACCTACTGCACAAAAGGTCGTTGACAGTTGGATGGCATCCACCGCAGGACACCGCGAAAACATACTAAACCCCGATATCGAAAATATGGCAGTTGCATTCGGTACATATAACGATGATTTCAAATATTACTGGGTGCAGGAGTTCACGACCTACAGATAAACCGACATAGAAGCTGTGATGAAATGCAAAAATTTCATCACAGCTTCTCAGCTTTTCAAAACCTCATTGAAATTGCAGTGCAACATATTGTCGAAGCGTCAAAACAATAAATTACAGCCAACACCGCTGAAAACAGTTTCGATACCAACAAGTTGTTAATAATTTCGCGAGTATATCGATGCAACGGGCGGGGCGAGCAAGGCAAGGACGCGAAACCATACAATCACACACAGCACCGCACCATACGAAAAGAGAATGTGATAGCAAATATAATGAATTATTAGAGCGGATAAAAACCAATGCGGCAGTACAAAAAATATACAGCCAACAACGCTGAAAACAGTTTCGATACCGACAAGTCGTTAATAATTTCGTGAGTAAATCCGTGCAACTGCACTATCACCGACTATCAAAAAAGAACGCTGCTATCCTGAGATATCTGTACTAAAATGGGACTAAGTGAGCGTCAGCGACCCGCTT
>ERZ779877.3278-NODE-3278-length-10678-cov-5.036995_pt1 | contig 10678 bp, 8 predicted proteins | sample MGYA00511556_ERZ779877 | MGnify/ENA primary metagenome ERZ779877 (study PRJEB29588, sample SAMEA2159338) | human gut metagenome | biome: human gut; feature: human-associated habitat; material: faeces | place: Denmark | collected 2008/2010 ... | reverse complement strand
GCTCCATTGCATTCTATGGCGACGACACCCCCGTGGGCAGCCGCATCCACTGAGCCGCCATGCAGGAAAACAAAACGCTTTCCCGCGCGGAATGGCTGGATAAGATCTTCGGCACGCCGGTGTGCGCCGTGCTGCTGGCTATTTTCTGTAATGTCCTGTGGGGCTCGGCCTTTCCGTTCATCAAGCTGGGCTACCGCCTGTTCTCCATCGACTCCGGCAACACCGCCTCCATCTTCTGTTTTGCAGGGGTGCGGTTCATGCTGGGCAGCGTGCTGGTGCTGCTGGGCAGCATTCTGCTGCAGGGAAAGGCACCCCGCCTGCCCCGGGGCAGGGTAGCAGCCGAGTGCTGTGCGCTGGGTCTGTGGCAGACCACGGCACAGTATGCGTTCTACTATATCGCCGTGGCCATGCTCACCGGCGCGTTTGGCGGCATCCTGAACAGCACCCAAAGCTTTCTGGGCGTCATCTTTGCCCACTTTATCTACGGCAATGCGGACCGCATGACCCCGGCAAAAACGCTGGGCTGCGCTGTGGGTTTTGCCGGAGTGCTTATCGGTACGATTGGCAACCACGGCAGCGGCAGCGGCTGGGGCGTGTTCTGCATGATGGCCGCTACCATCATCTTTACCCTGTCCGGCCCGTGGAACAAATCCGTGACCAAAAAAGCAGACAGCTTTGCCGTCTGCTTCATCAACCTGTTCGTGGGCGGTCTGGCACTGTTCGTGCTGGGCACTGTGCTGGGCGGCAGTCTCCATGTGCAGAGCGCACTGGCGGTGGTGGTCATGCTGTATCTGGCCTTCATCTGCGGGGCAGGCTATGTGCTGTGGGCCCTGCTGATGAAGAACAACCCGGTCAGCCGCATTGCCATCTTTGGCTTTGTGAATCCGGTGGTCAACGTGCTGCTGAGCGCCGTGCTCAACGGCGAACCGCTGTTCCGCTGGCAGTATCTGGCGGCACTGCTGTTCGTGTGCGTGGGCATCTGGCTGGTAAACAAGGCCCCTGCCCAGAAGGAGAAGCTATGACCGGCCCCATCTTTGACACCCACGCCCACTACAGCGCCCGCGCCTTTGACTCGGACCGCTTTGCCCTGCTGGACAGCCTGCCCAACGCCTTTGTCGGTTCCCGCCGCACGATGTACATGTTCCAGCCTGCGATTGGTTCCTTCTATGAGGGCATCGAGTACGGCCATAAGGAACTGCTGTCCGCCCGCGATCCGTGGAGCGGCTACATCCATTATGACCCCGTGCTCTATATGCTGAGCCATATCACCAAGTTCGCCAAGACCGGCTGGGAGAACGACACCAACACAAACGGCATCTGGCGTGTGCTGCCGAACGCGACCTACGGCTCCTTCGGCTCCAGCGACAACGAGCACCAGACTGCCGGTATCAACGGCGACGCCAGCTACATGACGCTGGCTGCCCCCGATAAGACGAACTTCTCCACCGTGTTCATCAACAACACCCAGAACGAGAAAACCTTCGCCATCAAGACGTCGGACCTGAACCTCTCCGTCGACGCGCTGCATATCTGGACCACCGTCACGGACGACTACCTGAAGCAGGGTGAGGATGTCAAGATTGAGGACGGCATCGCCTATGTCACCGTGCCAGCCTACAGCGTCGTGACCGCGACCACGCTGGACACCACGCCCGAGCGCTTCCCCACTGAGGACGGCAGCGGCGACTACATCCAGACCGAGAAGCGTACCGTGCTGGATACCGACTACACCGGTAAAAACCAGAACACCACCGACGACTACCTCTACGCGGATAACTTTGAGTATACCAACGAGGAAGACGTTACGGTGTACAATGCCACCACCGGCAAGGAGACCACCGAGAACTATCTGGTTTCCCGCGGCAATGAGCCCCGCTATATGCTGGACACCCACGGCGCGTGGATCGTTGAGAACGGCCAGCTCAAGCAGGAGAATGACTCCAGCGTGAACCAGTGGAATGGCGGCGACCCTGCGACCATCGTCGGCGACTGGCGCTGGATGGATTACAGCGCCTCCATTGACGTGACCCTGCCGGGCGCAGAGGCTAGCCGCTACGAGCGCCTGACTATCCGTGCCCAGACCGGCATGAACTGGAACAACAGCGGCTACACGCTGGAAATTAACGGCGCAGGCAGCTGGAAGCTGTACCGTATCGGTACGCAGATTGCCAGCGGCACCGTCACCAAGAATGCTGAGGGCAAGTACAACCTGAAGCTCGTCGGCCTGGGCGACACCGTGTATGCCTACATCGATGGCAACAAGGTCACCAGCTATACCGATGCCAACCCGATGCTCTCGGGCCGTGTGAAGATCAGCTCCAACTGGACGCAGGTCTATGCAGATAACCTCGAGATCAAGACCGTCAAGGGCGGCATCCCGTATGCTACCGCCATGATCGACGGCCAGGACGACGGCGTTGCCTACAATGGCACCTGGGCCATCAACAACCCGGGCGGTGGCAGTGCTGACAACTGGTACCGCACTATGTCCGTCTCCAGCACTGCGGGCTCCTCCTTCACCTTCACGGTGGACGGCAGCGGCTTTGCAATTATGGGCGGCAACGACGGCTCCGCTGTCATCGACGTCTATGTTGACGGCGAGCTGAAGGCAGAGAACGCCTCCACCAAGGCAGCCCCGACCCGCGGCGAAGCCTATATTATGTCTGCCCTGACTGCCGGTAAGCACACGATCAAGATCGTGCTGAAGTCCGGCACCCTGAACGTCGACGCCCTGAACACCATCGGCGAGCGTCTGGCAGGTGCGGACGGCGCTGTGACCGAGATTCTGACCGAGCTGCCCACGCTGGAGTACTACGTGACCGGCAGCGGCGTGGGCGACCTGCCCGCCGAGGTCGAGGTCAAGCTGGCCGACGGCACCACCGAGACGAAGTCTGTTGAGTGGAACGGCGACACCAACGCACTGGATGCGAACGCTTACAAGTCCGCTTCCATCAGCGGCACCGTGAAGGACGCCGTCAACGCGCTGGGCGAGCCCCTGACCGTCAGCGTTCAGATCACCGAGGTCATCCCCGGCGACACCGTTTACTTTATTGACACCGTGGCCGGTGATCCCACCAGTGTGACTGGCGGCACCACCGAGACCTACGAGCTGTACAAGAAGGCGCTGGGCGACAAGATGCTGAACGACAAGTTCGACCAGATCAAGACCAGCGACAACACCTGGGGCCTTGTTGACACCGACGCAGGTACCAAGGGTTACTCCGGCACTGCCGACAAGACAGCTACCGGTATCTACGGCAAGAACAACGCGAAGGGCGAGACCCTGACCTACGCCCTGACCCTGCCTGCAGGCAGCTACATCCTGACGAGCGCCCACCATGAATGGTGGGGCCAGAACCGCCCGATGACCGCCGTGGTCACCGATGCCGAAGGTTTCGTCCTTACCGAGAATTTTGGAGAGCGACACCTCTGCCTTTTGGCGTTCGTTATAGAACTCGGCGGCTGTTTCGGTGATTTCGACGGTTTCGCCCGCATAGGTCAGCTCGACGGTCTTGGGCGTACCGTTCAGCACCATGCCATAGGGTGCTTTTGTTTCTCTGACGGTATACTTGCCGAGGTACAATGGCTTGCTTTCTGCTGCGCCGTTTTCGTCTGTGGTCAGCGTATCAACGACCATACCCTTGGCATAGCGTAAAGTTCCATCGGGTGTGATAATATCCTCGGCGGCGGTGATTTCATAGGTTGCTCCTGCGAGGTTTTTATCCGCAAACACAAGGCTGTATACACCGTCCGATTCCACAGCGGAGAAGAAGACCTCGCCGCTTTTGGAAATGCGGATGATGCCTTTCTGCGGCATATTGAACTTCTCGACCGTAACAACGGTTTTCACGCCGTCCACCATGAATGCGATAGGTGCGGAGTCGAGGACATAACCGTATGCCGTACACTGCTCGATGATTTCATAATTGCCGTAAGGCAGTTTTTCGGGCATCATGAGCTTGCCCGTGACATCGGTATAATAGGTGTCAATGTCCGTAGGCGTCGGGTAATTGATATGCTGCACGATATACTCACCCGTGTCGGTGTTACGCACCTTAAAGCCGATGCCCGCAGCCGGGATAACCTTGCCTGTTTCGGCGTCCTTTTTAACGATTTCAATGAACGCTTCATAGGGAGCGTTATTGATGAGGAAACGGTAAACTCGACCGTCCTCGCTGACGAAAACGGTAAACGGCGCAAGAAGCTCTTTGCCGTCCCAGCCCTTGGTCTGCTTCACGGTGTATTCGCCGTAAGGCATATCCTTGGTTTCGGCAAAGCCGTTTTCATCGCATACGAGGATATCCCGTTCGGTTTCCTTGGCGTTTTCGTAGCTGCCTGCCGATTTCAGATACACTTCAAACTCTGCGCCGACCTCCGGCGTTTCAATTTTGGTCGAACCGTCGTCGCAGTGCTTGATGATGGCGATCTTGCCCTTGATGATATCCTCATAGGAATCGAGGGGATTGGCAATGTTGTATTCCACGGTATACAGCTTGGCTTCCGCGCCGATGTGCAGGCTCTCGGTATTAATTAAATATCCCTCAGATGGACTGATCTCTCGAATCGTCCAATCGTCGCCGCAGATATAGTATTTGGTCGTAAAGTTACCGTTTGCGTCGGTGGAGTAGGTGTCGATGAGCTGATTGCCTTTATAGATGCCGTACTTTGCGCCTGCGAGAGATGCGTCGCCCTGCGGCAGACCTGTTCTGCGGTCGCTCTTGGTTACGGTGACATTGAATTTCTTTAGGTCATTGTCAAAGGATTTGTTCGTTACCTTGTTCCACTCAATAGCGGCGGTCTGCTTGTCGGGTACGACATAGCGAGTCGGGGTGTCGACTTCTTCGAGGGTATATCCCGTGCCGATCAGCACATCCTTGAATTTTGCTACGCCGTTTTTGTCGGTCACGGCATACTCGTTGACCTCAATGCCGGAAAGCGATGTTCCGTAGAGGCGGAATTTCATGCCCTCGGTCAGTCCGTCCTCGGCAGTCTTTTTGACTGTGAGGTCGCCGCGGCGGAGCTTGTTGCTGAAGTTGACGGTAGACACCTGACCGCTGACAACGGTTACACGGCGAACTTCCTGCGGAATATATTTGTCATATTCGGTTTCGGTCACGGTGTAAACTCCGGGCTTGAGGTTGTCTACCTGAATCACGCCGCCGTTTGCGGTTTTAACGGTCTTGTCGATGCCGTTGCCCTGAATGCGGAAGGTAATACCGTCCACCTTGCCGTCCTCGCTGACCTTGACGATTTTGGCACCGCCGTAAGAAACTTTCAAACTGATATATCCCTTGACAGGGTCATCAACCTGTTGACCGAAAGTGACAGTGTCCTGATTTCCGCCGCCCGGCTGATATGCACCGTCAGACCAAATAATAAGCCCACAGCGCTGTGAGGATTTCTTTTCCGCTGTGAGAGTAACCTTATCTGTCGGTGCGGAATTTGATGTTATGATGAGTTTGTTTCCGCTTACAACGCAGTTCATACCGGGAGCAGAATAATTGTAATTATCGATAACTCCGTTTGTATCGGTAAGCTCGGCGCAATATCGGCTGCCGTCCCACGAAAGTTCTACTGTTTGCGCTTTGCCAGCCGTTCTTGAAAGAAAACTCGGCAATTTTGTGTGCTGCTGAACAGCAGAAGCAATGGCGCTATAATAATTCATAATGCCATTTCTCAGAGGATGATCTCCGCGCACCTGTTCAAGAATGGCGTTATAACCGTTGGGTGTCACATGATTAAAATATTCGTCACGCTCTCCGACAACGGTTTCCCAAACAAGGAGCTGCGTTGCGAAAGCCTTTGACATTGTATCGGCGTCCTCGGCATTTTGAGATTTCCAAGAGTCTGAGATTTGTCCGGTATATCCGTACTGCAAGATTCGTCCGAGAAACAGTTTGATGTCATCAGCCGAAATTGTACTATTATACTCCTTCGGAAAGTTGTCGAAAAAGTCTTCGCCTTTCTGCGTAAATACCAATCCCGTATCAAGCGGTCTGCCGGGTTCAATGCAGTAACAAATATTACCCTTGTACGAATTCATTGTATAGAAGGTTGTATGCCTTCCTTTGTGACACATCCAACCGCCCATATAGTGCAGTTCATCATGTCCCCATGTTACGGTGCTGTAATTGGCATCACCATTTCGGGGATACCCAATGACAATGGCTTTGCCTGTGGTACTCGCCGCTGATGCGGTTAATGCAACTCCGACAATGGTTGACAGACAGATAAAAATAGAAAGAAGAAGCGAAACACTTCTTCTGAGAAAACTGTTCTTCAATGATTTTCACCCTTTCAGATAATAAAAAACGCACCGTTGTTAAACGATGCGTTCCGTTAGATTTATATTTTTAAGCGTAGCCTATAAAAAGGCTGTAATTACCGCTTCCGTCCGGTTCTGCCCATACCCAAATATCCGTAAAGCCTTCGACATTTTTATATCTGTTCATTCTTGCCTTTATATCTCTTTCAAGATATTTTGAGTTCGGTCCGGCTATTATGGGGTTATCCCAACAGGAGACTGCTTCGGGGTTTATCGCAAGACCTATGTTTTCAGCATATTTTCTTGCGAATTCAATCCAATAGTTAATATCAAACTGTGGACCGGCAGACTTCGGTTTTGCAGTTTCGGTTGGTGTAGAATCAACAGACTTCGGAGTTTCGTCAGGCTTGCTTTTCGGCGGTTCTGTGACCTTCGGCGGTTCTGTCTGCTTCGGCGGTACAGTCGGCAACTCGGTTTCCGCAGGCTTGGCGGTATCTGCCTTTCTGCCGCTGTCGGCAGGGGCAGTGCTTTCAGCCTTTTCTTTTTCTGCCGTAGATTTGGTCGTGCTTTCCGTTCCCGCAGGCAGGCTGCTTTCGGCGGTCGGCTCAGCAGTGCTTTCCGTTACCGTTGCCGTGATACCGCTTTCTGTGGTTGCAGGATCACTGCTTGTATTTTCTGCTTTATCTGCACCGCATCCCGCAAGGCTCAGCGTTATCAGTCCTGCAAGGAGGACTGCGAGCATTTTTCCTGTTCTCATGGATATCACCTCTGTCTATAGAATACTGATAATCCGTGAAAAGTCCAGCACTTTTTATTAACTTCGAAAACAAGTTACATTGACTGCTCAAAAGCAGGTTCTTCATCTTCGTCAAGTTCTTCGGATTCAGTCTGCTGTTCAGCCTGCGCTTGTTCCATTTTCTGCTCATAGGCATCAAGAACATATCCGTTGAGTGTTTCGCGGGATTCCTTTGTAATAGGGTGAAAGTCATCATAAAACTTTCCGTCCGTACCTTTATGTCCGGGATAGAGGACTTGAAGACCTTTTTCTCCGCCGTCATAAACTTTGATGCCGTGAACAGCAAAATGATTTCCGATGGTTACGCTTGCATTTGCCTTGATTTTGCTGTTTGCATCTGACGCAATTCTGTCGATGCGCGCAGTAATAAACGGGATTTTATACTGTGCTTTTTCATTTTCCGTCGCTGCGGTTTGCTTCTGATTGTCTTTTGTGATTTGCTTTTTTGCTGCCATGATTCTTAACCTCCGTTTTTAATTTACATACTAAAAATAATGGTACAACCTGTATCGGCGCGTACTTCTTCCGGGCTGATTTGCTCGGGTTCTTTGAAACGATCCATATATAAGTCCACCTCATTGTCAGTCAGTCCTCTGAAATCTTCTTCGGTTGTTCCGCAGATAAAAAACGGTCCTGCAATAATTGAAGAACCGTCACCGATTCTGCGGTTGCCTTCCATTCCTATCAGTTTGCTTTCCTCATTGCAAATGATACAGGTTTCGTTATCGTCGGGATATACAACTTCTATATATCCGCCGACCGCCTTTTGCTCAGCTTCAAGTGTATGGGCAACCTCGGCAACATAGGGCGCTTTATTCAGCTCAACATACACCACTCTCATAAGGTTGTCCGGCTTATGTGTTTTGGTCGTATCAAAAGAAACATCCCTGAAACCGATACTTTGACAAATGCTTGCTTTTCCGTTTGCTACCACCACATCGGATACCGACAACGAATGACCTCTGAACAACGGATGTCCCACGGTATTGAATCGTCCGTAGATTTCTTCAAGTTCATTTTCATCGATTTCCGCATCAAATACTTCATCATAGATTGACGGATCGGGGGACTGACTATCGCTTAGAGACATAAACTTCATTCGGTTATTATCCCTTTCGGGATTTATTTGATAAATTTTTACCCGCATCTTATACTCCTTTTGCCTTGATATACAGTGGTTTATGTTCTGCCAACAGACGCACTCTCTTTCTGCGCCCACAGTAAATTCAGATAAATTGTTGCACGGTGCTGCTGCTCCGGTGTGAGGCTGTCGATAAAGTCTTCAATGGGAATTGAGTTTTCTTCGTCAAAGCACTCGGGAGTACACCCGCTGCACAATTTTTCTTTGCGGACTATAATGGTGTTTTTATCCTTTTCCTCGAAAGAAAGAATATCATTGTAGCCGATTTTATTGCGGACTCTTATTTCATACGGAATCGTAATTCGTCCTCGTTTGCCGAGGACTCTGACAATCTTTCTATTCATCAATATCACTCTCCTTTAAGAATCAAATAAGCACCTGCCGCAACTGTGGCAGTAGTTCGGACACTCTGCACACTCTTTGTCGTTATCGGTCAAATCGCAGTTGCTGAGCTCATCTTCGAAATCGCTCTCATCGATAACTCTGACTTTAATTTTCCCGTCGTCAAAATATGTCTCAAACAGGGTGTCCTCATTGATATCAAGCGCGGCCGTCAGTTTTTCCGGCAGCAAAATTGTGAATTCTGTTTTGTACTCCATTTCCTTCTCCTTAATAATCGTACTGATAATCGAAAAGCGATAATTGCTGAGCCTCTTTCATGATGCAATGATTGTTTTCTTCTGCCTGCTTTTTCAAATCATAATTACCAATGAGCAGTTCCTCGAACATTTCGCCAGGTTTTGTGCTTTGAAGCATATTGTGCAATCGTTCTTTCACAAAAGTATCGAACCCGTATTTTTCAGCGAGACTGCAAATATACGGATCGTTGTTGTAGGTAATAATGAATTTGCAATTACCCTCATACTTCTCATCAATGCCATACATAAATTCAAACAGCTTTGCGTGTTCGTCACTGCCGAAGTTGGCTTTCTGATAGTACTTTTCCGTACCCTTGTACGGAGGGTCAAGCAAAATAAAAGTGTCTTTGCCTGCAGCATAAGAAATGCAGTCCTTGTAGTCTCTGTGCATGATAACGGCATTTCTGAGTCTGCTGCAGGCGGTAACAAGTCTGCCAAAGCGTTTGGTCATGTCTTTTTTTGCTATGGCAAAGGTTTTTCCGGTAGATGAGAAGCTGAATATCTGATTTTCGAAGAAAGCGACAGCCTTCTCGATATCCGACCATTCGGCTTTTTCCACTGTGACCGAGGTTTCTGTCAAATCATCAAGAATATTCGGTACATCGGCGAGCATTGCCTTATTTATTCTGAATAGTTCTTCTGAATTGAAAGACAGATAAAGACGACCCAATAGGTAAGCAAGCTTCTCATTTTGCTGTAATACACGAAAGAATTTCACCAAATCGCCGTTGTAATCATTGATGATTTCTCTTTCGGCGGGCTTTTTTCTCAGAAACACTTCAGCACTTCCCATACACGCTTCCACATAAGTCTTGTGGGGCGGCATGAAAGCGTCGATTGTTGTGTAAATACAGCCTTTGCTTCCTGTCCACGGCAGTGGACTGACAGAACCGGACAATAGAACCGACCTCCTTTCGGGAGGCAGTTGCGTTATAATACAAAAACAGACCGTTTTTGTGTTTACACACGCAAACGGCCTCAATTTCATTTATTTAGTTTGTGTCCCGCGCTGAGAGTTGTGCTTTTAATCTTTGTAGCTGTGCTTCATATCGGTTAATCCTATGAAGTTGGAAGCAGCAGAGGATAACAAAGGAAACAAGTCCGCCGAGTATCATTCCTACAATGAAAAATAGCATTTCAATCATAGCGCATCTCCATTCCGATATCCATATCTTCGCCATATCCATCAGCCGAAGTTATGTTGACGTATTCGCCGATAATGCCGAGTGCCTCGTCATAACTTTGTGCGGTGTCAGTGATGCGTTTAGTCATCTCTTTTGATTGCTCGGCCATTCCGTTTTGTCTTAGCGTTTTTGCGGCAATCCCCATAAGGTTGAAGATGTTACCGTTCTGTCCGATAAGCGGGCAGTCGGGTTTCTTTGTTCCTGTAAGACTGAATCCGCCCAACTTATTTTCAACATAATCAGACAGCCAGGTTCCGCCTAAATCCGAATGAGTTCCGATTCGCCACATGGCAAGTTTACCGATATCAACTTTCGTATCATCGTTAAACTCATAGAGCAGACAAGTCAATCCGTTATTTTCAAAGACGGCACAGTTGTCGTCACCGAATTTTGTCCCGTCGAGAAGGATTCCCTCTTTGGTAAAAAGGTCATTGATTCCGTCAACCCACTCCTGTGGATTCCCGCCGCATCCCTGAAGGATAAGACCTTCTTTTCCTTCATACCCACGGAGTTCATTCTTATCGATTTTCTTAATGCTCATAATGTTTGTTCCTCCGTCATTTCAGTATCGGTTTCGTATCCCCAAAGGTTATTTGCGAATTGCCCCCATACCCGATTTGATAGACAAAAAAGAATGTGATAAAATAGAAAGAA
>ERZ779877.3275-NODE-3275-length-10683-cov-3.904874_pt1 | contig 10683 bp, 2 predicted proteins | sample MGYA00511556_ERZ779877 | MGnify/ENA primary metagenome ERZ779877 (study PRJEB29588, sample SAMEA2159338) | human gut metagenome | biome: human gut; feature: human-associated habitat; material: faeces | place: Denmark | collected 2008/2010 ... | reverse complement strand
GACCAGGCCACGCGGGTCGGCCTCCAGTCCCGCGTATTCGCCGGCCTCGCCGACCGCCGTGTACACGCGTGTTTCCGCATCGGCATCCCGGTCGCGGTCGAACCATTCCGGCAGGTAGCCGTAGAGGAAGTCGGACGGCACATGGTCTTCGTTGAGGACCGCGCTTACCGTCACGCGCTCATCGGCGCGGGTGAGCGCCACAAGGAGGCTTTTCTGTTCGGAGGCGAGCACCGCGGCGAGCTGCGCGTTTTCGCGGCCTGCGGAAGGGACGATGTCGTCGGACAGTCGTCCATGCAGCATGATGTCGGCGAGCTCCTCCCCGCCAAACAGGGTGTTGCGCGGTGAGAGGTTCGGCCATTGGCCTTGTTGGAACGCAGGCATGAATACTAGTTTCCAATGTTTTCCGGCAGCTCCGGCGGGCGTGGTGAGCGTCACGGCCTGATCGATCGGCGCGGTGTGCGCCAGGGAGTCGGCTTCGATGGCGAGCGCGCGGACCTGTTCGATGAACGCGTCGATGGTGTGCGCTGCCGTCACGCCGTTCGATTCGCCGCCGGACGCGTAGCTGAACAGGCGCATCGCGGTGTCGAGCCGGTCGTTGGCCGCGCGGCCTTCGGCGTTGTTGCGCAACGCCGTTTTCTGCCAGATTTCGGCTTTGCCGAACGCCTGCCATGCACAGTCGAGCATGTATTGCGGTTCGTGGGATGTCAGGCGTGCCTCCGACCGCAGGGTATCGTCGAGCGCTTTCCACAGGCGTGCGAAGGCTTGCGCTTGGGGGTCTTTGCGGCCCAGTACGGAGGCGATCGCGTCGAGCACGCGGTCGGTGTCGCCTTCCAATAGCAGGATGTACAGCGCGTTCATGCCGAAGGATGGTTCGTCCGCATCCTCAGCGGCACGCTCTCCCGTCATCAGCCGGTCGTCGGTGTCGATTGCCGGCAGGCCCATGTCGGCAGCGTTTTCCGCGTCCGACGCCGATGCCGCCGAGCGTGCGGTGTGGAAGGCTTCGACGTAATCGTTCCAATCGTCGATCAGCTGTGGCAGCAGCGCGCGTCCGGACGTGTCGGACGTGGTCGGATCGGCTGTATCGTCATGCAAAACCGTGGCCAGCGAGCCGAGCGCGTTCATCGCCGATTCGACCACGCACAGCCGAGCCGGACGTTCGCCGGGGGTGGTGATCAGCGGCGAGTTCATAATCGATGCGACGCGTGAGCGCACGTATGCGCCGGCCGTGTCGAGGTTCATGGACGAGGTGGCGATGCCTTGCCGTTTCAGTTCGGCCAGTTCGATCATGGAGAACAGGCCCTGCACGAACGGCTCGTCCTTGAGGGGGCGGGTCACGCTCGAATAGCGTACGGGCACGCCGTCGGCGCGTAGCCGTTCGCCGAACGTGCGCACGGTGGCGTTGTCGTGGGCGATCACGGCCATGTCGTTCCAGTCGCGGCCGTGTTCGAGATGTTCGGTTTTGATTTTCCACACCACGTCGTCGAGTTCTTCGACGGTGGAACGGTACATCGCGGCTTCAAGACTGCCGTCGTGCGTCTCCGGCATGGCGATGGCCGGCATTTTGCCGGGGCGGTTCGCCAGCGCGTCGTCGGTCGATTCCGTGCTGGCGATGGTCAGGCTCACGCGGCTCGCCACCGCGGCCAGGTCCGTGCCTTCGGCCATATGGGACGGTTCCAGCCGTACCAGTCGCGCGCCCAATCGCGATTGCGCCATGTTGAACAAATATTCAGGGTACGATCCGCGGAACGTCTGCACCGCCTCGTCGGGGTTGCCGACGAGCAACAGTCGCACGCCACGGTTGCGCAATGCGGTGAGAAAGTCGAAGCCGGCGAGTGTGGCGTCCTGGAAATCGTCGACGATGACGAGTTTCGGCAGGTCGGACGTTTTGGCTTCGTTCACGGCGGCCGCGGCGTCGATCATGAGCTGCGAGGCGTCGAGACGGTATTGGTCCGGATATGCCTCGTTGATGGCCTGGTTGTATTCGGCGCGCAGCGCGAAGGCGAGCCGCCATTGCACGCGCAGTCGTTCGCGTCGTTCGTCGAGCGTGCCGTGCTCGTCGGCAGCGCGGGCGATCAGCATGTCTTCGAGTTCCGGTTTCGCGCCGATCTCGTTCATGCGGGCAAGCATGTCGCGCAGCTGGTTGGCGAAGGCGTCGGTGGCGTCGTCCACCACCATGCCCGACCAGTCGGCGACCACGAAGTAGGTGCGCAATAGCGCGCAGGTGGAGCATTCGTCGCCGTGCTCGGCATGTTCGACATGCCTGGCGAGCACACGGCGGATGACCACGTCCTGTTCGGCCCCGTTGAGCAGTTTCGGCAGGGGTTGTCCGGCATGCGATCGCACGGCGGTCATGATGCGGAACGCGACGGCTGGCAGGGTGGTGACGGGGCGTGCCTGCGAGATCGCGGACAGTTCGCGGATCACGGTGTCGCCGAGCCGGTCGGCCACCTGTCTGCCGGAGACCGTCATCACGGCGTACGCGTCGCCATGCCGCTTCATCGCGGCGACCAGCATGTCCAGCGCGAACCGGGTCTTGCCGCTGCGGGGTGCCCCCGCAACCAATGTCGCGTCATCGAGATCGTCCACATCCATCATGTCTCCCCAGCTTAGCCGAACGGTCCGGCCACGAATCGCATATCATCGTCCGAAGCCGTCCTGAAAACGTCATCGTGGACACCGCCATCTTTATATATGGACATCGATACCCTCTACAAAGTTTTTCGGACACCGCCACCAATAAGATTGACTAGCGGCGCAGCCCGGGAAGGTTCAACAGCGAACAGACGGCCTGCCCATGACGACGAGTACGGTCGAAGCATAGACGCAACGCACGGAACCGGGCAGGAACTACAGGAAAGAGGAAGCATGGAAGCCTCAAGGAGCATTCCCCCTCAGATTCCCGGCTACACACTGATCAAACGGCTGGGCTCCGGTTCCGAAGCCGACGTGTACCTGTACCAGCAGCTTTCCCCGGCCCGTCAGGCGGCCATCAAAATCAGCAAGAACACGCTCGACCCACGTGCCGCGGTCCGCTTCCGTTCCGAAGCGAATTTCATGGGGCAGATCTCCACACACCCCTACATTCTTTCCGTCTATGAGAACGGCGTGACCGTCAACGGGCGCGGCTACACCGTGTTCGAATACGCTCCGGGCGGCAATTACAAGACGTTCCTCGAGCATGGCCGTCTCACCGCCGACCAGATGCTCACCGTCGGCATCGATCTGGCGAGCGCGCTGTTCACCGCGCATCGCAAAGGCATCATCCATCGAGACATCAAGCCCAGCAATATTCTCATCAACGCGCACAATATGCCCATGCTCGCCGATTTCGGCATCGCCGGGACCGTCTATGGGCGTCCGGGTGTCGGCTTCACCATCGCGTGGGCCGCGCCGGAGGTGCTTGCCCAAGGCGGTGGCGGTAATGAATCGTCCGATATCTATTCGCTTGGCGCCACGCTGTTCGCCATGCTGATCGGCCAATCGCCGTACGAGTATTTCTACGCCGATGTGCTGGGCGATTCCCAACGGCAGGTGCGGGCCGAACGGCTCAAGTCCGTCATTCTCAACAATCCGCTGCCCAAGCTCAACCGTCCCGACGTGCCGGTCGAAGTGGAACGGGTGTTGCGTAAGGCCTTGAGCCGTGCGCCCGAGGATCGTTACTATTCCGCGTTGGAGTTCGCGCGCGACATGCAGCGCGTGCAACAGGCCTTGTATGGCCGTGCCGCGCAGACCACCGTCGAGGGTGTGCCGGATTATCCGCAGAACATGTACGCGCAGACTTCCGCATTCGACCAGTCCGCCCCGGTTGCGAAACAGCATGCCCGGTGGGCGAAGCCGTTGGCCGTCACGGTTGCTGCGGCGGCCGCCGTGGTCGTGATGGCGTTGGCGTTCGTCACCGTCGTCATGCCGAATATGGATGCGTCCTCCGACAACAGCAAGGTGCAGGTGCAGAACCATGGCGCCCGGAACCATGCCGAGGACGATCCCGATTCGGCGATCACGTCGGGCAGTGTGCCGAGCGTGCAGGATCTTACGGGCGAATACACCGCCGACGGCAAAGTGCGGTTCACGTGGGTCAATCCTTCGCCGAAGGATGGCGATTCGTACGCGTGGTCGCTGGTCGGCGATTCGGGAACCGACCCGAACGCGCAGGGCACCACCACGGAGTCGACGAGTATCGAAATCGATCCGGCCGACGGCGCGCAGACGTGCGTGCAGGTGAGTCTGGTTCGCGCGGACCGGCAGATGTCCGAGAATCCCATGATCGCGTGCGCGGCCAAGCCGTGAGTTTGCGGCCGGATGCGGGTGACATGAACCGATACGAACCAATACAGCCCGGCATGCATGCGGGCAAACAGGTAGGCGCATGCGGTTGGATGCGCGGTCAAGCAAAGTTTGGGCACAATCAGGGAAGAGCCAGTCGATGAGCAAGCATAGGAACGCCGAGAACCAGTCGGCGCAATCGTACGAACGGCAGTTGCGATTCGGGTCGATGCTGCGCAAGCTGCTGCCTTCCGGCAGCCGCCGGTGGATCACGCCGATCGTCATGCTGCTGCTGTTGCTGGGCATCGTCGCCGGGGCCGTCATCGTCAGTTCGGTGACGCAACGTCACGTGCAGCTCGACGATGGCACCGTGTGGGTCACTTCGCTCAAGGACCGCAAGGCCGCCCGTTTCAACGTGCGCAACCGGGACGCCGATGCGGGCGTCGCCTCCACTGCGGCCCGGTTCGACGTGGCCCAGCATGATGGCTCCACCGTGATCTCCGAAGGTACGAAGGCCAGCAACATCGAGGCCTCCACCGTCAGCGAAAGCGGCAACACCACCATCAAATCGGATATGCGGACCGTCGTCGGAGGCAACACCGCGGCGTTCATCAACGTCAAGACGGGCAATGTGTGGGTCGGGTCAGCAGATGATGTGAAATCCATGAATCCGACCACCGATTCGCCGAAGATGAAGCTGGGGTCGGGTGGCCGTATCGCGGTGACGCATGACGGTGTCGTCTACGGCTATCGCGCGTCCGACGGCGCGGTGCTCAGTGTCGACGGGCCTCAGGGAACGCCCGGCAAGGATGCGACGATCAAGGGCGCCACGAATGTCGAATCGTTCACCGTGGTCGGCAAGACGCCGGTCGCAGCCGGTGCCGGCAAAGTGTTCTGGCCGAAGGGCAGCGCGGATATCGGCCTGCAGGGTCAGGCGACTTTGCAGGCGCCGTCCACGGATGGCAGGCAGACTGGCTGGGTGGCGGTTTCCACGCCGCGGGGCATCGCCATGGTCGATTTGGGTAGTAAAAAGGTCACGCAGCTGCCGAATGCCGGCAAGGGCGATGCCGCGCAGCCGGTGTCCACCAATGGCTGCGTGTTCGCCGCGTGGGCGCAGAAGGCCAACAATTACATCAGGGTGTGCGCGGCGAACGACAAGGACGCACAGTTTTCCTCGTTGGAAGATGTCAATCCCACCTCGCAGCTCGTGTTCCGCACCAACCATCGTCTGGTGGTGCTCAACGACGTGGTCAACGGCAATGTGTGGAATCCGCAGGAGTCCACCAAGGTCATCAAAATCCAGTGGAACAAGGTGGAGACCAAGCAGTCGAAGCAACAGCAGCAGAACAACGACAGCGCCAACAACCAGCACAATTTCAGCAAGAACTGTTCGGCGCAGTCGGGGCAGATCAAGGCCGTGGACGATTCGTTCGGCGCGCGCGTGGGATCGCAGCAGATTCTCGACGTGTTGCGCAACGACGAGCAGACCGACTGTTCCGTGCTGCGCATCACGTCGGTGAGCGCTCCGGATGGCGCGAACATCACCGTCTCCCCCGTCTATGACGGCCGGTATCTGCAGCTCGACGCCTCCGGTGCCGCCGCGGGCAACGTGTCCTTCAGCTATGAGATTTCCGACGGGCGCGGGCAGACGTCCAGCGCCACCGTGTCGCTCACGCTGGCCGGCGGCGACGACCATGCGCCGCTGCAGAGCGACACTCCGCCGGAAATCGACGTGGAGCAGGGTGCTTCGTACACCGCGAACGCGTTGGGCAGCTTCTCCGACCCCGACGGCGATCCGCTGACCTTGGTGTCGGCATCGCCGCAGAACACCGATCAGGCGACAGTGTCCACGCGAGCCGACGGACAATTGGTCTTCAACGCCGGTTCGATGTCGTCCGGCAGGGCGGGCATCGAGGTCACGGTGTCCGACGGCCAGCAGACCGGCATCGGCATGATCTACTTCTCCGTGAAGCCGGCGAACACGCTGGGCGCGGTCATCGACCCCGTGGTCAAACAGACCACGCCCGACACCCGCACCACCATCGCGCTCAAACCGTACGTGCACGGCACGTCCGTCGAACCGGCCGAATTGACCGCGGTGGAGACGCCGTCCGGCGCGGCCACCACCATGAACGCCACCGACATGTCGATCACGTTCACCGCCTCCAATCCCGGCACCTACTATGTGCCGTACACCATCACGCAGGGTTCCATTCCGTCGACCGGTCTGGCTCGTGTGGAGGTGCAGGCGGTGGCCGGAGACGCCGCCAAGCCGATCGCGGCGAACGATGTGGCGCTGCTAGGCGCGGACAATACCGCGATTGTGGAGCCGCTTGCCAACGACGTCGACCCGATGGGCGGCGTGCTGTCGGTGACCAGCGTCACCGCGGACGCGCAAAGCGGCATCAAAACCGGTGTGGTGAGCAACAAGCGCGTCTATATCACCGCGCGTCAGGTGCCGACCGAGCCGGTGCGGATCTCCTACACCGTGGCCAACGCGGCCGGATCGTCGACCGGCGTCATCGTCCTGCAGCCGCCGGCGCTGACCACGTCGAATTCCGTGCCGAAGGCCGAGGACATCACCACACAGGTGCGCACCGAAGGCATCGTTTCCGTGGACGTGCTCGACCATGTCACGTATTCCGACGGCACCACGGTGAGCCTGCAGAACGACTTGCAGTATGACAAGAACACGTTCAAGGGTCTGGTGTTCGTGTCCGGCGACACCGTGCGCTATCAGGCCACCAGACAAACCGGCTCCTTCCCCGTCACCTACACGGTGAAGGACAATCTCGGCAACGCGGCCTCGGCCACCATCACCATCAACGTGCATCAGAAGGACGCGTCCAACAAGGCGGCTCCGACACCGTCCGACGTCGAGGCGCAGGTGGCGGCCGGGCAGAAGGTGCAGATTCCGATCACGCTCACCGGCATCGACGCTGACGGCGATGACGTGCAGCTGCTCGGCTTGGGCAACAAAGCGCCGAAACTGGGCCGTATCAGCGAGATGGGCGCCACGTATCTGGTGTATGAGGCGTATGCCGATTCGTCCGGAACGGACACGTTCTCCTACGCCGTGGAGGATTGGACCGGTCAGAGGGCCACCGCGCAGGTGCGTGTGGGCGTGTTCAAATCCGGAGCCGATTCGGGTGTGTACGCGCGCGACGACGAGATCACGCTGCGTCCGAACACCGCGGCCACCGTGCCGGTGGCGCAGAACGACATTTCCGGGGACAATACTGATCTGACCGTGGCCAAGGACGTGGAATCGCAAGGCATCGGCGGCATTCAGGTCGTTGACAACATGCTGTCGTTCACCACGCCGAAGCAGGCGGGCACGTATTACGTGGTCTACACCGTCAAGGACAAGGCTGGCCTGTCCGATTCGGCGACGTTGACGGTGAATGTCGACGAGAACGCCGCCATCGACCCGCCGACCGCGTACGATTACCGTGTTCCGGCCGCCGCCACGATCGACAAGAAATCCGTGGACGTGGACGTTTCGCAGTGGATTGCCAATCCGTCCGGCACCGCCGACGAGCTTCAGGTGGGCGTGGATCCTTCCGCGACCGACCATGCGCATGTCAAGGGCGGCAAGGATTCCACCATCATCACCGTTGATCTGACCGATGAGGCGCGCGCGGTGCCGTACACCGTCACGAACACGACGTACGGCATCACGTCCACCGCGTTCATCCAAGTGCCCGCATATGGCGTGTTTCCGCCGGTTCTGCGTCCGAAGGCGCCGGCGTTGAAGGTCAATGCGCGTGAGACCATCACCATCAACATCGCCGACTACGTGCGTGTGGGCGCGGGCAAGACCGCGTATGTGGACGGCGCCGATTCGGTGAGCGCCACGAAGGCCGCGGACGGCGACCTGTACGTCAACGACCAGACGTTGAGGTTCACCGCGCCGAAGGATTACGCGGGTCCCGCGTCCATCACCTTCACCGCGGTGGACGGCAAGCGAGACAAGAACGACAAGGTGAAGATCGTCAATTCGGCGGTGCTCACGCTTCCGATCACGGTGATCGGACGTGAGGTTCCGCCGCCGACGTTCTCATCCTCCACCGTCGATGTGGTGGCCGGCGAGAAGGCCACTACCATCGATCTGACGGCGCTGACCCATTCGGCGTCGGGCCTGTACGAGGATGAGAAGCAGTACTCGTATTCCGGCGGCGTGAATTCCGGCAGTGTGGATGCCAGAGTGTCTCCCTCCGGCACGTTGACCGTGTCCGCGGACAAGACGGCCACGCCGGACACCACAGTGAGCGTGCCCGTCTCGATCAAATATGCGAAGGGTACGGTGAGCGCCGGTATGACCGTGCGCGTCACCGCGTCCAACAGGCCGCTCGCCCGTGTCACCGAGAAGACCGTGAAAATCAAGGCCGGTTCCAGCGAGCAGGTGAATCTGCTGTCCGACGCGTACAATCCGTTCCCCGACACTCCGCTGACGGTGACCGGATGCACATCCGACGGCGCGTCGAAGCTGACGGTGGATTGCCCGTCCAACGGCGTGGTGTCCATCAGGGCGGCTTCCGACATCGGCGCGAGCACCAACAAGGTGGTCGTCACCGTGCGCGACGCCACCAAAACAAAGGAACGTGAGGTGACCGGCACCATCAGCGTTTCGGTGATGGACAAGCCTGATGCGCCGCTGCTTTCCGCGGTGTCCGGCGACCCGCAGGATGGCGCCGTGAATCTGAGCTGGACGGCCGGTTCGGCCAACGGCAGCCCGATCACCGAATACAAGGTGATATGGGGCGGAGACGCGTCCGGCGAGCGCTCGTGCGGGCAGAAAACCTCCTGTCTCATCGACGGGTTGAAGAACGGCAAGACCTACTCGTTCAAGGTGCAGGCCAGGAACGAGGTCGGCTGGTCCAAGGATTCCAACGCCGTCGAGGGCACGCCGGACAAGCTGCCTGATGTGCCGACGGATGTGACGGCCAGTGTGAAGGGCAACACGGTGAGCGTCACGTGGAAGGCTCCGGACGGCAATTTCTCGTCGGTGGACAATTACGAGGTGACTTTGTCCGGCAGGAACGCGCCTTCCAAGCAGACGACAAATTCCACCGGAATCGATTTTGTTTTCGATAACAACGCGATTTTCGACGGCGACTCGTACACGGCTACGGTACGCGCCCACAACAAGGTGAATTGGAGCCAACCGTCCAAGGCGTCCGACGCAATCAAGCCGTGGGGCAAGCCCGATGCGCCGAAGATCTCCGTGACGAACGACGACACCACGGGAACCGTCACCGTCGAATCCGTGGGCAACACCCGCAACGCGGGATGCAAGGCCGTCGAGATTTCCGGAGATGTCAGCGCAAGCATCGACGGATGTTCCGGATCCTACGATTTCAAGATTCCGGATCATGATCTCAACACCAGGGAATACACCATCAAGGCGGCGGTGGTCGGCAAGGAGAAAACGACCAGCGACGATTCGACCGTACGTTTCACACCGAAATACGCGGTGAAGGCGCCCGAATCGGTCAGCGTCAAGGGGCATGACGACGTGTGCGTAGTCAGTTGGAAGGAGAACGGCCACGCCGACGGGTTCACGGTGAGCGCGGACGGACTCGGCTCCTACCATGCCGGCGCTTCCGAACGATCGCACGATTTCCCGCTCAAGGAATGGCAGTCCTGTTCCTCAGGCTCCGTCACGCAGCATTTCAATGGCGCGGCAAGCACCTCCAAGTCCGGCAGGGCCGATCCGGCATACGTCCGCAAGGTGAAGGCCGCCGTCAAGGCGCCGATGCTGACGTGGGACGCCAATGATCCGAACATCATCAAGGTCAGCGGCGGATCGGTGAACATGTACGGCCAGCCCGGCAAAACCGTGATCACCTTCACCGCGGACGGCAAATCCTATGACGTCGCCTGGGCATTGGGCTCCGACAAACTGAACGTCAAGGATGCGCTGCCGACCGGAGCCGATTACGCGTGGAAGGCGAAGGTGGTGGGCACCGACACCGCGCTCAACAACGAGGACAATGGCGGCACACTGCTGGACCATGACAGGTACAAGACTCCCACGCCGAAACCCGAACCGTCGGAACCTTCAGAACCATCAAAACCGTCGGAACCATCGGATTCTGACGCGTCCACGGAAGGCGAAGCGGCCACGCGGAATGACCGGCCTGTGGCATCCTCCGTCGCCCTGTCCACCGTCGACGACGCATCCAAGCCTTGGATCCGCGGCCTGGCCTACTACGCCAGATGGTGAAACGGACGATCACAGCAATCGCAAACACAACGAACCATCCACACGAGCAACACAACAAGCAAGGAGCAACCCATGAGCAACGATTTCGATGACGCCACCCAGCTGGGTTCCATCGGCCATAATCCAAGCGTTCCCAGCCAACCCGGCCAGCAGCAGCCGGTGTTCCACCCACCGAATCTGCCGGAGCAGCC
>ERZ779877.3273-NODE-3273-length-10695-cov-7.129323_pt1 | contig 10695 bp, 11 predicted proteins | sample MGYA00511556_ERZ779877 | MGnify/ENA primary metagenome ERZ779877 (study PRJEB29588, sample SAMEA2159338) | human gut metagenome | biome: human gut; feature: human-associated habitat; material: faeces | place: Denmark | collected 2008/2010 ... | reverse complement strand
TTATATTATTTTTAATCTTAGTATTTTCTAGTATGATTGGGAAATTTATATCAAAAAGATATGTATATAGATTACAGGAATTAGAAGAGATGAAAAATACATTAAACATATTAAAGAATAAAATAAAATTTACATATGAACCAATACCAGATATCTTTAAAGAAATATCTAACAATTCAAACAAGAATATTGGACAAATATTTAAAAAAGCAGAAGAAAAAATGGAAAAAACGACTGCAGATGTGGCTTGGGAACAAGCTGTAGAAGAAACAAACAACAATTTAAAAGAAGAAGATAAAAATGTTTTAAAAATGTTATCAAAGTTATTGGGACAGACAGATACAGATGGACAAATCAGCCAAATAGAAATAACTGAAAATTTCTTAGAAGGACAGATAAAAGATGCAATGGAAGCAAAACAAAAAAACGAGAGATTATATACGAGACTGGGAACAATAGTTGGGTTAGCAATAGTAATTGTCTTGTGCTAAATTAGGGGGATAATTAAAATGGATATTAATTTATTGTTTAAAATAGCTGCAATAGGAATATTAGTAGCAGTTTTACATCAAGTATTAGTACGAGCAGGCAGAGAAGATCAAGCAATGATGACAACATTGGCAGGATTAGTAATTGTATTAACGATGGTAATAAAAGAAATAAGCGGATTATTTGACACAGTTAGAACAATATTTAACTTATGAGACAAGGGGGCAGGCGAGACAGAGGGGACAGGTGAGACAGAGGGGACAGGTCTTAAATGTCTCATAGAAAAGTAAAATAAAAAAATATTGTGTATGAATAAAAAATGAGACATTTAAGACCTGTCCCCTCTGTCTCACCTGTCCCCTCTGTCTCACCTGTCCCCCTGTCTCATTTGGAAAGGATGAAAATGGAAGTTATTAAAATAGTTGGAATTGCTTTAGTTGCTTTAGTTATTATTATTCTTTTAAAGCAATATAGACCTGAATTTGCTATATATATAAGTTTGCTAACAGGTGTTTTGATTTTATTTTTGGTTATGGATAAACTTACAGGTATTGTTAATTTATTGCAATCACTAGCAAGTAAGACTTCTATTAATAGTACTTTTTTGGTAATACTTATAAAAATAACTGGGTTAGCAATTTTGTCTGAATTTGCTGTTAGTGTTTGCAAAGATTCAGGAGAGGCGGCTATTGCTAGTAAGATAGAAATGGGAACAAAAATTATTATTATATCAATGTCAATACCTATTATATCAAGTTTACTGGAAGTTATATTGAAAGTATTGCCATAAAGAAGAGGAAAATACAAATGAAAATTGAAAAAGAAAATTTTTTTATAATAGAAAAAATAATAACAATTATTGTAATGGTGTTAATAGTATTCTTATCTAATTCAAGTTATGCAAATGATAATCAAACTATTATTGAACAGCAAGAAGAATTTAAAATACAAGATTTTATAAAAAATGCAGAAAAGTTTACAGGGGAGTTTTTTGAGGATATTGATATAAACGAAATATTAAATGACGCAATAAAGGGAGAGGTTGATAATAGTACATTATTAAAAAAAATATTAAACATATTAGGAAAAGAAGTAACCACAAATATAAAATCGCTTGTTAGTATTTTAGCTATTATTTTGATTCACAGTATTTTAAAATCAATTAGTGAAAGTTTAGAAAATAATAATATTTCAAAATTGATTTACTATGTTCAATATATATTGATTGTTACTGTGATTATGTCTAATTTTACAGATATTATAAAATTAGTTCAGGATACTACAGGAAATTTGATTGGATTTATGAACGCACTAGTTCCATTATTAATAACTCTTATGATGTATACAGGAAGCATAACAACAAGTAGTGTAGTTGAACCTATTATATTATTTATGATTAATTTTATTGGAAATATAATACAAAATTTAATAATACCATTTGTTTTAGTATTAACTAGTTTAGTGATTATTTCAAAAATTTCCGACAAAGTTCATATTGATAAATTATCAAAGTTTTTTAAATCAGGTATAGTATGGTTTTTAGGAATTGTTTTAACAGTATTTGTAGGTGTTGTTTCACTAGAAGGAACTTTATCAAGTAGTGTTGATGGAATTACAGCAAAAACTACAAAAGCAGTGGTGAGTTCGGCAATACCAGTAGTAGGAAAAATATTAGGTGATGCTGTAGATACAGTTTTAGGTTGTGGAATTGTACTGAAAAATGCAGTTGGACTTGTAGGAGTTGTTATCGTGATAGGAATTTGTATTATGCCAATTTTAAAGCTTTTTGTTTTATCGGTATCATATAAATTACTTTCGACAGTAGTTCAGCCTATTGCAGATGAAAAAATTATAGATTTATTAGAACAAATTGGGGATATTTTTAAAATATTTTTAGGAATATTATGTGCAATATCATTTATGCTAATAATAGGGACAACTTTAGTCTTAAAAATATCTAATGGTACTATGATGTATAGGTAGGAGAGAAAAATGATAGAAATTTTAAGTTCTTGGGCAAAAGGACTAGGAATAACAATTGTAATTGTATCTATTTTTGAAATGCTTTTGCCAAATAATCGAACTAAAAAATATATTAGAATGGTTTTAGGAGTTTATGTAATATTTAATATAGTTTCTCCTTTAATTAAAAATAAAGATGTTTTTAATTTTAACAATATTGATTTAGAAGAATATACTTCAGTAGAGACAAGTTCGGTAAATCAAACTAGTATGAATGAAAGAATTAAAAAATTATATTCAGAAGAATTAGAGAAAGACATTACTAAAAAAATAAAAGAAAAAGGTTATGAGGTTGAAAAATGCAAAGTGAGTGTGCAAATAGCAGATGATGAAGAGGAAACTAAGATAAATAAAATTAAATTAATTGTTAGTAAAACTCAAGAAGAAGTTAAAAATGATATAGAAAATAGCGCAGAAAATAAAATAGTAACAGAAATACAAAAAATAAGAAAAATAGATACAGGAGTAGAAATAAAAAAACAAGATAAGGAAAAAAATGAAGTATCTGATAAGGTTAATCAGACAGAAATTCAAAATATAAAAAAGTTTTTAATTGAAGAATATGGGGTGAATGAAAAATGTTTAGAGATAAATTGAAAGAATTAATAGGTAAAAAAGAAGAACAACAAGAAGGAAATGACAAAAAGAAAATTGAAAACTTAGTATTTCTGATAATATTATCAATTATAACAATTGTAATTATTAATATTATTTGGAATGGAAACAAAAAAGAAGATAAAAAAGAAACAGATAGTAATTCTAAACAGTTAGCAACAACAAATCAGATGACAAATGACAGTAAAAATAATGTACAATTAACAGATAATTTAGAAGAAAAACTTGAAAATATATTAGGAAAGATTCAAGGTGTAGGAGCAGTTAAAGTATGTATTAATTATTCGGAGTCTAGTGAGGTTGTAGCGATGTATAATGAAAGTTCAAAAGTTAGTAATACAGAAGAATCAGACACCTCAGGTGGAACAAGAAAAATACAAGAAACGGATTCGCAAAAAGATATTATTTTTAAAGAAGAAAATGGAGAAAAGACACCAATAACTCAAAAAGTAGTGCAACCTAAAATAGAAGGCGCAATTATCACAGCAAAAGGAGCAAACAATGCAGATACAAAAGCAAATATTATACAAGCAGTAGAAGCTGTTACAGGCTTAGCAACACATAAAATCCAAGTATTTGAGATGAATGGATAAAAATTAAAGTGGAGGGTAAAATATGAAAGGGTTATTAAAGAAAAATCAAATTATTATTTATGTGATAGCTATTATGCTTATGACTGCAGGATATTTAAATTATACAACAAAGCAAGGAGGAGATTCAGTAGAAACTAGTATAGAAATGGAATCTAAAGATGACACAAAATTGGCAGATATAGGAGATGCGACATTAGTTAGTAGTAATGATATAGTAGGAGGAGATACAACAGATACAAATACTGTTAATACTACACAAAATGAAAACACTAATAATACTAATTCTACAAATATAAGTAATACAGCAAATAATGCGAACACAAATAACTCAACTCAAAATACTATTGCTACAAGTAGTAATGCTAGTAAGGATGATTATTTTACTAAGTCAAAATTAGAAAGAGATACTATGTATTCGCAAATGTTAGAAACTTACGAAAAAGTATTGAACAGTAGTAATTCATTAGAGACTCAAAAACAAACGGCAACACAAGAAATTACAAAAATAAATCAGACTAAAAATAGTATAATGATTTGTGAAAATTTGATAAAAACAAAAGGCTTTGAAAATGTTATTATTTTTGTAAATGGAGAAAGTATTAGTGTAATAGTTGGAATAGGAGATTTAAAGCAAGAAGAAGTAGCACAAATACAAAATATTGTGGCTAGAGAATTAAATTGCAAGGTAGAAAATATACATATTTCAACTAAATAAAAAATAACAGGAAAATTGCTAATTTATTTTAAGCAGTTTTTTCTGTCATTTTTCTTATCTTGAGTATATCTTTTAGATTTTCTTTTTTCCTTAATCATAGTATCACCTTAACCTATAAATTTTAATTATTATTACATAAATTTTCAAAAAAATGTATTGACAGTTAAAGACATGTTTAGTTAAAATATAAGTGGGAAAAATTCATATAAAAAATTAAACAAAAGAAAGGGAGAATATTTTTATGGAGAACGAAAGAAACATAAAACAATTAATTAAAACAAGTAATGGTATTACTTTAATAGCTTTAGTAATAACAATAATTGTACTTTTAATTCTAGCAGGGATAACGATTGCAACATTGACTGGAGATAACGGAATACTAAAGCAAGCTGATAAAGCAAAAACAGAGACAACAATGGGAGAAGAAAAGGAAGCAATAGGTTTAGCATATAATGGAGCTAAAACAGAAAAATTAGGAGGAGTAATAACAGCAGGGGATTTAAATACACAGTTTACTAAAAACGGAATCAAAGCAACAGCAAGTGGAGAAGGAACAATAAAAGTAGATTTTGAAACAGGAAGAAGCTATACATTAGATGCTCATGGAAAAATAGAAGAATGGATAGACATAGCAAAATATGTAAAAGTAGGAGACTTTGTAGATTATAATCCAACAATCACAACAAAAGATGGAACAACACCAGTAGAGACAAGTAAATTAAGTTATTCATCACCAATAGGAACAGCGACAGAACATGGAAATGGAAATAGTGTACAAAACTTCACAGCAACAGAGAAGACAAGATGGAGAGTATTAAGTATAGAAAACGGAGTAGTAGAATTAATATCAGAAAATGTAATAAAAACCTCTGATACGAAGGCTAATTTTATATTAGAAGGAGCCAGAGGATATCTGTATGCAGAGCGAGAATTAAATGAAGTATGTAAAATATTTGGATATGGATATGGAGCCGATACAACAAAAGGCGGAAGCTATACAACAGGTGGACCAATAGATAAGCAAATTACAGGGAAAATAGAAGAAACAGGAGCAAGAAGCATAACCATAGAAGATATTAATGAAAAAGCAGGAATTACAGAAGCTGATTATACAACATTAAATAGTAGTTATGGAAGTATAACAAATCCAACATCAAATGTATATTATCCAACAGTAAATGGCGATTCTACTACAGGAACATCAACCTCAGCAGGAGTGAAAAATCTAAAATATACTTCTTATGGTTACAATAAATCAAAGATAGAAAATACAGATATACAAAATATGTTATTTAATGGAAATTATTGGCTTGCATCTCGCTGTATCGATACTGACTCTAGCTATGCGTGCTTCAATGTGCGCCTTGTGATTGGCGATGGCGCTGACACGTACGCGGGCACGTACGGCATGTGCGGTAGTGGTGGATCTAGCTTGTACGATTATGCGCGCGGTAGCTATGCGGTTCGCCCTGTTGTGACTCTAAAATCTGATATCATAGATGTTAGTACAAATTATAGTACTGAGGGAGAATGGAAATTAAAGTAAGATTAGTGGACCTTGTCAAGATTAGTGGTTCTTTGCAGGATAAAGACATGAAAAAAATTTTTAATGCCCATATCCATTGATTTATCTGACCTTAGAGATGGTTGAAGTATCAAAATTACGTAGTATTTTAAATATTTCAACTGTCTCTTTTTCTATATTGTAAATGGTAAAATAATATGTAGGAAAAACGAGTAAGCGATCGCTTGCATAAAATATTACAATTGCATTACAATTTAAGAATATATATTGACACAAAATATAAAAAAATATAATATGAAAAGAGATATAAATAAAAAACAAAAGAAAATAAAAGGAGGAAAATTAGTTTGAAAGAAAAAATAATATCAATATTAATTTTAATAATAATGGTAATTTCAATTTTAGGTAGTTTTAGTAATGAAGTTGTAGCATATAGTGGTGAGATAGATCCGAAAAATTATATAACATTACCATCTTTAATAAGTATTAGAGATAAAATAGGGACTGGAACAATAAGATTATCATCAAGTGCTAGTGGATATACAATTTCTTATCAAAAAGTCGATATAACAAAAGCTGAATTAGATAGTATTTCAGCTAAAGTTAAAGAAATAAAAGAATATACAAAAACAAGTAATGAAACTATAAAAGAAAAAGGAGATAACCTAACTAATTTAAAAAAAGAATATGAAAAATTAAATTCAAGTGGAACTGCAACAGAAGAACAGCTAAGCGAAGCTAGAGAAAAATATAATACAGCTTATGCAGAATATAAAAAATTTTATAACACAGTTAAAACAACTACTGAAACAAAACAAAAAGAGTATCTTGCTATGATACCAAGTTATACAAATTCTTGGAAAACTACAACAAATACCTCAAATAATGTAGAACTTGATTTTTCAAATTATACAGGTGTAGTATATTTTATACTGTGGGTAAAAATTGATAATGGCACAGATACATATTATGATTTTAATGGGTATTCTTCTGAAATAAAAGGAGAAACAACAGATGATAGTAGCAAAGGTGATTCGACAGATGGAGAGTGGACCGATTTTTCAAAAGCAAAATTTGAATTAAAAAAAGGTGGAATGTTTAAAGCAACAGTTCAAATATCTGGTGTTACACCAAAAGAGGATAGAACATATTACTTATATATAACTTCTAACAACAGCAAACCAAATGTAAGTGGAGGTATATCTAATGATAAAATTACTTTAAATTACGACAAAAATTCTAAAACATTTAAAGTATCAGAAATGAATAAAGTTGCTTATTATGTAGAATTGAATCAAGATTTATATGCATCTGTTGTTGAAAAAAGTGGATTAACTTATAATGTTGTTACATATGGAAATAAACTAGAAAGATTTAGTGAAGCAAAATATAGTGATGCTTTTCATTCTTCACTTATGACATATAAATTAGACCAAATTGTAACAACATTTACACATGATAGTAAAAACAATAGAAAAATCCAAATTAAAGTTGGAAAAATAACAGATCAATCTATTTTAACTAAAATAAAAAATAAAGATTCTTCAGGATTTTCAGGGTTAATGACATATGCAAAATCCAATTCAGGAATCTATAATCAGACTTTAGATGCAGATAAAGATGATAATTATTCAATAGAATATAATGCTGGTGGTGCAAAAACAACTGGAAATAGCGTTATAGATTTAAAAGGCTTGGAGAATGGAGAATACTATTATTTATATATAAAAACTGATGACGAAAATGGAAAATATATATCAAATGAAGCTGTTACATTGGCTACTGCAAGTGTTATAAATAATGAAGAATGGTACATGTTTTTTTATGGCGATAATGATTTTAAATGGGCAGACTTTGGAACTGTAAGTGGCGATAATACGATGGCATCAGGAATTTTACCAAAGACTGGTACTAGTTATATTATGATTACTATTGCTGGCGTTGTAATAGCGGGAGGAATAGTAGCATATAAGAAATACAAAAAATATAATTTTTAATGACGGAGTTTATAATACATTACTAATAATATATTAATAAAAAGCAAGAAATAGTTTTAAATGTATTGACATTTAAAGATATGTTTAATTAAAATGTAAGTGGAAGAAATCCATATAAAAAATTAAACAAAAGAAAGGGAGGATATTTTTATGGAGAACGAAAGAAACACAAAACAATTAATAAAAACAAGTAATGGTATTACATTAATAGCATTAGTAATAACAATAATCGTGCTATTAATTTTATCAGGAGTAGTAATTGCTACATTAACAGGCGATAATGGAATATTAGGAAAAGCAAAGACAGCTAAAACAACAAATGATGAAGAAAAAGCCAAGGAACAAATAAAGATAGCAGTAATGGGAAGCTATGGGAAAGATGGAGAACTAAACTATGATGACTTAACAAAAAATTTAGGACAAATAGGAATAACAGGATTACCAAAGGAAGCATCATATCCATTAGAAGTAACATTAGATGGAGTAATAGCAACAATAAAGGCGAATGGAGAAGTAGAGTTTCAAACAAGTGGAGGATTTACGCAAACAGGAGATACAATAACAAGCCCAACAGGAAAGACAATAAAAGTAGGAGACTATGTGAATTATGACCCAACATTAGGAGCAAACTCAAGTGATTTAGCATATTCATCACCAGCATCAAGAACAGGAGCAGATAGTGCTCAGGACTTTAATGCAACGACATACAAAAATGCAGGATATGGATGGAGAGCATTAGGAGTAAAAAATGGAAAATTAAGATTAATATCAGAAGAATTTGTAGGAGCAGGAACATATTCTGATAGCAGTAGAACATATTATACTTTAAAAGGACAAAATGGATATATAAACGGAATTGATGAATTAAATAATATAAATGCCATATTTGGACATGGAAAAGGGGCAGAAAGTGCAACAAGTATAACAGCAGAAGATATAAATGAAATAACAGGATATGATCCAGCAACAGCAAAATGTGAAGAAGGTAATTTCAATGAATATGGAAATAAAGTAACCTACACGAGAGGAGAAGGTTCAAACCTATCAAATAGTGCAACAAATGGACAAACATGGTCTGGAGCTGTAGATACATTTAATTATTATGATAAAGAAACAAAAACATTTGTACCACTAACAGGAAGTACAGACATAACAAATACAAGTTATCATTATAGTGGAAATAATGAGTATCCAATGATTTTTGGAAAACGTTGTGAAGATCGGCTTCTACAGGTCTTTTAGAGGCGGTGATTCTGTTTTTATGTTCTGGCTTGCGTCTGATTACGCGAATGCGGGCAGTAGCTGTGCGTATTGGGGGCTTCGCGACGTTCACGATGGATATGTCAACTGCGCCGGCTTGTACTATTCGTATGGCAGCGCCTACAACGATAGTTATGGCGTCCGTCCCGTAGTTTCTCTAAAATCTGATGTCTCATTAGAATGGAATGAAACAGCAAAAGAATGGAAAATAAAATAATGAATGTATGAAAAAGAAGAAAAAAACTTTCCCTGTGTGGCTTTATGTCACACAGGAAAAATTAAAAATGGAGGAAGGAACTATGTTAAAAAAAGTAGGAATATTAGCCAATGGTGGAGACGTATCAGGATTTAATGCAGTTATTAGAGCAATTGTAAAAACAGCAGAAAATCATGGAATAGAATGTTATGGAATAGTAGATGGATATAATGGATTACTAAAAAAAGACTTTGAAAAATTAAGTACAGCAGCCAATGGAGAAGCAGTAGGAATTTTACCAAAAGGTGGTTCTATTATAGGTTCATCAACAAATGCAAACATATTTAATTATAAAATAGTAAATGAAGATGGAAGTGTAGAATACAAAGATTTATCAGAACAAGCAATAGAAAATATTAAAAAATTTGGATTTGATTGTATCTTTACTTTAGGAGGAGATGGAACACAAAAATCTGCAAGAGATTTTTCAACAAAAGGAGTAAATATTATAGGAGTGCCAAAAACAATTGACAATGACGTAGCTTGTACAGAAATTACATTTGGTTACAATACAGCTGTATCTGTTGCTATGGAAGCATTAGATAGATTACATACAACAGGAGAAACACATCATAGAATTATGGTGCTAGAAGTTATGGGAAGATATGCTGGATGGATAGCATTAGAATCAGCAATAGCAGGAGGAGCAGATGTTGCACTAATTCCAGAGATACCATATGATATTAATAAAGTAGCAACTAAAATTGAAAATAGAAAGAAAAGAGGAAAAAACTTCAGTATAGTAGTAGTAGCCGAAGGAGCTAAACCAAAAGATGGAGAAATGGTAGTACAAAATATACGTAATAATGGAGCAGGAGTTGACAATACAAAATTAGGTGGAGTTGGACAAGTTGTTGCAAAACAATTAGAAGAATTAACTGGATTAGAAGCAAGAAACACAACACTAGGATATATGCAAAGAGGAGGAACGCCAACAGCTTTTGATAGAGTACTATCAACAAAATATGGTTCAAAAGCAATGGAACTTGCATTAGAAGGAAAATTTGGAACTTTGGTAGTAATTAAAAATGGAAAATTAGATTCAGCATCTCTAGAAGATGTAGTTGGAAATAATACAAAAATTGGAGCAGTGTCTGGAAATACTGCAGAAAGTAATCTAAGAAAAGTTACTATGGATGACGACTTAGTAAAAGCAGCTAGAGACATAGGTATTAACTTAGGTGATTAATTTTGATAGTAATAATAAATACTATAAATAATAA
>ERZ779877.3268-NODE-3268-length-10706-cov-2.722937_pt1 | contig 10706 bp, 8 predicted proteins | sample MGYA00511556_ERZ779877 | MGnify/ENA primary metagenome ERZ779877 (study PRJEB29588, sample SAMEA2159338) | human gut metagenome | biome: human gut; feature: human-associated habitat; material: faeces | place: Denmark | collected 2008/2010 ... | reverse complement strand
CACCCGCTGTTCCTGCTGCACCCGCAGCTGCTCCTGCAGCTCCTGCTGTAGCAACAGCTGCTGCAACGGTAGCAACTGCAGCAACTGCAATAACACCAGTTTTGATTATACCGTCATACTCATGCCCCATAGAATTCAAATCAAGATTATAATTCAGTCCTGAAATTTGAATTTCTGACAGATCTATAGACATTAATGACTCAACAGGAATTTCGCTTTCTGATCCTTGTGCGCTTTGAACCTTTGACTTCAAAATGCCCATAATGTTATTCTTATATTCCGACAAAAGCAATGAAGCGGTATTATTTATAACAGAAAGAGCATCATTGTCCATATTTGCACTACCACCTGCAACAAGAGAACCTAACTTTTCATACATAGAATCTTCAAACCTACGTGATATATTGGTTCCATCCTCACAAATATCACTTGCCATAGAGTCTATCAATTTGTTGATATTTCTCTTGATTTTATCCAAATCAAGTTGCTGACGTCTAATCTCCATGTCAAGATTCTCGTCCGATGAAGATGCTGTCAACAGCTCATCTACGCGTTTTGCAAGTATTTGAGCTAAATCTTTGATACGCTGAGCATCAACTTTTGCCAAAATTTCATTTTTAGACTTTTGGATTGTCTCAAAAAGAGCATACAATTCTGACATGTTTTCTTTGGCAGCACTAACAACAACAACTTGTTGTACAGGCAACTTACAATTATCAGCAATATATTGCTTTGCAGCCTCTATCTCAGATAAAGATTTCGTATCAGATTTTGTCAATACAATATAAACAGGACGCTTTGACAGTTTTATCATATCTATGAAGTCTGTCAACGAACGGGTAACCTGCTGATTAATGTCAACTACCAACAAAATGGCATCGGCAGACGGCAAAAAATCAACCAACACCTGACGATGTTTAACAACAGGAGAAGACAATCCCGGAGTATCCACCAAAATGGTTGATGATGGAACTTTCGTTGATGTATCGAATACAGTCACAATTTGTGCATCTGAGAGTTGGTCATTTTTAAGTTCTCCCAAATCATCAAAATGAGCGACTTGTCCATCCGACAAGACAACATTTGCCTCACACTTATTACATCCAAAATGGATTTCATAAATTGTGGCAGTTGTCGGTTTTGTTGCTGTTTCAAGTTTTTTGCTATCTGTAAGAGCGTTCAATAACGTTGTCTTACCAGAACTGAACTCACCTACCAATGGTATCAACAAATTTGCATTTTGCTGAGATGCTCGTTCCTGAATAGCATTTAAACTATTCAAGATATTTTGCTGGCCAAGTTCCTGAGCCACTTCTTTTAAAAATTCAATATGTTCCATTTTTATATTATAAAAAAGATCTTCTAACTACTTTATTCTCTTTTGGTTCCTCGTTATTCTGAACGACTCGTTCATCTCTGTTGGATAATTGCTTAAGTTGTTCTTCAAATCCGGAAATTAATTTTTCTTTGGCTACTTGCTTCTCATTATTAGACAATTCTACATTTGAAGATTTTTTTTAGTTGCGTAATTTCCATTAGATGTATTACCAGCTATACCAGATAAGAACGTAACAATAGGGCTTGAGTTTTCAACTTTTTTATCAAACAATGCGTAGTCGCTAATCTTCAAGTCATAGGATGTTATTCCTGATGACTTTTGGATGTAGAAACTATTCATCATGTGCTTTATTGCAGCAACCTCACCCCACTCTACGCTAAAGTTTTTTTTCTTATCATTTAAATTGAAATAGCAAATACGTTGATCTGTGATGATACAACCAGAAGGAGTTTTCTCATCATCGTCTTTCGCCTTCCAATTAGCTTTATGACGCGACACCCATAACAGATGTTCACCTCTTCTCAATGTAATCTCATTAAGAAGTTTATTTGAAATAGCATCTACATTGTTCAATCCCAAGTGTACACAATCGGGCCATGAAACAAACGGTTTAAATAACTGTTTGTTTGACATGAATTCTGTATATATGTGATTATCTTCCGCAGGATCTTGTTTTATTGGATTATTAGCCTCACGAATTGCATCATTAAAAAAATCAACCCACAGAGAGGAAATTTTCATATTGTCATAACGACATCCCAATAACTGCGCATGTAAATATCCAACTTCTTCATTTTCATTATCAATTAAGACGATGAAATCATCACCATCTTCATCTTTCTCTTTTTTTACAGAAGCCAGTTGATTCCATTCACAATAGTAATAATACTCAAAATCATGTTCTTGATCATCTGTAACATACAAACGAACAAGAACACGCTCATCAGTAATCAACAAACCACTAACTAATTGCAATTCAGTTTCTTGATATGGTTGCAAACAAACAGCACCATAAATGAAGGTCTGATTAGAAATATCATCAGAATTGAAAACAGAAAGCACGAGTTTTTCGTCCTCATCAAATCTATCTTCATTCAGATAATTAGCACAACATATTGTATACCCTTCATCTGCATTTTCGAAATATGCTCGTGTTTCTTTTACTATGCTCGCTATAAAGCTATAGTAATGTTTAGAAGATAGAGCTAATTTATTTATATGTTCCCCCATAAGCAATTATGTTGTTCTTTGTACTTATAATCTAGTTTAGTCCAACTTTATAAATTCAAAATCATTCGGATTGCAGCATGCTTTCTTATAATCGAAAGCATAGATGCGCATGTAGGCTTCTTGCACCTCCTTGGCTCCATTGTAAAAAGGGGTGGCGGTGTGCTGCATGGTTGTTACTGTCACTACCATTTCGGGAGTGAGGACTGTACAGTTAGAGCGTTTAAGGCGCTTAGGCTTGACTTGAAATACCTTGCTCATAAGCATTCTGTTTTTAAGTTCATTATATATAACTGTTCCGGCTTTTCTGCCGAAACAGTAAATCATTTACTTTCAAGGGGCAAAGATTATGCAAACGAGCGCAATGAAAGCTTGCTTTCAAATTGCCGAGTGCAGCTAATCTTCTGCAAAGTTAAGAAAAATCTGCGAACCAAACAAGTCCATAATGGTTCATAAGCGAAAAAAGATGGTGCGAACCCCTACTTTCTTCACTTTCTTGTAAGTTAGGCTCTGGTAAAACCCGTAGAAAAGAAAATGCGAAAGAGGAATCCACACCATATGACGGTGTAGACTCGCTCAAACAAATTCTCGTTCTTTCTACGTTTCAATTTACCAGATTTCAACCTACAGAACTGAATAGCTTGCTCGTGTCCACAAGATAATCTTGTTTCTCTGCATCATAGCGACTTCAAGCGAGGACTTTCACCTGCCCTGTCACTAATCCAATGGCAAATTTAGTAAAAATCTGATGAACCACCAAACTTTTAACAAGAAATCTTATGGATTCCTCTTATATTTCACATTTCAGGGACTCCACTCCCTCCTTCTTCCTGCCTTCATACCTTATTATATATAGAGTGATTGTAATTTCTGCTGCAAAACTACAATCTGGATGCGTCAAAAACTGACATAGGAAGAAGAAAAGTATGCTCCTAGAACCTGAATCCGAAAAACATTCTTACTCGCCATTTGTTTCTCTTCACCTGCAGGTGATCCTCATCTCCTGCTACAGAGAAATTATAAACCGCAGTGGCACCGGCAAACTTGTTGCGCCAGGAATACACGGCTGCACCTCTACCGGTAATGATAGCAGACGGGAAATGATATTTCATGCTGTTACGAACGGTTGGGATTTCTGTATCACTACTCCCCTCTTCTGCTTCAGCCCTCATCTTGGTATAGTCATGCGAATACACCGTGATAGTTGGCAAGGCTGACAGATGGAACAGCAGATGAGAAGATGGAACGAGATTATATCCATAGCCTGCACCGAGCGCCAACTCGTTAAGACGGATGGTCATTCCCTTTACCTTCGTCTTGGAACCATCAAAACTGGCGCCTACCATCCAACTTCCGGCACTTCGCTTCTGAATGTAGCTCTGGCTGAAGGCTGCCGGGAAGGAGAATTTGCGGTAGTTGAAGGCATAATAGAAATTGAGATTCAGAGCCTTCTGCGAGATTTCTCCCTTATGGATATCTATCTCGCTACCTCCCATTTCCTGATGACCATGGAATGTCTTGGACGAGAGATAGACCACATCAAAGCCATAGCGGTTGCTATAGGAATTGAGGTTGAACTCAAAGTCCTGATTCTTGCCAGCCAGCTTGGCTGGGTTTACAGCCAAACCAAGCCCCAAGCCACGATAAGCCACAGCCATGGAGAGGGTTCCACGGCAGTCGGCCATCACCTTGGTATGGGTTTCCGTTCCATCCGTCTTCGCCGTAGTTTCCAAATCGGCTCCAGAAAGATTGCCTCTCAGTTTGATGGTCCATCGGGCATGAGGACGGGAGATGTAGGTAGTATCATACTTTATCTTGTAATAATTGGCTGCCAGCAGTGAATCTCCTCTGAACAATTGGCGATCGTAGAGGCTCAAGCGTCTTTGAATCTTGACATAATGCTTCATGAACCTTTGCTTTTTCTTCTCACTCATCTTGCTCTTACCCAATTCTGCCATGAGAAGAGAGTCGCCCCATTGGAGCATACGTCCCCTATCAGCAGACTGTCGCAACTGGAGTCGCAGGCTATCTGCCTTCATCAGTAGTTCTTTCAGCTTCTTTCGAGGTTTCCTGTTCTGTCCGTTCTGGGCAATGGCAGGAGCAAGTACTCCCATAGAAAATACCACCACAAGAAATGATGCTTTCAACATCACCATTGACCCAGTTTTCATTTTTCGTCTATTCATCTTATTTATCTTTCTTTCCTATTCCGGTACAAAAGTACGGCAAAACTTCGAAACAGAAAAGGAAAAAGCAAAAAAAAAAATAAGAAATGAGGAAAGAAAAGATCAAAAGAATTGATTTTTCGTAGAACTTTAAAAGAAGATAAAAATCAGAATCCGAAACCGTGTTTTCGGAAACACAATCACCTCCCAAACAAATAAAAAAAAACTTAAATTAGCAAACAAACAAGCTGATATTCAAGCATTTTTATTATCTTTGCATTCGAAACCACCATTTCCGAAACAGCGGTTTCGAAAAATAACATCAAAAAGAAACTGTAAAATTATAGACTAAACTTTCGCATGTGGTTCAAGTACGGGCTGAAGGCCCAAAAGCTCCTAGACCAGGGTGTGTGGGGACATGATGTTCTTCTGATGCCTGGGGCGTGTGGTGCTTACATGCGAAACTTGAGTTTTTTAAAAATTGCTCAGATTCTTAATGATTTCCAAAGGTAGCTGGGTAGCTTTGGCTACCTGTTCGGCAGAAAGTCCCATTGCCAGCAATCGTTGTGCTGTTTCTGTGTTGGCCTCATGCTTGCCTTCTGCTCTACCTTTCTCCATACCTTTTTCCATACCTTCCTTCATGCCCTTTTCCCTGCCTATTTCTATACCCTCCGCAAGACCTTCTTGTTTGCCTTCACGCTTAGCGGTGTCTACGGAATTCTTGATGTCACGATATGCCATCTTGCTGGTCTCGTACTCCCTCATTTCCTGCGGAGTAAACTTGGCTATCTCGGCTTCCTCGAAGAGGCGGTCGAAAACTTTGTCGCACAGTTCTTTAGGGCGCTGGGTAAGCTTATAGAGATTCTTCAGAGCATAGAGCCACTTCTCGTAGAGCGTATCCAGTTGTTCCAGGGATTTGTTGAACTTGGAAATCTCTACATAGATATATTCGAGTTTGTCGTAAAATACTTTGTGGGTAGCAGTGTCGCACAGCTGCACATGATGGCGGATTTTCTCCTTGTCGAATGCATCCTCGTTCATGCTGAAGTTGAGCAGGGCAACGGTATAGATATGATTGAGCTTGAAATCCCACTCATTCCCCTTGGGCGCCTGTTCTCGGATAGGGAAGGTGGAGTAGAAGAGGGCGCGATCCTTGAAATACGTCTGGTACGCATTCTGCATTTCTACAATGAACTTCTCGCCGTTTTCGCCTTCGCAATATACATCAAAGATGGCTCTGCGGTCGGTATAGACATCTCCCACATGCTCCGGGTTCAGATACGATACGTCCTTCACAACCTGTTTGCCATTAAACAAGCTGTTGAGGAAGCAAATGAGCAAATCCTTGTTCATTGCTGTTCCAAAAATTCGCTTGAAACCGAAGTCGGTCAGCAAGCTGATGTATCTTTCTTCTACCTGCTTCATAATCATCTGTATTAAAAATCCATGCCGCAAAGTTACGGTTTTATTTTCATATCTGCAAGAGATTTCTGGGAAAAGTTGCTGAAAAAGTTAGAGAATGGTGAGTGTTGAATGTTGAATGTTACTAAAAAAGGGATTCGCTCCCCATCTATATCTGATAATACGGATGAGGAGTACGAATCCCTACAATCTTAATACCTGAAACTATTTACTTAAAGTCTGTTTATTTTTTGCTACCAAAGCCTTGATCTTCTCTACAGAGAACTGAGTACGATAATCATCCTTTGGTGTATTCATGCAGTAGTCTACCAATCGGTCGATGGTAGAAGTTGCTACATGCATGCGGGTATCAGAAGAAGCATAGTAGATGAATACCTTGCCATCCTCATCTGCAATCCAACCATTGGCAAAGACTACGTTCATTACATCACCGATATACTCAGGACCTTCCGGTACGAGGAGATATCCACCTGGTTCTGCAATCACCTTTGTAGGATCCTCAAGAGAAGTCATGTACATATAGAGCACATAGCGGAGACCGCTGGCACAGCCACGAACACCGTGAGCCAGATGCAACCAGCCCTTATCAGTCTTGATAGGATGAGGCCCCTCACCATTCTTCACCTCCTGGATGGTATGATAGTGACGGGCATTGATGATCTTCTCTTCCTTGATTTCGGCATGAGTGATATCATCAACAAGAGCCCAACCGATACCACCACCTGAACCTGTATCGATGAAACCATCCTGTGGACGGGTATAGAAAGCATACTTGCCATCAACGAATTCCGGATGGAGAACCACATTGCGCTGCTGGCTCTTGGTCTTCAAGTCAGGAAGGCGCTCCCAGTTTACCATGTCCTTGGTACGAGCGATGGCTGCAGTAGCAGTAGCAGCACTGAGGTCGCCTGGCTGTGCATCATCATGACGCTCTGCACAGAACACGCCATAGATATAACCATCCTCATGAGCGGTGAGTCGCATATCATAGATGTTGGTAGCATGAACAACATCCTCCGGCATGGTGATAGGCTCATCCCAGAAACGGAAGTTGTCAACACCATTAGGACTCTCTGCCACGGCAAAGAAACTCTTGCGGTCAGCACCCTCTACACGAACAACGAGGAGATACTTACCATTCCACTTGATGGCACCCGAATTGAGCGTAGCATTCATCATGATGCGCTGCATGAGATACGGATTGCTCTTCTCATCGAAGTCGTAACGCCACTCCAATGGTGTATGTTCTGCGGTGAGGATTGGGTTCTTATACTTTTCGTAGATACCATTTCCCCACTCTACGGGTTCATTCTTACGGCTCAACAATTTCTCATGATGAGCGCGAAGTGCTTTCACTTTGTCTTGAAATGTAGTCATAATATATCTTTTTTTACTTTTTTACCTTTACAATGTCTTTGGCAAAGAGGACTTTCTTTTCCTTCTTGAATGCTTTGAAGTCCTCGACGATGGCACCATCGCCTACTCCAGGAAGATAGGCTTCCTCCTGAGGTTTATCCCAGGCATTACGCCAGAAGAGTACATAACTCAACTGATACTTCTGAAGTACAGGCCAAAGGGTTTGGGTAAACCAATCCTTCTTGCTGGAGATACCCCTGCAACCCGTTTCGGTGAGGGCAGGAATCTTACCCACCTTCTTGGCTGCCTCCATCAGCACATCGAGCGTAGCAGCAAGGTTCTGCTGATAGTTGGCATCGCTGTTGTCGAACTCGTAGACGTCAACACCCAGCATATCCACATACTTTTCTCCCGGGAATCGCTCCAGGAATTTTTCTACCGTTTTCTCATCGCTGAGATTTGGTGACCAAGCCCAAACGATGTTATTGCACCCTGCTTTAGTAAGTATATTTAGGGTTTTTACGTATAATTGGTTATATTGTGCAGGTGTGCAACTGCTAGCTCCCCACCAGAACCATCCGCCATTCATTTCATGCCATGGACGGAAGATGACAGGAACCAGTTTACCATCGTTTGTTTTCAAAGAAAGGATGAAATCGGAAACCTTCTTGAGCCATCCGTCGAACTTCTGTTGCTGGGCGCCTCCATCCAGGATAGCAGCTACGGCATCACCTTTCGGATCCCAGGCATTCTCGCCAGTAACCGGATTCCAAGGATGCCAACTCAAAGTAACGATGCCTCCTCTCTCATTTTGGGCAATGATTTCTTTTCGCATACGATCGAAAGATACGCCATCGAGGTTTTCCTTGCTGTCGAGCTCTAGCTTACCGAGATCAAAGCCCATCACAGCAGGATAATCACCTGTAGTGAGTAATACATCGCTCTTTCCTTCATCCCATTTCCAAGTAGTACCATACATCGGATCATCCTGATGACCGAGCATGATTCCCTTGTTCAGTAATTTCTGCAGTCTAACCTTCAATTGCTCTGCCGGAGTATTGCAACATTGCTTTTTACCCTTGCAGCTGGAAGTATTGGCAGTCTGGACTGATGCGCCCGTAACGCCATCAACCTGTGCCACAGCTCCTTGCATCGCCATGAGGCAAGCTGCACCAATCAAAATTCTTTTTCCTATCATATATCTATTTCTTTAATTGCTGAATAATCCAAGCCTGCCACTCATCCCACTGCTCCTGATACCAGTAATGACCGGTCATCTGGTACAGACTCAAGGTCTTAGGCGCTTTTACCGAATTATAAAGTCCGTAAGACGATGTTGGCGGAACCACCTCATCATTATAACCGAAACTGTACCAGCCAGGAACGGTGATACGACGGGCGAAGTTGACGCCATCATAATAGCGTGCACCTTCGAGTCTTGCCTTTTCCAAATCTGTAAGTTTCTGCTCTTTCCATGCAGCCCCCTGTGCCTTGTCTTCCTTATAGAAATAGTGAGGCCAGCCGCCTGCAACTCCGTAAATTTCAGCTTCATAATCACACATAGCATCATGAACAGGAGCCAGGAATGTGATTCGCTTATCGAGAGCTGCCACAGCGATGGAAAGAAATCCACCCTGTGATGAACCCGTTACACCGATAGTCTTTCCGTTCCACTCAGAGAGCGAAGCGATATAATCCACACCACGGACTGCACCGGTCACTACCCGTCTGTAAGCATTGCGATAAGGATTCTCGAGATTGGTATCCCAGTAGCCTTTCAGTTCGCCATTGGCAAGATCATCATAAATCTTCTGCTGCATGGTAACAGGAACACCGTGAATACCGATTTCCAGTACGATGCACTCAGCAGGAGCCGTATAAGTATCGCCGGCATAAGGGCGTACACCCGCACCAGGTACACGGAGCAAAGCCGGATACTTACCTTCTTTTACCGGGACACTCAGGATGCCATACATCTTAGAGCCCCATCGGTTGTTGTTATAACTTATTTCATATACATTCTTATCCTTGGTACAACGCTCAGGCAGAAGCACCTTGGTAGGATTGAGGTCATTCTGTCTTGCCTCATCCAGTGCCTTCTTCCAGAAAGCATCGAAATCCTTAGGTTCCTGTGCGAAAGGCTGGATCTTCTCTGGAGAGAAACCTGCCGTGCAAAGTCCCTCGTAATCCTTGCCATCAACATGAGCGATAACCTTGAGACGATAGAAGCCCGGTCTGTTCAGACTGCCGCACCATTTCATGGTTCCGCCCTTGAGAGTGGTACTTTTCTTCACCTCCGGAAACATTGCCGGACCGGCTTCATAATCAACCTTCACCTGGTTGAGTAGCGTACCGCTCTTTCTCACATTCACCGTGAAGTTAGCCTTCTCGCCTATCCGGTAATTCCAGTCCTGATGGTCAGGAGTTACCGTTACCACGATGTTGTTTCCTCTGATTTGTGCGCTGAGGCTTGAAGTCCCCAGCACACTCATCAGAACACCTATAATTATTAACCTAAAAACATTTGCTATACGATGATTCATATTGTCGTTGGTAATCTTGTTAGTTAAACATTCAGTTTTACGGTTGCAAAGTTAGGCATAATTTCCGATATATCCGTGTATTATTTTGCTGAATAAACATACTTTGTTGCAAAGGCAGAAAAATATTCGAAAATATCTGAAAACAGAAATAAGAATTGACACACATCAAGTCAGAAAAAGCAAAGAAAACAACAAAACACACACTCTATTCAACTCAAGAATTGACCGGAAACAACCAAAGACCAATTAACAAAGCACAAAAGGTTATGACAATTCATATAATAAATAATGTACGCGTACCTTATATATAATAGATAAATAATAGAATAATCAATATAAATCAACCATCAAGTAAATAAATTGTAACGCTAACACTTAATCTTTAATAAATATGACGAAAATTACATTTTATTTTCACTAAAGCAGAAAAGTATTAGTAATCAGCAAAATATGTACAAGCTATTTTGCAAAAAATAGCTATCTTTGCAGCAGATTTACAAAATAGCCTAAAGGTTTAGAATAAACAATATAAAAACAAATAAAATCATGGAAGAAAGACTTTTAAACGAGAAAGAAAGCCTGGAACTCATCACACAGATGATAAACTCCAGCAAAAAGAATATGGAGGTGGGACAGGGAAACATAATGCTGTTC
>ERZ779877.3263-NODE-3263-length-10715-cov-3.159287_pt1 | contig 10715 bp, 7 predicted proteins | sample MGYA00511556_ERZ779877 | MGnify/ENA primary metagenome ERZ779877 (study PRJEB29588, sample SAMEA2159338) | human gut metagenome | biome: human gut; feature: human-associated habitat; material: faeces | place: Denmark | collected 2008/2010 ... | reverse complement strand
GTACGGCACCATCTCTCCCAAAACGAAGGCGCCCGGCTTGGGCGAAGCCCTTGAAAAACTGAAGTATTATTCGATGAGCGACAAGGAACGTCACGCCTACGACGAGCACCTGAATGCCGTCATGATTCAAAACGACGTGTTGAATACGGCGAAAATGGAAGGCCTTGAAGAGGGGCGTGCGGAGGGGCGTGCGGAAGGGCGTGCGGGGACGTGTGGAAGGACGTGCGGAAGGGCAACAGGAAGAACGAATGAAGAATGCCCGCAATTTTAAAAAGTTGGGCGTGTCGCCCGACGTCATAGCCCAAGCCACGGGGCTCAGTTTGGAGGAAATTGCCAAACTTTGATGTAGCCCGCAGTATCGTACACCGATTTGCGGATAAGACATAAAAAGAGGGTGCGTCTGCGATGAGACGCATCCTCTTTTATTATTCGTGGGGGCGCAGCAGTGTGTTATCCGAGGAAGGAAATCAGCACCCCGGCTGCCACGGCGGAGCCGATGACGCCGGAGATGTTGGATGCCATGCAATAGTTCAGCACATGGTTCTTCACGTCGTATCTTGTGGCAATCTCGTTGCACACGCGGCTGGCCATCGGCACGGCGCTGAGGCCGGTTGCACCGATGAGCGGGTTGATCTTCTTTTTGCAGAAGAGGTTGAACATCTTCACCATGCAGATGCCGGAGGCGATGGACAAGGCGAAGGCGAGAAAACCGCCAACTACGATGCCAATGGTCTGCAGGTTGAGGAATGCGTCGACGGTCATGGTGCCGCCCACGCAAAGCCCCAGGAAGATGGTGGCCGTGTTCATGATGGAGTTCGAGGCCGCGTCGAACAGGCGGGAGGTGTCGGGGCCGATTTCCTTCAGCAGGTTGCCGAACATGAGCATGCCGATGAGGGGGACTGCCGTGGGGACAAACAAGGCGACTACGGTGGTGACTGCGATGGGGAAGATGATCTTCAGCACCCGCAGGTTCTTGATTTCCGTGTGGGAGGGATGGAGACGCTCTTGTTCCTTCATGTTGATCATCAGTTCTTTTTTCGTGCACGTCAGTTTGACCACCAGCGGGATGATGACAGGCACCAGTGCCATGTAGGAATAAGCCGCTATGGCGATGGGGCCGAGCAGATGGGGAGCCAGTTTGATGGTGGTGAAGATGGCCGTCGGTCCGTCCGCGCCGCCTATGATGCCGAGCGAGGCTGCTTCCTGTGGGGTGAAGCCCATCAGGATGGCCGCCAAGAGGACGGCAAAAATGCCGAACTGGGCCGCCGCGCCGAAGATGGACAGCCGCAGGTTGCGCAACATGGGGCCGAAGTCGGTCAGTGCCCCCACGCCCATGAAGATGATGGGCGGGAGGAAGCCCGTCTTGATGAGCATGTAGTACAAGAAGGTCATGAGGCCGAATTCATGGGCAATGTCGTGCAAGGGCATTTCCCAGATGTTGGCTTTCGTCACGCCGTCGGAGAGGGTGACGAGGCCTTGCGGGTCGGCTTGGACCACGCCCATCTCTCCTCCCGGGAAGTTGGCCAGCAGCACGCCGAACGCGATGGGCACGAGTAGCAGTGGTTCGTATTTCTTCACTATGCCCAAGTAGAGCAGGACGAACGCCAGCGCATACATGATGAGGAACGACGGGTCGGCGATGATGTTGCTGAACGCCGTCATCTGGTAGAGCTTGTTTAGGATATCTGTGAGCTGTTCCATGACTTACTTTTTGGCTATTTTCATGATTATGTCGTCTTCCTCCACCGCGTCGCCCGAGTTGACGAGGATGGCCGTGATGATTCCGTCGAACTCCGCGCGGATGGCATTGTAGGTCTTCATGGCTTCGATGTAGCCGATGATGTCTCCGGCCTTCACGGTGTCGCCCGGCTTCTTGGGAGTTTCTTCCGCGTTCTTCACGCGATAGAACTTGCCTTCCAGCGGGGCCGGGATGGCTTCCCCTTCGCCGGTGGCGGCGGGCTGTGCGGTGGCTGGCGTTGCGGTTGCCTCCGCGGTGGCGCTTGGTTCGCCATAGGCGATGTCCACCTTGTAGGATTGTCCGTTGACGGTCACGGTCAGGGTGGAAGGCTGCGCGGTCGTGTTGCTTGCGTTGGCGGGTGTGGCGGCAGCTTCGCGGCGTTTTTGCAGGTCGGCTTCGAAGTCCTTTTTCGCCTTGCCGCTTTTGTAAGCTTCATATTGCGACGGATGCATGGCATATTCGAAGAGTTCCTCGTCGTCCTTGCCCGTATCCCATCCTTTTTCTTCCATCAGTTGCCTGTACTTGTCCAGTTCGTCCGGATAATTGGCTTGCGGGTCGGAGTCGGAGAACTGCCGTCCCTGTGCTTGGGCCAGTTCTTTCAGTTCCGGCGCCACTTCGCCTGGCAGTCGTCCGGCCTTGCCCAGGAGCATGTCCCAGATGTCATCGGCAATCATGCTCCAGCGCTCTTTGCCTTTCTCCATTTGTATGACGTTCATTAGGGCCAGGTTCTTGACGTATTGGCTGAAGGGCGTCACCAGGCAGGGATAACCCACTTTGGGCCAGATGTAAGCCACTTCGTCGAACAGCTTGATGAGCAGTTCGTCTTGCGTGAGGGCCTGTTGTCCGTGCTTGGCTTTCCATTTGTTGAGCGATTCCAGGTTGGTTTCCAAGTCGGCCATGAGTGACCCCATCATGCCGCCTGGCAGTCCCGGCGCAATGAGCAGCGAGTTGTTGATGCGGTTGAGCGGGTTGCAGTAGAGGCCGAGGAAGTCGTCCATCATCTCTTGAATCTGCGAGCGGACTTCCATGTAGGCCGCCATGTTGACTTCCTTCACCTTGAAGCCGGCGTCTTTCAGCATGGCTTGCACGGCCAGGATGTCGGCGTGCCCCGTGCCCCAAGCCAGTGGTGCCACGGCGGTGTCCACGTAGTCGCAGCCGTTTTTGCAGACTTCGAGGATGGAAGCCATGTTGAATCCCGGTCCGGCGTGGGAATGATACTGCACGATGATGTCCTTCTTGTAGGCTTTGATGCCGGCGCAGATCTTGCCGAGCGTTTCGGGGCGGCCGATGCCCGCCATGTCTTTCAGGCAGATTTCGTCGCATCCCAGGTCAATGAGTTGCTTGGCCATGCCGACGTAGTAGTCCACAGTGTGGATGGGGGAGTGGGTGATGCAGAGACTGCATTGCGAAATCATGCCGGCTTCGTGGGCATAGCGGATGCTGGGCGCGATGTTGCGGATGTCGTTCAGACCGCAGAATGTGCGGGTGATGTCTGTTCCTTGTGCCTTCTTCACCTTGTAGAAGAGGCGGCGCACATCGGCAGGCACGGGACTCATGCGCAGGCCGTTGAGCGCGCGGTCGAGCATGTGGGTCTGTATGCCGGCTTCGTGGAACGGTCGGGTCCACTGGCGCACTGCGTTGTTTGGGTTCTCGCCGAAGAGCAGGTTGACTTGTTCAAATCCTCCGCCGTTGGTTTCCACGCGGTCGAAACATCCCATTCGGATGATGGCGGGAGCCACTTTCACTAATTGGTCTACCCGCGGCACGTATTTGCCGGCGCTCTGCCACATGTCGCGGAACACCAGACTGAATTTTACTTCTTTCTTTTCCATTCTATTATGATTCCATTATAATCTTTCTACCTTCTTTACTTGGCCTTTTCCGCCAGTCACCTGCTTGACAGCCTCTTGTATGACGGCCAGCGTCTGCGGGTCCAAGGTGGCAGAGGGGGCTTGTCGCTTGTGCGATGCAGCTTCCTCGGGTGCCAGTTTGTTGACAAGCAGGATCAGCCATTTGCTCAATTGGATGACAATCATCAGGATGATGAAGACGGTGATCATGCCCACCGCCATCAGTTGTAGTGCTAAACCTATATTTCCCATTGTTTGTGTGATAAATTGAATAAAACAGACCGGAATATCTGTCGGATTGATGATTCTATCCGCTAAATTACGAAAACTATTTGTTTTCTGGAGAGCGGGGATGGATAATAGTTTTAAAAGGAATATAATATAATGAAAAAAGGAACAAGGCGTGTCGCCAGTGTTGCAGCGATGCACTTTGTTCCTTTATATAAGGCTTATCTTTCCGCTTCCACTTCCACGCCCGCCTCACGGCAGTCGGCGCCCATGGGCGGGTTCTCTTTTGTCAAGGTCAGACGGATGCGGGCCACGGAGGGGAAATCATGGAACACCCGTTCCAAGATGCGGCCTGCGGAGTGCTCCACCAGTCGGGACGGGAAGGCCATCTCCTCTTTGACGCAACGGAACAAGTCGGCATAGCTCACCGTTCCGGTCAAATCATCAGTGCGCAAGGCCGTACTGAAATCCGCGTCCACGGCCATGTCAACGTAGAAATAAGCGCCCGTAAGTTGTTCTTGCGCATCTACGCCGTGGCGGGCATAGACCCGCACACGGCGTAGAAGTATGGTTTGCCTTGTCAGTTTCATGGCTCTGCTATCCGCAACGTGAGGCTCCGCAATGTTTGCAGATGAGGCATCCTTCCTGATAGACCAACGATTCGTGTCCGCAGTTCGGGCATTTCATGCCTTTGGCTTCCGTGCCGTCGGTGATGTATTTCTTCAGAGCGCGCTCCACGCCGTTTTTCCACGTGTTGATGCTTTCGCTTTCAAGCTGCAAGGAGCTGACGAGTTTGATGACGTGATCCAACGGCATGCGGTAGCGCAACACTCCGGATATCAGCTTGGCGTAGTTCCAATATTCCTTATTGAACTTCTCGGAGAGTCCCTCGACGGTGGTTTTGTATCCCTTCTTGTTCTCGAACTGGAAGTCGTAGCGCTTGTTGCCTTCCTCGTCCACGTTCTTGATGATGCGTCCTTTCATGACGCTCTTGGGGAGCATGATGCCTTCGTCGTCGTCTTGGATACCGGTGAAGATTTCGTAGGGATATCCGTCGAGCAATCCCACGAAGGCCACCCACTTCTCCTTGTTGTTCTGGAAGCGCACCACGTCGCAATCGAGCACGCGCGGGCGCTTTTCTACCACTTCGGGCCGTTTGCACGGCACTTCCTGCGGCTTCTTCTCGTTCTTCATGGAAATCATCACTCCGGCGCGTGAACCGTCGCGATAGATGGTGCAACCTTTGCACCCCGAGCGCCAGGCCTCCACGTAGAGTTGGTTCACCAGTTCCTCGTCCACGTTGTTGGGGAGGGTGACGGTCACGCTGATGCTGTGGTCCACCCATTTCTGTATGGCGCCCTGCATCTTCACCTTCATGAGCCAGTCCACGTCGTTGGCCGTGGCCTTGTAGTAGGGCGACTTGGCCACCAGTTCGTCGATTTCCTCTTGGGAGTACTTCTTGGTCGTGTCGTATCCGTTGACCTTCATCCAAGTGAGGAACTTGTGGTGATAGACGATGTATTCTTCGAACGCGTCGCCCGTCTCGTCCACGAAGTCGATGTGCACGGCCGGGTCGTTGGGGTTCACCTTGCGGCGGCGCTTGTAGACCGGCATGAACACCGGTTCGATGCCCGACGTGGTTTGGGTCATCAGGCTGGTGGTGCCCGTGGGGGCGATGGTCAGGCAGGCGATGTTGCGCCGGCCATATTTTGCCATGAGTTCGTAGAGTTCGGGGTCGGCTTCGCGCAGGCGGTTGATGAAGGGGTTGTCCTTTTCGCGCTCCGTGTCGTAGATTTCAAAGGCTCCGCGCTCCTTGGCCATCTGCACCGACGAGCGGTAGGCCTGCAGGGCCACGGTCTTGTGCACTTCCACGGCAAAGTCGGTGGCTTCTTGCGTGCCATATCGCAGTCCGAGCGCGGCCAGCATGTCACCTTCGGCCGTGATGCCCACGCCGGTGCGGCGTCCTTGTCCGCTCTTTTTGTAGATCTTCTCCCAGAGGTGGCGTTCTGCGCCTTTCACTTCTTCCGATTCCGGGTCGGAGTCGACTTTCTCCATGATCAGTTCGATTTTCTCCAGTTCCAGGTCGATGATGTCGTCCATCAGGCGCTGGGCCAGTTGCACGTGTTTCTTGAAGAGGTCGAAGTCGAAGTAAGCTTCGGGTGTGAACGGGTTGACCACATAGGAGTAGAGGTTGATGGCCAGCAGGCGGCAGCTGTCGTAGGGGCAGAGTGGAATTTCGCCGCAGGGGTTCGTGCTGACGGTGCGGAAGCCAAGGTCGGCATAGCAGTCGGGCACGGACTCGCGCAGGATGGTGTCCCAGAACAATACGCCGGGCTCGGCGCTCTTCCAGGCATTGTGCACGATTTTGCGCCACAACTCGCGGGCGCTGATGGTTTTCGACACCCAAGGCGACGCGCTGTCGATGGGGTATTGCTGCACGTAGGGCTTGTCCTCGATGGCGTCCTGCATGAACTCGTCGTCAATCTTGACCGACACGTTGGCGCCCGTCACCTTGCCTTCGGTCATTTTGGCGTCGATGAACGATTCCGCGTCGGGGTGCTTGATGCTCACAGAGAGCATGAGCGCGCCGCGCCGTCCGTCCTGCGCCACTTCGCGGGTGGAGTTGCTGTAGCGCTCCATGAAGGGCACGAGGCCCGTGGAGGTCAGGGCCGAGTTTTTCACCGGCGAGCCTTTGGGGCGGATGTGCGAGAGGTCGTGTCCCACGCCGCCGCGCCGTTTCATGAGCTGCACCTGTTCCTCGTCGATGCGGATGATGCCGCCGTAGGAGTCGGCTTGTCCGTCCAGTCCGATGACGAAGCAGTTGGAGAGCGAGGCAATCTGGTGGTTGTTGCCGATGCCCGTCATGGGGCTGCCGGCCGGGATGATGTACTTGAAATGGTCCAGAAGTCCGAAAATTTCTTCGGCCGAAACAGGATTCTCATACTTGTTTTCGATGCGGGCGATTTCGTTTGCTATGCGCCAGTGCATGTCCTCCGGTGATTTCTCGTAGATGTGTCCGTAGGAGTCCTTCATGGAGTATTTGTTTACCCAGACTCTTGCGGCCAGCTCATCCCCCTTGAAATACTTGAGGGAGGCTTCAAATGCTTCTTCGTAACTGTAAGCGTTCTGTTCCACAGCGGTTCTCTTTCTAAGGTTTATAACTGATTTTATAGCTAAATTTTGTAGAAGTAATAGCGGTCGGCTCTGTGCGACGATGCAAAACTACGCATGTTTTCCGACATGGCCAAGAGAAAGACTTAAAATCTTTCCTCTCGCGGCAAGGTTTTCCGTTTTTTGTGTTTAACCGGCTGTCGGTTAGTGGCTTGTATTTTTCTTACGGGCGGAAAGTTGCCCGAAAATGATATTTCTTCCGCATAAAAAGCTTTGGGATATAGTAGATTATGGCGCATTTTGTGTATCTTTGCATCAAGTAAAAATGCAAGTAAAATGATAGAGACAGTAAAAAACCGGAGAAGCATCCGGAAGTATGCCGACAAGCCTGTGGAAGAGGATTTGCTGCGCAGGCTGTTGGAAGTGTCCGAACGGACGCAAACCATGGGGAACATGCAGCTCTACAGCGTGGTGGTGACCCGCGACGGGGAAATGAAGCGCCGGCTGGCTCCGGCGCATTTCAACCAGCCGATGGTGACGCAGGCGCCGGTGGTGCTGACGGTTTGCGCCGATTTCAACCGCACGGTGCGGTGGGCGGAGCAGCGCAAGGCTGTGCCCGGATATGACAATTTTCTTTCATTCATGAACGCCGCCACCGATGCCTTGCTGTATGCGCAGACGTTTTGCAATCTGGCCGAGGCGGAAGGACTTGGGGTGTGCTACCTGGGGACGACGCTTTACATGCCGTCGCAAATCATCGACATACTGAAGTTGCCGCGCCTGGTGATGCCAGTGGCCACGCTGACCGTGGGATGGCCGGACGAATGCCCCGCGCAGACCGACCGCCTGCCGCTGGAATCGGTCGTTCATCAGGAGACGTACGGCGACTATACACCTGCCGCCATCGACCGCTTTTACAAGGAGAAGGAGGAGTTGCCCGAGAACCGCCATTTCGTGGAAATCAACCATAAGGAGACGTTGGCGCAGATTTTCACCGACATCCGTTACACGAAGAAGGACAACGAGGCCATGAGCGAAGGCATGCTCCGGGCCTTGCGGCAACAAGGTTTCCTAGATTGACGGAGAGGTATCATAGCTATAAACTTTACTGTTAAATAAATCTAAGGGAGAGGAAAAGGTCACTCTCCCTTTTTTCGTGCGGGCGGAATTTTCCTATTTTTGTTATGTCGTTTATTAACCTTTAAAAAAACATGCTTATGAGAAAAGTTTTATTCCTTTTGTGTGCGCTATGCGCGGTCGCGCTCCAAGCGCAGGAAGAGGCGCGGACGCTTCCCACGGTCATCGAGGTGGTTCCGTCTGCTTCCGAGCGTTTTGACGTGTCCCAGTTGGAAATGACGCTGGATGGGGTGGGGATGCCCGACAATGGCTTCACGTGGGATGCCGCTACCCTCACGTTCCGGGGTGAGGTGACCTATTCTTACGAGAGAGAAAATTATCTTTCGATTAAAATGCCGGACGGTTCAATCTCTTTCGAAGGTCCGCTGGGAGTCGTGGCTTATGACAACCCCTATATCACATCGGTGAACCTGAAGGCGGACTTCTCGCCTTACCATTATGTTAGCTTCGTGTCGGCCAGTCCTTCGGAGTATGAGGTGACATTGCAGGATTTGTCCTTGAATAGTGGGGATGCGATTGGTGTGGGCCCTTTGAGTGTCCATGCTGCCATGATGCCGGACGGGATGTACAAGCGGGCTGATGAATATGTATATACCGTGACCGGAGAGACAACGGACGGGATTGCCGTGGCTTTTGACGGCGGCACGGTGACGGTGGATGACCGGGATGTGGCCGTGACGGTGGGGAAGCCGTTGGCCGAGATGTCCCTGACCACTTTTACGATAGAGGATGCCGAGGGGCGTCCCGCCGAAGGGGCGGACATTTACCTGCATCCCACGGACGCGGACTTTTATACGGACGCGGACGGCAAGCTGCAAGTCTATCTGAATCCCGGGTCTTATATCTATTCCTTATATATAGGGGATGACTATATCAACATGTGGGACGTGGAGGAGGCTTTCGCGTTCGTGGCTTCAGGAAAGGAGACGAGCGTGGATTTCTCCTACAAGGACAACGGATGGAAGAAGGTGGTTTTCTCCGCCGAGATGGAGAACCCGTCGAGTGCACGGTTGGAACTGAACTGCATCGGGGTGGAGTATGACGAATATTACGGGAATGCCGACCAGCCTTATTTCGAGGTCTATATGCCGGAAGGCGAGTTCAAGTACCGTTTCGAGGTGGATAGCTATGACTTCTCCTGGCTGCCGGCCGAAGGGATTGTGAACACGGCGGAGACGCAGAAAGTGAAGCTGTCCTTTGACCGTGCGGACTATGCGGCGGTGGACTTTGAGTTGGAGAATGTGCCGGAGGAGGTTGGGAATCTTTCTGTGGTGATTTACCGGGACAATGAGGATGTGGCGGAATGTAGTGTGGCTTATCCGGTAAATCCGGAGGTTCCGGATGGGGGGATTCCCGAAGGCGGAGGAGGCACCCGTTCCATCGAGCCGTTGGAATGCGGCACGCATCTGCTTCCCGGGACGTATGTGTATGTGGTGGAGGATGCGTCGGAATGGAACAACCGTTATGATTATTATGCCATCGACACCTTGGTGGTCGGGGAGGAAGACCGGCGGATCACGGTGGATTTCGACCGTCTCTCCGTGACGGAAGTGACGCTGGCCGCACAGAATGTGCCGGAGGTGCTTTCAAACTATGACCTTTATTGTGATATAAGATATAAGCAAACATTGTCCTTGATGGACTTGAATGTGTCTGCAAACTATTCGGGCAATCCTCTGGTGGTCCGCTTGCCGGAAGGGGGCTATTCGTTCGAATGGGGGATTGAGCCTTCTTATTATTATGACGCACCGGTGGCTTTTGCCTATCAGGAGAAGCCGGATGTGTCCGGCGCGTCCATGACCTTAGGCCCGGACTTCGCGGAGATGGGCATCGCCAAGGTCCAGGCTTCCGCCATCGAGGGGCAGACGGTGGATTACCTTACGGTATTGCAAGATGGCCGTCAGTTTGCCGACGGTGATTTCTCTTCCGATGGCGAGGCTTATCTTGTGGCGCTTCCTGGTACTTACACCTTGGTGGCTGAGGCATCAGATTATGAGGGCTTCAACATCCATCTCTCGGAGAAGGACGTGACGCTCGTGGCCGGACAGACAGTGGATGTGAATCTGACGGCAGACCAGGCGCTTGAAGGTGTTTTGTTTGAGGTGGATGTGGAGAACATGGCCGGCCGGGAAATCGGGAATGCGAAGATTACGGTGAACGGTACGGTGTATGAGACGGACGCATACGGTTATGCTGTCATTTATAATATTCAAGACGATGAGGTAACCCTGCGGGTGGAGGCTCCGGGGTATCTGCCGTATGAGAAGGTGTTCCGGTTGAACAAGGTGCTGGAACTGGCCGGCGGGGCATACATGAGAATCGTGCTTCGTGCGGATGACAATCCGAGCGGCGTTGAATCGGTGGAGAGCGGCGCGTTGACGGTGGAGCGCACGGTGGTGGACCGTCAGATTGTCATTTGCAACGAGACGGACAAGGTATGGAATGTGGCTCTTGTTAGCTTGGGCGGCGAGATGCTGGAGCGCGTGGAAGCCGGTCAGGGTACGACGGTGATTCCGGTGGACGGCTTGCGTAAAGGTTTGTATCTGTTGACGATGAGTGACGGCGTGAGCCGTAAGACCGTCAAGATTATCAAGAAGTAAGGAAAACGGGGCATTATTTGTAGTAACAGAGAGGGCCTCGTCCGCACACGG
>ERZ779877.3262-NODE-3262-length-10718-cov-3.096783_pt1 | contig 10718 bp, 9 predicted proteins | sample MGYA00511556_ERZ779877 | MGnify/ENA primary metagenome ERZ779877 (study PRJEB29588, sample SAMEA2159338) | human gut metagenome | biome: human gut; feature: human-associated habitat; material: faeces | place: Denmark | collected 2008/2010 ... | reverse complement strand
GCTTTTTCAAGCTCATCGTGTGATATACCACATCGTGTGATGGCGAATTAAGCAATAAGATCAACTTAATTTAGAGTAACACAAAAAATTAAAAAACAATGAAATCAATTGAAATTAAAGGTACTGTCAGAACAGACGTAGGAAAGAAAGCAACTCACGAATTGCGTAAGAACAATGGTGTTCCTTGTGTATTGTATGGAGTGCAGAAAGACGAAAACGGCTTGCCCGTAGCTACTCACTTCTCCGTGCCCACCGAAGGACTCCGTAACTTGGTATACACACCGCACATCTATGTTGTAGACTTGAACATTGACGGTAAAATAGTAAACGCTATTTTGAAAGATATCCAGTTCCATCCTGTAACGGATGCAATCCTTCACGTTGACTTCTATCAGATTGATGAAGCTAAACCCATCGTTATGGAAGTTCCTGTTCAGCTGGAAGGTTTGGCAGAAGGTGTACGTGCCGGTGGTAAATTGGCATTACAATTGCGTAAACTGAAAGTGAAAGCTTTATACAATGTAATTCCTGAACGTCTGGTTGTAAATGTAACTAACTTGGGTCTGGGTAAAACTATCAAAGTTGGCGACCTGAGCTTTGAAGGTCTGACTTTGCTGAACGCAAAAGAAGCTGTTGTTTGTGCTGTTAAATTGACTCGTGCCGCTCGTGGTGCTCAGGCTGCTGCTGGTAAATAATCTTATTTAACAACCTGACAACAACAAAAATCCCTTTCAATGAAATACTTGATTGTAGGGCTGGGAAACATTGGTGCCGAATACCATGAAACCCGCCACAACATAGGATTTATGGTATTGGACGCCCTTGCTAAGGCGTCCAATATTGTTTTCAAGGACGGACGATACGGAGCTACAGCCACACTTTCGCTCAAAGGTCAGCAACTGATCCTGCTGAAACCATCTACTTACATGAATCTGAGCGGCAACGCCGTACGGTACTGGATGCAGCAGGAAAAGATTCCGTTGGAAAACGTGCTGATAGTAGTCGACGATCTGGCTCTTCCATTCGGAAGCCTGCGTCTGAAAGGCAAAGGTAGTGATGCCGGACACAACGGTCTGAAACATATCGCTGCCACACTGGGTACCCAGAATTATGCCCGTCTGCGCTTCGGCATCGGGAATGATTTTCCCAAAGGAGGGCAGATTGACTATGTGCTGGGAAAATTCAGTGATGAAGACTGGCAACAGATGCCCGAACGACTGGAAACGGCTGGCGAAATCATCAAGAGCTTCTGTCTTGCCGGACTGAGCAATACCATGAATCAGTTTAACAACAAATAAAACAAACAACACATGGCTGAAGCAAGAATTGACAAATGGATGTGGGCTGCCCGCATATTCAAGACTCGCACCATTGCTGCCGAGGCTTGCAAGAAAGGCAGAATATGTATCAATGGCGCACAGGCTAAGCCTGCACGTATGATAAAGCCAGGCGACGTAATTCAGGTGAAGAAACCACCTATCACTTACTCGTTCAAGGTACTGCAAGCCATAGAAAAGCGTGTAGGAGCCAAGCTGGTTCCTGAAATAATGGAAAACGTCACGACTCCCGACCAGTATGAATTGCTGGAGATGAGCAAAATCAGCGGTTTCGTAAACCGTGCCAAAGGAACGGGACGTCCGACGAAGAAAGACCGGCGAGACCTGGATGAATTCTTCACTCCGGAATATCTCGACGACTTTGACTTCGATTTCGACGACAACGACGAAGAAGAAGAATAAAAAACCGGGTATGAATTGCAGGAAACATTCCGTAATCCATACCCGGTTCTTGTTTATATCTACGATTACAAGTTTGCTTTGATGGCATCAATCAGCTCCTGATATTCAGCATCACTCAGATAGACCTTGCCCGGATTCATCTGGAAAGTTCCTCCATAGTCGGGACCATCTACATACTTCGGAGCCAGATGAAAGTGCAAATGCGAAAGCTTATCACTATATGCTCCGTAATTTATCTTCTCCGGATGGAACGCTTTGTCCATCGCACGAGTTACACGTACCACATCGGCCATAAACGCATTACGCTCTTCATCACTCAGTTCATTCAGGTCGTTCACATGATCTTTGTAAGCTACCAGACAACGTCCTCTATAAGTTTGTTCCTTAAACAGAAAGACACGCGAAACACTCAGCTGAACTATTTCAATCATCAGGTTGTGCAAGGTTTCATTGTTCTGGCAATACAGACATTCTTTCGGATCACTCTTCATAATTGTGTTCATTAAAATATTAATACTATAGTTTTGTCTAATAACTGTATGTAAACAGTTTGTTCAAATCATTTTCTTCGCCTACAACCCATACCACATCGTTTTCTTTAAACGGAGCATGTACCTGAGGGGTACGCAAGACATCTTCGCCGGCTGATTCCACACCGACTACCAGACAATGGTATTTGTCGCGTATGCCACATTCTGCAATGCTGTATCCGATAAACGGTGAATTTTTCCCGACCACGAACTGTTTCAGTTTCATCTCGTGCTTTTCAAAGTCTTCATCGTCGTAAGTATGCGTAGCTTTTTCCGCCACTTCCGCAAAGGCCGATAACTGCTCATCGGTACCGATAACCTGAAGCGTATCATTCGGGAATATGCAGGTATCGCCAGTCGGTATGTTCACCCGGTGCTTTCCCCGGATGATAGAGGCTACATGTACATCGTATTTCTTGCCGAGATCGAGTTCTTTCAGGCTCTTACCTGCCCACGATGATTCTTCCGGAACCTGAAAATCACTCAGGTGAAGATCACGATCGAGCAGACGTCCTGCGTACTCGGGTTGTTTTTCTCCCAAATATTCCTGCTGAATTTCCTTCGAACGTAAATTGTGGACGAAGGTACGTTCCAGCACAATAGACTGTTTTTTGAGGAAACGCGAAAAGATCATGCCGCATACCAGAAGAATGGCAATTCCTACCATCAGCGCTGCCGAAGCCCGGAACAGGTTTTCGATGATGAAAACAACAAAACCAATCGCAATGACGATACGCAGCAGAATCAATGAAATCAGCGGTGCATGGTTAAAGCGGCTGTCCGACCACAAAGACTTGAACTCGACCGAACGGTTTTTCTTCATGATCAGTGCACGCAGGAAAGGAGCAATAGCCGCTATGGTCAGGACTCCTCCCAGTATCTTTCCCCACAAATCGCCCAGCATGCCCGTAATCAGAGGCACAATGAAATGCAGGAACAAGGCAGTCACTGCAACCGAAAGTACAGAATAAATCAAGACGATACGAATAATGGCAGTCACCAGTTTCTTCCAGTTGTTGCTATGATTCACTACCGACGCACCCGAAGAATAGCGGTCCAGCAAGCGGCGCCAGCGAACCGGTATATACTTGTCTATCACCTGATAGGCCGGTACGGCAAGACGAATCATATAAGGAGTCAGGAAAGTGGTGATAACCGAAACAGCTACTACGATGGGATACAGGAAATGACTGGTTACCTTCAGGCTGACACCCAGTGAAGCGATGATGAAGGCAAACTCACCGATCTGTGTCAGGCTGAAGCCGCACTGCATGGCCATCTTCAACGGTTGCCCTGAAAGCAATACGCCCAAGGTACCGAAAACGGCCTGCCCCACAATGACAGCCAGCGTGATGACAAGAATAGGAACGGCATATTGGACAATCATACCAGGATCGACCATCATGCCTACCGACACGAAAAACACGGCACCAAACAGGTCCTTGACCGGGTTGACCAGCCGTTCGATAGCCTCAGCCTCAGCTGTTTCAGCCAAAATGGAACCCATGATAAAGGCACCAAAGGCTGGCGAAAATCCCGTCTGCGAAGCGATGACCACCATGGCAAAGCAAAGCCCCAAAGAGACAATCAGCAGCGTTTCGTCGCTCATCAGCTTGCGACAACGCTTCAACAAACCCGGAATGAGGTAGATGCCCACCACGAACCACAATACCAGGAAGAACATCAGCTTCAGGATGCTTTCCATCATTTCGGCCCCTTCGAAATTGTGACTGGCGGCCATCGTCGAAAGCATCACCATCAGGACGATAGCCAGGATATCTTCCAGAATCAGCACACTGAGCACCAAGCCTGCAAACTGCTTCTTGCGCAAGCCCATGTCATCGAAAGCCTTGTATATAATAGTGGTGGACGACATGGCAATCATACCGCCCAAAAAGAGGCAATCCATCCGCTTCCATCCGAAACCCGAGCCGACAGCCATACCCAGCAAAATCATGCAGAAGATAATGGTACAGGCAGCAATGATGGCCGCCCCGCCCACCTTGGCAATCTTCTTGATGCTGAAGTCGAGTCCCAGCGAAAAAAGCAGGAAGATAACACCAATATCGGCCCACGTCTGAATGTTGGCAGTATCCATTACCGAAGGCGTGTATTGCATGTGCGGACTGGCCAGAAAGCCCGCCACTACATACCCCAGCACCAAGGGTTGTTTGAGTTTCTTAAACAGCAGCGTCATCAGCCCCGCACATACCAATATCAAGGCCAGGTCGCTGATCAATGTAGCCAAATATGACATAATACGTGTTTTTATTCCGTTTCTGCAGACAAAAGTACGGATAAAAACGGAAATAGGCTACAAAAAATTATTCTTTTATCCCCAACGTCTGACGGGCATCGGCCTGCTGTTTTTCTGAGAGCTTATGTTTGTAACCGTCATAAAGATATTTACCCACCACGCTGTTTGAATGTTTCACAATCTCGGCCATTAGCAAATCGGAAAAAGCAGCCTCAATCTGCTCTTTGGACTGGTTGGAGAAATCGCGTTCGTAAAAGCGGTCGAACGACATCAGGAGGTCCATCATCTCATCATTCAGTTTCGTGTTGCCCGTATAAACCCGGTCACCCAAACCTACCTCAATGCGTCCGTTCTCCAGGACAAACGGCAGAGTTACAGGGAACATATCGCTATCATTCTCCTGCACCATCAATTCACGCACTTCGGGTACGGCCTGCACGCCTTCAAACCTGAACTTTCCATCCTCCACTTTCACACTATCCATGCGGATAGCCGGATCCAGCGCATCTTGCATATACACCATACGTCCGTTCAGCTTTGGATTGGTCACTTTTCCTTCTATCACATAACCTTTTGGGGTGGAGCTACATCCCGACAATAAAAAAGCTGCACAGGCAGCACTCAGAAAAAAGTATTTCATAGTGTTTTTCTTCGTTTTCATAGAATACATACATTGTTTATTTGTCTTTACAAAGAAAAAAAAATAATTCTAAAATAGCAAATAATACCCCAAAGAAATAACAACAAAAAAGCACCCCGCTTCCTACGTTCGGGGTGCCTTTTAAAATTATTATATTTGGACTTCTCTCAACTATCAGAAGCGGAAGCCAATTTTCAGGTTCGGAGTGGCGAAGAGGCCGATGCTGTGATGGCCTACTTTATAGGCTGCCGAACCCTTGGGACAAATCTGGATATGGTCGTAGCGATAGGATACGGGCTGAACTTCAAAGCCGAAGACCAGACCTTTGGCCAGACTATACTCAATACCGGCGACGGCACCCACACGGAGGCCAAAGATCTGACCGGCACGAGAGTTGGGCGTATAGAGCTGAACGCTCTCTTCACTTGCCTCACCGTCCATTTCCGTTTCTCCTTCACCAAAGCCTACATCCGGATTTGAAGGGTCAATGTCTGTACTTCCAGAACTACCTAAATCGTCATCCAAATAAGTCTCACCGGTATAGGGGAAACTGGTTGTAATACGTCCCATTTGCCATCCTAATACGCCACCGACGTAGAGGTTGATGCGTTCGTTTCTTGTATTGAAATAATAGTTAGAACCGAGAGCCACATTCCACGCATTACTTACACGTGCTTCCACGTACTTATAATCCTGCAGAGGCATTTCGGGAACGCTATGGTCACCTTCAATATAGTCCTTGGACGGAGTCGCATTGATATTCATGCTGAACATCAAGTTCACATCCCAGTTGTCACTCAGGAAATATTTTCCCTGAATGCCGATGAGGTTGACCAAAGAGTTCGTATTCAATTCTCCCAAACCAAGATAGATGCCCGGATCCGATGATTTAAAATCCGTGCTACCCTCACCAGGAAGTCCCACAGGATTATCAAAGTTCGATCCATTCCAATAAGTAGGCAACAGATAATACATATCCTGATTGAACATCTGGTTGTTACCGATGACAGCCGCAATCCATTGGCCCTTCTTGGGAGCAAACGACGCATCACCACCGCTGTAGTGTTGCGCCGCAAGCGGCGCAACTGTTGCTACAGACAGGAGTAATATGCATAGTTTCTTAATCATACGTCACATTTTAAGAGGTTCAATTATTCAGCTGCAAAAGCATCAAGCAGTTTTTGAAGAGCAGCAGTATAGTAATCAACATCAGCTTGCTTATTAGCAACAATTTGCTTCTTTTCAGCAACCCAATTTTCATAATATTCTGAAGTCATAACTCCATCCCATCCATACTCTTCAAACCACTTAATTTCATCTTCATATTGGGCAATTTGATATTCGATACCTGCAATCTTTGTCTGAGTTTCTTCAATCAAGGTTTCCAATGCTTTTTGGCCGTTTGTAACCTCATACTTATCAGTTACTTCATTATAAGTCACGTAATAGAACTCACCATTATCGATAGCATCTTGAATAGTATTTAATTGTCTATTAAGAACCGTCAATTCTGTTAGTTCACTATAACTAACACCATTATTAGTAAGATCAGATGATACATTTGTTAGATAATCATGATAAGGATTATCCGTGCTCACAATAGTATAAGATTGACTATTATAAGTAACATTATCATTACCTTTAATCAGATAAGCCTCCAATTCAGCTTTCCACAAATCCATATAAGCATCATCATACTTGGCAATAACAGCATCCTTTACATCATTCAATGCAAGTACACGGTCGTTAATCAAATCAGCTTGGCCATCGATGTAATTATAGAGAGCCAACCACTTATCATAATTTGCAAGTCCCGGATATTGGCCATCAAAATCCTGAGCTGCAAGATTTTCTCTATAAACACCTTGAACATTTCTATTTGTTTCAAAATCAGTAGGAATAGTAGCTTCATATCCAGCTTCATCAGCAGGAGCTTTAGTCACATCAGCCAAAACAGGTACGTAAATATCTGTAATAGAGGTATAATACCCAGAACTACTATATTCAAACTGCTCAGCTAATCCAAACAATTTATAAGACGCCAACATAAATTTATGTAACGTTGATACTCCATCTTCTGCATAGCCTTGCAATAGGCTCAAAGACATATAGTCACCTAAAAGATTCTTTGACCCTACAATAGTTGCATCAGAATTACTACCAATATAATTGTTTGCAAAATTAGTTACATTAGCATCTGTATCTAAAGGATCTACTGCAGTACCAGAAGCAGAAGTAATGCCATAAGTAGTATTTAATGATTTCAAATAAGGCTCAGCCATACCATCTACAGGATTTCTAAGGGCGGCATAAGCCTGAATCGCACTTCTTAAAGTCTTAGCACCAGCTTTCAACTGATCAGCCGTAGGAGGAGTAGTAGCATCACGCAAATCTTTGAAAGTTTTAATTGCAGCAGAAACCTTTTCATATTCTGCATCAGTAGCATTTGAGCCACCTGCATATCCATAAGCTATCAAAGCATTTTGATATGCAACATAGTTATCAACCCATTCTTTTAAGATTTTCTTATAATTAGCATTGATGTTCTTAGCGTCCACCGACAAACGTTGTTGTTCAGTTTTAACTTTTGCTGCCAAGGATGACTTAACTTGATTATCATTTTCAAAAGCTGAATTTACGAATAGGCTACCTGAGCCAAACAATGAATTATAAGCATTGACATAACCAGCCTTACCTGCAACAATAACGTTATTAGCCAATGACACGACATGAGTTTTCAAATTTTGCAATTGAATTTCATTAAACCCTAGTATAGTTGCATTCAACTCAAAATCTGCGATCATTTCTGAATAATCGGCATTAAAAATCCGATTGATATCAGTAGTCGCACTACTATAATTAGTAGTTAAAACAGTATAAAAATCAGCTTGAATTGATGCATCAACTTGAGCCACCGGTAAAACAAACGCTGTGTCTTTCTTCAACACGTTCAGAACACCTTCCATTTCACGAGAAGCATCAGCAAAAGCCCCACCATTGCGTTTTTCTTCCAATGCCATTACAGCATCGTATTCCTTTTGATCCAAAGCCGCAATTTTATTATTAATTTCAGCCTTCTTTTTATTCAATTCTGCTAAATCATTAGGATTCGTAATATTCTTATAGCTATCTAATAAACTATTGAGAATATTCAAATCATACTGCTGTTCAGCAATCAACAGTTCTCTTGAATGAACATAATTTTGATTTCGACTCACATATGCCAACTGAGACATTTCAGCTGTATACAAGTCTCCTTGAGCAACTGTCAACTCAGTTAAAGCTGTATTCAAAGCACCACGAGTCTGTAATATTTCAGCAGCAAAAGCATCATCCCGAGCTGTTAATTCTGCTACTTCCAAATCAGCCAAAGCCCTAATCAATGTAGCCTGAGCCCAAGCTGTCTTAGCTTGGGCCTCAGCCATCCAAGCCTTGTATTGCTCAACCAAGTATTCCTTTTTCTGAGTCCACTCTTCAATCAGATAATCAGCCTGAGCCTGTTTCAATTCCAAATCAATCTGCTTCATCTGCAAATCGATTTCCTCCATCTGCCTATAAATTTCTTCACGCTGTACCTTCACTAGCTCAAGTTGAGTTACTGCATCTTGATAAGCAGCCTTTGCACGAATGAAATCAGCTTTTGCCCCACGAAGATCAGTGATACCCGCCGGTTCCTCAGTGTCGATACAACTGGTGAATGTTGCAGTTGCCCCACTCATTAGTAGAGCAGCTACGAGATAAGTCCATTTTCTCATACCATTTGTTTTTAAATAGGTTAATAAAAAACTGTTTGTTATGTAAGTGATATTTCTAAATATCCAAAATCAACATAGGCTGCAAATTCATCACATAAAGCAAGATTATAATCAACACTTACAAGAAAGAATGTTTTTCATCACGCGTTTCTTCAAGCCACTCATTCATTAACAATCATTTCACTCATCCGCACTATCATTAACACTCATTTGCGCCTTATGCCGACAAATATAAAGTATTCATTTTAGAAAAACAAGAAAATAGCCATAAAAAAACGAGATCTATTCGCATTATAACATAATAAATTACGATTTATCACGGTTTTCCATGACACACGCAAAAGACACATGTACAACTTTTAACTATTCAAAAAAGAATGTATAAACACGAATAAATCATCTTATCCACAAATATGCGTATTTTAGTAATAAAATTTATTGTACAAAATACAATTATACATATGTTTTATAACATAGTTTATAAACATATACAATGTTTAAATATATTATCAACATAGACCAATAATCGCGAAAAGCAGCATAATAACCATAGAAAACAAACATTCAATCACAAAAAGGAGACCAAGAGACATACCACCAATACTGAATATGACAACCGCATGACGGTATTCTCGCATACTAAGAAAAGACAAAGACACCATATTAATATATACATCCTAACAACCCTTTCACAAACAAGCGATAAGACATACACAACCTGCCAACAACTTTCCTACCCTCTGACGACAAAACATACACATCCTGCATCCAGCAAAACTGCCATCAAGACAACCACCTGACAGCATACAGACAATGGCATGGCGAAATCGTCCCACCTTATCCGGTCTTAAATTAATTGCGGAAATATTTCTCTATTCGGCAAGAATTCGCTTTCTTTGTAGCATGTTTTAAAGTATAACCTACGATTAAATAAATAAAGTTATGAAGATTTCACACATTGAGCATCTGGGCATTGCCGTAAAGAGCATCGAAGAAGCCCTGCCGTATTACGAGAACGTATTGGGTCTGAAGTGTTACAACATCGAGACTGTCGAGGACCAGAAAGTGAAAACGGCCTTTCTGAAAGTGGGTGAAGTAAAAATCGAACTGCTGGAACCGACTTCACCGGACAGCACCATTGCCAAATTTATCGAAAAGAACAACGGTAACGGCGGCATGCACCACCTGGCATTCGCCATCGAAGACGGCGTGGCCAACGCGCTGGCATCGGCCGAAGCCGCCGGCATCCGCCTGATAGACAAGGCTCCGCGTAAAGGTGCCGAAGGACTGCACATCGCTTTCCTGCACCCGAAATCCACGCTGGGCGTACTGACAGAACTTTGCGAGAAACCGGAATAAAGGAGTGACGAGCTACCAGCGACAAGTGACGAGCGAATTTTATACGGACGTTGAGACTTGTACCTCGTAGCCCCGTAGCCTGTAATCAAACAAAAAATCATACATTACTAAAATTCTAATAACGATGAGCAATCAATTAGAGAAAATCAAAGAGCTGATCGACCGTCGCGCCGTAGCGCGTCAGGGCGGTGGCGAAAAGGCTATTGCCAAGCAACACGATAAAGGCAAATATACAGCCCGCGAACGCATAGCCATGCTGCTGGACGAAGGCAGCTTCGAGGAAATGGACATGTTCGTGGAACACCGTTGCACCAACTTCGGCATGGAGAAGAAGCACTACCCCGGCGACGGCGTAGTAACCGGTTGCGGCACCATCGAAGGCCGCCTGGTGTATATCTTCGCGCAGGACTTCACGGTATCGGCCGGCTCGCTGTCCGA
>ERZ779877.3261-NODE-3261-length-10719-cov-3.162228_pt1 | contig 10719 bp, 6 predicted proteins | sample MGYA00511556_ERZ779877 | MGnify/ENA primary metagenome ERZ779877 (study PRJEB29588, sample SAMEA2159338) | human gut metagenome | biome: human gut; feature: human-associated habitat; material: faeces | place: Denmark | collected 2008/2010 ... | reverse complement strand
GACTACGACATGTGCGACCGCCTCTACTTCGACGAGCTGTCGTTCGAGCGCGTGCTCGACGTCATCGACCTCGAGCAGCCGCGCGGTGTCATCGTTTCCGTGGGCGGACAGATACCGAACAACCTGGCCATGAAGCTCTACCGCCAGTCGGTACCTGTGCTGGGCACGTCGCCCGTCTCCATCGACCGTGCCGAGAACCGCAACAAGTTCTCCCACATGCTCGACCAGCTGGGCATCGACCAACCGGCTTGGCAGGAACTCACCAGCCTGGAAGATGTGAAAGGCTTTGTAGAGAAGGTGGGCTATCCGGTACTGGTGCGTCCGTCTTACGTACTCTCCGGTGCTGCGATGAATGTATGCTACGATGAAGAAGAACTGGAAAACTTCTTGAAGATGGCTGCTGAGGTATCTAAGGAATATCCGGTGGTGGTATCCCAGTTCTTGCAGAACACCAAGGAGATTGAGTTCGACGCTGTTGCCCAAAACGGTGAAGTGGTAGAATACGCCATCTCCGAGCACGTAGAGTTTGCCGGTGTACACTCCGGTGACGCTACGCTGGTATTCCCGGCACAGAAGATTTACTTTGCAACGGCACGCCGCATCAAGAAAATCAGCCGCCAGATTGCGAAGGAACTCAATATTTCCGGTCCTTTCAATATCCAGTTCCTGGCACGCAACAACGAGGTGAAGGTTATCGAGTGTAACCTCCGTGCATCGCGCAGCTTCCCGTTCGTATCCAAGGTGCTGAAGCGTAACTTCATCGAGACTGCTACCCGTATCATGCTGGACGCTCCCTATACACAACCGGACAAGTCGGCATTCGACATCGACCGTATCGGTGTGAAGGCAAGCCAGTTCTCCTTCTCCCGTCTGCACAAGGCAGACCCGGTATTGGGTGTGGACATGTCGTCTACGGGCGAGGTAGGCTGTATTGGCGACGACTTCTCCGAAGCATTGCTGAATGCCATGATTGCTACCGGATTCAGAATCCCCCGTCCCGAGAAGGGCGTGATGTTCTCCTCCGGAGCCATGAAGTCCAAGGTGGATTTGCTGGAGCCCAGCCGGATGCTGGCGGCCAAGGGGTATGACATCTATGCCACCGAGGGCACGGCCCGCTTCCTGAACGACAACGGGGTGCCGGCCATTGCCGTGCATTGGCCCGATGAGCACACGTCGGCCGAGAACAACGTGCTGAAGATGATTGCCCAGCACAAGTTCGACTTGATTGTGAACATCCCCAAGGACCAGACCAAGCGCGAGCTGACCAACGGATACCACATCCGCCGCGACGCCATCGACCACAACATCCCGCTGATGACGAACGCCCGCCTGGCCAAGGCCTTCATCGAGGCCTTCTGCACCATGAAGCTGGAGGATATCCAGATCAAGAGCTGGCAGGAGTACGAGTAATCGCACGCAGATTTATATAAAATACGCCCTGTAAGGTCCAAGCCTTACGGGGCTTTTTTATTCCCGGCAATGAGAAAAAGGAGCTGAAATGATGGCTTTCTCATTATTTTATTGTACCTTTGCAAACAGAAATAAGAATAAAACATGATAGTTTGTATAGCAGAGAAACCGAGTGTGGCTAAGGATATCGCCCGAATCATCGGGGCTACCACGGCACGCGACGGTTATATGGAAGGTAATGGTTACCAAGTAACATGGACCTTCGGCCACCTTTGTGAGCTGAAGGAACCGGATGATTATACTCCGATGTGGAAACATTGGAGCCTTTCGGCGTTGCCGATGATTCCACAGCGATTCGGTATCAAGCTCATCAACGATGAAGGCATCAAGAAGCAGTTTGCTACCATCGAGAAACTGATGCAGGCTGCCGACAGCATCATCAACTGCGGTGACGCCGGACAGGAAGGAGAGCTTATCCAGAGATGGGTGATGCAGAAAGCGCAGGCGAAATGCCCCGTCAAGAGATTGTGGATTTCTTCCATGACCGATGAAGCCATCAAGCAGGGCTTCCAGGAACTGAAAGACCAGACCGAATACCAGTCACTCTATCTTGCCGGACTTTCCCGTGCCATCGGCGACTGGATTCTCGGCATGAATGCTACCCGACTTTACACATTGAAATATGGACAGAATCGACAGGTGCTCAGCATCGGTCGGGTGCAGACCCCTACCCTTGCCCTCATCGTAAACCGCCAGAAGGAAATCGACAACTTCGTTTCCGAACCTTACTGGGTACTCGCCACCATCTATCGCGACACCCAGTTTACGGCAACCAGCGGCAAGTTTACCAGCAAGGAGGAAGGCGAGAAGGCTTTCAGCACCATCGCCGGCAAACCCTTCACCGTTACGGATGTAAGCAAGAAAAAGGGAAACGAGGCGCCACCTCATCTCTACGACCTCACCTCACTGCAGGTAGATTGCAACAAGAAGTTTGCCTACTCTGCCGATATTACGCTGAAGCTCATCCAGAGTCTCTACGAGAAGAAGTACACCACTTATCCTCGTGTAGATACCCAGTTCCTGACCGACGATATCTATCCGAAATGTCCGCAGATTCTGAACGGTGTGAGCCAGGCAAAGATAGCCAGTCAGCAGAAATACCTCCCACTCATCCAGCAACTCGCAGCCACCGGCAAGAAGTTGCCGAAGAGCAAGAAGGTATTCGATAACAGCAAGGTAACCGATCACCACGCCATCATCCCAACCGGAGTTCCGCCAACCGGACTCACCGATATGGAGGCGAATGTCTATGATCTCATCGCCAAGCGATTCATCAGCGTGTTCTATCCGGACTGTAAATTCTCTACCACCACCGTATTGGGCGAAGTCATCAACGAAGACGGACCAAAACCGGAGAAGATAGAGTTCAAGGTAAGCGGTAAGGAGATTCTCGAACCGGGCTGGCGAGTAGTCTATGCCAAGGATACGAAGAATGCCGATGACGACGATGCAGATAACGCCAACGGAAACGCAGACTCAGGAAACGGCGCCAAGAAGGAAGTGGTAGAAGAAAGAACCCTCCCATCCTTCACAAAAGGCGAATCGGGAGAACATCAGCCTACCCTGACGGAGAAATGGACCACGCCACCTAAGTATTATACCGAGGCAACCCTGCTCCGTGCGATGGAGACAGCCGGCAAATTCGTAGAAGACGAAGAACTTCGTGCTGCATTGAAGGAGAACGGAATCGGCCGACCTTCCTCCCGTGCCGGCATCATCGAGACCCTCTTCAAGCGCCACTACATCCGTCGCCAGCGCAAGAATCTGATGGCAACCCCGACAGGCATCGAACTCATTGACACCATCCATGAGGAACTGCTGAAGAGTTGCGAACTGACCGGTATCTGGGAGAAGAAGCTCCGCGACATCGAACGCAAAAACTACGACGCTGCCCAATTTGTCAACGAACTCAAGGATCAGGTCGCCCAAATCGTGAGCGAGGTGCTGGCTGATTCGTCCCAGCGTCACATCGCCATTACCACCGACGAGGACCTGAAAAAGACTTCTAAGAAAAAAGCCTCCACCAAAGGAGCAGCTTCCGCCAAAGAAGCTGCTCCACAAAAGGAGGGAGACTCATCTAAAGAAGCAATCTCCACGAAAGTAGGAGGCTCCGCGAAAGAACCGGTTTCCTCAAAAGAAAAAACCTCCCAGAAAAAAGGAACCTCCCCGAAAGAAGAGTCTCCCGATCCGCTTGTCGGCCAACCCTGCCCAGTGTGCCACCAAGGCCATATCATCAAGGGTAAGACGGCCTACGGTTGCTCGCGCTGGCGCGAAGGTTGCACGTATCGCCAACCCTTCAACGCCGAGTAGGCCTTCAACGGCGGGTAGTCACCGTTTTTATGATCATCCTCAAGAGCGAAATCATAAGTATTCTACGAGAACACATTTATAAGTATTCTACGAGAACAAACCTATAAATATCCTACGAGAACGCAAACAGGGGGTGGGGCACGGGAAAATCCCGCAGCCTCACCCCCTGAGTATAGGTAGTGGCGAAGACTTAGAGCTTCGGCGGATTGCGCTTGTTGCCCTCGGTCAGGAATCCATGGCGGTAGGCATGGAGGAGCTCCTGGAGGTCCTCGATTTGGCGGCGCAGCTCCTTACCCTTGTCAGTATCGGCCACACGCAGGCTCCGATAGTTCATCTCAACGATCTGCGTAGTACTGCGAATGTCCGTGCCACGCTTGATGGCATCGTCGGTAGAGGTAAACGGCTCATGCTGGACGAGCTGGAATCCGCGGCTGTGATAAACGAGGGTGTAGCCGGCAATACCGGTCTCTTTGTGATAAGCCTGGGCGAAACCGCCATCGATGACCATCAGTTTGCCACCCGCCTTGATGGGGTTCTCGCCCTTGCTGACATGGACGGGGACGTGGCCGTTGATGATGTGGCGATTCTTGCCCTCCACCTCAAACTCGTCGAGGATGCGGTCGGCCGTGGCCTCGTCGTCACGCAGGGCATAGTAGAAGCCCTTGTTCTCCTTGTGGGTCTCCTTCTCGGCCAGGAAGTAACGCTCGAAGGTAGCCATCTTCGCCTTGTCGAAGAGCGGGCTGTCGGGTCCGCACCACAAGTAGCAGAAGTAGTCGATAGCCTCCTGGCGCAGTTTCGGATCGCAGTCCTGCTGGAAGGCTGACCGGATCATCATACCGAGATGATAGAGAAGCTCGCGACCCTTGTAGCTCTTGCCTGGCAGGATTTCCACAGCCTTGAACGATCCATCGGCGTTGAGGGGAATGGAGGCGTGGTAGAGGAGGTTGCCATTGACTTTCTTGAACATGCAGCCGCGGCGCAGGATGAGGTTGATGTGACTGCGCAACTTCTCACTGACGACGAAGGAGTGGTGGAGCTTCGATATGAGCACCTCTTCCTCGGGCGTGAGCTTGTTGGGATGAGCCGGGTCGATGGTGGGGAAGTGGCAGGAGAGCATCTTGTAGGCCTTGCCATCCACACGGCAGGTGCCGGCCTTGAAGTCGATCGCCTCCAGGAGCTTGCGGCTGCCCATCTTCCACAGCGGGTGCTTATCAACAAGGGCGGCTTCGAGCTTAAACTGGATGACGCTGATGGCTTTGTGCATGCGGGCAATGAGGAGGCGGCTCTTGTCGTCGATGGCCACATCCTTGGAGACCTTGGGCAGGAACTCCTGACACGGATCGTCGCCATAGACGTCCATGGCAAAGGTGGCAAGGTTGACGAGGTTGATGCCGTAGCCGTCCTCCAAGGTCAGCATGTTGTCGTAGCGCAGGGCGATGCGAACGACGTTGCATATACAAACATCGTTGCCTGCGCACGCGCCCATCCACAGCACGTCGTGGTTGCCCCACTGTATGTCCACGCTGTGGTGGCCCATGAGGTTGTCCAGAATTACGTCGGCGTGGGGGCCGCGGTCGAATATGTCGCCGACTATGTGCAGGGTATCCACCGCCATGCGCTTTATGAAGGTGCAAAGCTCCGTTATGAGAGTATCCGCCATGCCGGTGTCTATTACGGAGCGGATTATGTTGTCGTAATAGGTATGTTTGTTGTGCTGGTCCTGTGGATTGAGAAGCTCCTCCATTATGTAGGCAAAGTCCTGTGGCAGCGCCTTGCGCACCTTGGAGCGGGAGTACTTTGACGCGGTGTAGCGGGCCATCTCGATCAGCCTGTGCAGCGTCACCCTGTACCAGTCGTTGAGGCCGAAGGAGGCCCTTTCGTGTATGCCGTGGAGGGTCTCCACGGGATAGTATATGAGCACCGCAAGGCCGCGGCGTTCCTCTGAAGTCAGGGTGCTTTCAAACAGCTCTTCTATCTTTTCGCATATGGCCCCAGAGGCGTTGTTGAGTATATGGAGGAAGGCCTCATGCTCGCCGTGTATGTCGCTCATGAAGTGCTCGGTGCCCTTTGGAAGGCTGCGTATGGCCTCCAGCTTTATTATCTCCGCACAGGCGGACTGTACCGAAGGGAATTCCCGTGAAAGCAAGGTTAAGTAGCGGATATCCTGCTCCATGAATAAGCTCCTCCAAAAGTAATTATTATAGGTATATTATAGCATATAAGCTGTAAAAATAAAGAAGCCCCTCAAAAAGAGGGGAATATATTATTTTATCAATAAGCAGCACAGGTCATTCACGTTGGTTCCTGTGGGGCCTGTGAATATAAGGCCGTTTATCTGTTTTAAGGCGTTGTAGGAGTCGTTGTCCTTCAGCACGTCGGGTATGGAAATGCCCAGCGCCTCAAGCTGTCCCTTGGTTTCTCCGGTGACTATGCCGCCCGCCGCGTCGGTAGGGCCGTCGGTGCCGTCCGAGCCTACGGAGAAGAGGCATACGTCCTTCATGCCCGCGATGCCCATAGCGCCGGACAGGGCCAGCTCCTGATTGCGGCCGCCTGAGCCCTTGCCGGTTATGCGCACCACAGTTTCTCCGCCCGCAATGAAGGCGAGGGGTTCCCCGGCGCCCCTGTGGTACTGGGCGACGGAGGCTAAGAAGCTTCCCGCCTCCTTTGCTTCGCAGCAGAGCGAGGCCGTGAGAACAACGGGCCTGTAGCCCAGCCGCCTGGCAGTTTCCGAGGCGGAGGCGCAGAGCTGGGTTACGCTGCCGGTGACGATGGTTTCAACATTATTTAGCTCCTTGGGAGTCTCGACATCCATAAGTGACAGAGCTTTGTCGGAAAGCTTCAGGCCGTACTTGGAAATTATGGCATGGGCGTCGGCATTGGTAGAGCTGTCGGGGCAGGCGGGGCCTGAGGCTATCATGTCCAGAGGGTCGCCTATTATATCGGAAAGGATTATTGCGATAATGCGGGCGCCGCCGCAGGCCATGGCGAATCTGCCGCCCTTTACTGCGGAGAGCCGCTTGCGAATGGTATTCATTTCGGTTATATCGGCGCCGGAGGCCAGCAGCTGCCTGTTCACGTCCTGCAATTCCTCCAGCGATACCAGCGGGCTTTCAAACAGGGCGCTGCCGCCGCCGGAAACCAGGAATATCAGCGTATCCTTTGGGGTCAGGCTATGGGCAAGGGAAAGGGCCGCCTCCGCCCCGCGCACGGAGTTGTCGTCAGGCACAGGATGCCCCGCCTCATATATGGCGATATCCTCCGAAAAGCTGCCTGCGGAGTGGCCATACTTGGTTATGATCACGCCCTTTTCTATGCGGCTGCCAAGGTGATCATATGCCGCCCTGGCCATTTGATAACCCGCCTTGCCTATGGCCACCAGCCTTACCTTATGGGGCAGGCTGACGGAGCCGAGGGCTGCCTTTACTGCGTTGTCCGGCATCGCCCGGTCAATGGCTTCTTTTATGATGAGATGTGCATCGTCAAGTACGTTCATATAAAATCCCCCCATGCAGGCGTTTTGATCTATTATATTTTCGTGTATTATAATAAAATAACGGAGCGGGGCGCAACCTTTTTATGGCGCTGTCCGTCTAATATACAGAAAACCGCAATACGGAGGATATTTTTGCTATGAAGAAAAGACTGATTAAGCTGATCGCCCTCGCTATGTGCGCCGCCATGCTCACCGGCTGCGCCGCGTCCGGCGGAGTGAAGAACCTTACCGATGGCGTAAATGCGGCGGATGTGACGCTGCCCGAAGTGACCGACTATACCATGATAGGCGACCTCGGCGCGGGGCTGATGCAGTACGCGGCGGCGCAGGAAGCCGAAAACCCCGTGCTTTCCCCGCTTTCGGCCTATCTCTGCCTTGCCATGCTCATGCCCGGAGCAAATGAGAACACAAAGGCGGAATTCGAGAAGATACTTGGAGCAGACTGGGACTACGTTTCCGCCCTCGCCGCCGATATAGCCGCACAGCTTGAAAAGACCGGCGGCAGCACCAAGCTCGACCTTGCCAATTCCATCTGGACGGACGACGACAAGGCCGTTATAGAGGAGGAATGGCTAAAGACCGTAAAGGCGTATTTCGGCCCCGACATATACAGCGCCGACCTGCCCAGCGACGGGGCTCTGAAGGCAATAAACAAGTGGGTGAACGACAAGACCAACGGCATGATACCCAAGCTCCACGATGAAAACTACGACAAGGATACCATAATGGTGCTGCTCAACGCCCTTTATATGAAGGCGGACTGGGCACATAAGTTTGAAGGCAACTACACAAACGACCGCGAGTTCACCAAAGCGGACGGCAGTACCGTTACCGTGCCTTTCATGAACATGTTCGAGGCCTATGAGAGCTACATAAAGACCGAGGACGCGGAGGGCATAATGCTGCCCTATGACGACGGCAGGCTGGCCTTTATAGCCCTTAAGCCCGGCAGCGGCGACGCACGGGGCTATGCCGCCTCCCTCACCGGGGCAAAGCTGAAGGAAGCCTTGGCCGCTGCCAAGGCGGATACCTTCGTGACCGTCAACATGCCCAAGTTTGATACCGAATACTCGGTATACCTGACCGACGCCCTCAAGGCCATGGGCATGACCGACGCCTTCGACCCGGACCTTGCCGACCTTTCCGGCGCGGGCAGGGGCGTTGACGGGCCGCTGTACATATCCTATGTCTTCCAGAGGGTAAAGGTGGATGTGGACGAGGAGGGCACCGAGGCCGCCGCCGTTACCGAGATCGCCACGGCGGAGGGCTGCGCGCTCCCTGCGGATGAGCCCATAGTGCTGACCTTCGACAAGCCCTTCGTATACGCCATAGTCGATACCGAGACCGGCGTGCCCCTCTTTGCGGGCGTAATGGAGAACCCCGAGGCGAAGTAAAAAATAATTAGAAAAATCAAAAAAGCGGCTTAAAGCCGCTTTTTTGGTATTGCGGATCAGCTAAACCCTAATCATCTATATCTTTGTCCTGCTTGACTATCGCTCCGGAAACGGCGTCTATTTCGTATTCATACTCAAAGCCGTTGCACTTGAAATCTATCTCATATACCATGCGGCCATCCTCTTTATCCAGCTTGCATTCGTATTCGGTTATGCTGCCGCTGTCAAGTCCGGCATGTGAAAGAGCTGCGGATTTTGCCTTTGCCTCGCCTATATAGCCTCTGTCGGCTGACTGCTGCTCATTCTTTTTATTGTCCTTTGGATTTTCCTGCTTTTTCCCGTCCTTTGTGTTTTCCGCCGGCTCACCTTCGTATTTGAGTATTTCTCCGGTATTCGCGTTTATGTCGTATTCATACTCCCTGCCGTTCCAGTCAAACTCCAGCTCGTATATCATGGCCCCGTGCTCATAGTCCATTTCAAACTCATAGCCGAGTATTTCTTCGGCCTTTGCCCCGGCGTGAGCAAGAGCTATTTCCTTTGCTTTGGCCTCGCCTATATAAGCGCTGTCGCTGGCGGCACCCTCTGCCGTTACGTTGGTTATGCTCTTGCTGCCGGATTCCCCTATCAGGTTCAGTTCGTTTACGCTGAGCCCCGCCAGCTCGTCAAAGGTATGAGCGGCATTGTTTTCGGTTATTTGCTTTATCAGCTGAGCTTTTCCTTCGGTTATGCCGTACTGCTCCGCAAGGCGTTTTGTGTCAGGATCGTTACTTATAGTCTGACTCAGCACCGCGCCCTTGAAGCTTCCTGTATCCAGCATATCCTTTACCTCTGCGCTCAGCCTGTTTTGCATTTCCGCGCTCTTTATGGGATCGTCGCTATCTACGCTTATAAGTATGGAGTTGGCCAGTTCGGATATATATCCTTCCCTAAGCATTGAACCTATTATGGCGTTTACCGCCACCCTGAGGTCGCTTCCCTTAAGCTTCATATCGCCTATGACCTTTACTCCGTCCTCGTTTTTCGGGGTTACCAATACTACCTGTTCCTTCTTATTCACCCCAAGCTCTATGCTTGGGTTAACATCCAGCGCTACGGTGGAAGCTACGCTGTGATTGGCTCCGTATAAGTATGTTCCAGTTACTATCAGAACCAGCGCCGCTGCCGCTGCCATAACCCTGCTGAATACTCTGCCGCTTTTCTTTTTTGCCGTATTTTCCAATATTATTACCCTTCCTTTCTGCTCCTCGCATTTTCCCATTACTTCTTTAAGATTATTCGGAGCGGCATTGCCAAATGCCCGTCTTACGCTTTCTTCCGTACGCCTGTTGCTCACTTTAAATGCCCTCCCTTTTTTCAAGTTTTGATTTAAGCTTTTTTATTGCCCTGCTGTATTTTGAAAGCACCGTCGCAAGCGGCAGGCCGAGAAGCTCAGCCGTTTCCCTGTGCTTCATGCCGCCTACGGCATGGAGTATCACTACCTGCCGCTCGCTGTCGTCCAGAGCCTTCAGGCACTGCTCCAAAACCAGCCTGTCCTCCGGCGTGGCCGGCGTCTGCTCAAGGTATTTGTCCCAGTCCTCCTCCGGAATGTCGGAATGCTTTCCCCGCTCCCGCAGTTTTTCCATGCAGAGATTTCTGGTTATTGTTATAAGCCAGGCCATCGGCTTGCCCTGGGGCCTGTATCCCGCCGCGCCGAGGTAAACGCGCACAAAGCATTCCTGAGCTATTTCCTCCGCGTCGTGGGAGTTTTTAAGCAGGGACAGCGCGAAGGCGTATACTGAAGGATTGGCTATCCGGTACAGCGGCTCCATGGCAGCCGTGTTCCCCGCTGACAGCTCCATCATGCAGTTCTCCATTTCTTCCCGTTCGCTCTGCCCACATTCAGCAACAGCATTCAGGCATATAAGCATATTCTCTTACTCCTTTCACCCTGTAAACGGAGAATCGTTGGTTTTTATTGCAAATAAATTATATAATTTTGTAAAACAATATGATAAGCTTGATTTAACTGCTTTAGAAAAGGATATTATTGTTAAACATATGTATCCACATACT
>ERZ779877.3258-NODE-3258-length-10727-cov-3.333958_pt1 | contig 10727 bp, 10 predicted proteins | sample MGYA00511556_ERZ779877 | MGnify/ENA primary metagenome ERZ779877 (study PRJEB29588, sample SAMEA2159338) | human gut metagenome | biome: human gut; feature: human-associated habitat; material: faeces | place: Denmark | collected 2008/2010 ... | reverse complement strand
ATAATTAATGTAATTAATACTCCATTACTCATCTAATATCTAATCCTTTCTAATTTATTTTTCTTTTCTTTCATTGAGGTTTTAGTATATATTGCTGTTGTATTTATATCTTTATGACCTAAAATATCCGCTAATTCATCTAAATCAATTCCATTTTCTTTACACTGTTTAGCAAAGAGATGTCTCCAAGCATGTGGATGGATTTTTTTAGGATTGATTTTTGCACTTCTTGCTATTTTTTTTAGTCTCCTCCAAATAGTAGAATTATTTAACATTTGATTTTCATTTACAGGACTAATAAAGATATAGCCACTCTTTATTTTATGATCCTTACAGTAGTGCTTAAGATCCCTCTTTAATTCGTTAGTCATTATAAGGACTCTTTCTTTACCTTTGTTATAAGCCCCTTTTATATAATTACTATCTAGATTTTCAACAGTAAAATATTTTAGTTCTTCTATTCTAGCACCTACATGAGCAAATATTTGAATAATATAGTACATATCCATCATATTCATTTTTTTAGCCCATCTAAGCATTCTTTTATGTTCTTGTATTTCAATCTGTTCTTCCAAGACTGATTTTGACTGCTCTTTAAATTGTTTTATCCTATAATCTTTATCTTTATTTTCAGAATCACCATAACCAAGAAACTTTAAAAACTTATTAATGACAACTATATATTGATTTCTGCTTTTTATTGAATATTTTTCAATTAGACTATGTTTCCAATCAATCATTAGACTCTTACTTAAAGTAAAATCATTATCTACAAAATCAATGAATTTATCAATTGCATTTTCATAACTTACTAGAGTTTTTTGAGCCAATTCTTCTAATTTTAACATTTCTATAAACTCTTTTTTCTTTTCTTTTTGCCACTGTTTTTAGGCTTACTAGAAGTCTTGTTTGGCTTTTTTACTGTAGGTTTTGCTGTACCTCTAGTTCTATCTGCTGTACTTCTTGTTGTAGTTTTTCTAGGTGGTCTATTATTCAAATCGTTCCTTGAAAAGCTACCTTTGTTTAAATTATTGTCATTTGTCATAATTTACCTCCATTAAGGTTAAACCATTTGGAACTAATGTTTTTCCTGCTTTTGTTCTTGGAATTCTTATTGTTATATTATCACTTGCTAATTGAAATGTATCTCTATCTCCTGAAAGTATTGTAACTTCTAGTCCTTGCTTTTCTCCATATTTTGCAAGTGTACCTAAAATATCATCACCTTCATATCCTTCTTTTTCAATAATATCTATATTGTCTGTTTTTCTTGCTAATATACAAGGGTGAATAACCACAGGCTTTTTATATTTTAACAAATTAGGTACTATATATTGAGATACCCATTGCAAATACCATCGTAACTGATGACTCAATATATATTCATATGGTTCTTCATCTTTAAGCTCTACAACTTTAACATGTATTTCTTCATCATTCTGCTCAATAATCAAAGTATCAATCTTCTGCATCCCGACACCACAAGCCACTTCATTTCCCACCCAGGCACTTCCATTTCCTAATGGCAGGAGAAGCTTCTTTAGTATGCCATCATCATATTTTTGCATAACATAAGCCTGTAAATGTGTTTCAAAAGCATTTTTCTTACCGGCTTTATATAATAATCTCGGTTTAATATCCAGGCTTTTCCTTCTACCATTATACTGTTTTGTTCCCTTGGCAGTAATAATTCTTACCTCTCCTTCATCAAAAGTAAATCCAGCTCCTTTTAGTTGATTATCCTGGTTCTTTTTCTTAATTTTACATAATAGATCTTCAAATTCATATGGCGTAATCATAGTACAGCCCCTATTACCTTTAAGCTTACGATAAATCAAGCTCCAACATAATTCATATGGTGCTTCTTTTCCTGTAAGATCATCAAGATACTCATGTTCGGTTATACCATAAGAATAAACTGTATCTGCCTCTATTTCAATTCGATATGATAAGCCCTTCCCCAATTCATCTGATAAATAATTCTTATTATCATTTTCATCAAAAAAAGCTGCTGATTTTGCTTTAAATATGCCAAAGAACATCCCCGGATTATTAACCGTTGCCTGTAAATAAAAAATAATCTTATCATCTGGTCTTATCCGCGAAATATCTGCTATCATTCCAACTAAATTCCTTTCTGTAGTTGGCTGAAATTTAATGTCTGATTTTTCTAAAAACAGGCTCATTCTATTTTTTGCCCCTGTACCTGCAAACATATACTCTAAATGCTGCTTAAATGTTATCTGATTAACAACAAATACATGAATATTCATAATATCACCCCATTAATAACTCTGTGTATTTTATTTTTTCTCCTGAAGATGTCTCCTAAATTCTATAGGATCATACCAATAACAGCCTATACATGCATTCTCCTCATTATTATGCTTCGCTCCTCCCTTATAGTATGACATTGGATAACCAAGTTGTTTAGCATCGTATCTTATACCCGTTCTCATACACTCTTTACAGAACTGTCTTTTAGCATCATTAGCTGCTTTACTCAACGCCTGAAAATCTGATAATCTCTGAGCTTCATTTTTCATAACCCTTGCCTCATTTTTCATTCCATTTTTATGATCAACCTCTGGATTTGACGTTCCAAGCACCACACATCTTCTTGATTTTATCTCTCTTTTTATAGACGCATTAATGTGCTGTGAATAATCTCCATTATTAAATCCATTAAGTCTTATTCTGTCGATGCTATTCCCCGGTGTATCTTTCTTATAAAATTCAACATTATATTTTTTTGCCAATGTTGATTCTTTTCTTGCCCATGAAGCTCCATTTCCAAATGTTAAATCTGCATACTCACCCACAAATTCAGACACATACACCCATCTGCTTACACCATTCTTATCTGGAGCGGCAAGCTTAAGAAAAAGTTCTGTTTTAGTCATTTTCTTTCTCCTCCATCCCTATGTACAAATATATAAGTTACATCAATATTTTAATACAATTATATAAAGCACAATCCCAAAAGTCTATAACCAACATATTATATATCTATTAAATAAGAAAACCAGCAGCACCTCCCCAGCACCAAAACAAGCCCTTCATAAGCCAACCTTCAATGCCAGCGAAAGCCACTGCTGGTTTTCACCTATTATTTATTATATGTTTCTAAGATCCAAGTATTATAGATACAGCCACTATCTACACATTAGTAAATCTCTTAGCATGCACATCATGCATTTCTGTCATTATCTTGCCTTATTCTTTATCTCTGTATCAATCTTTTCTACGAACTCATCAAGTCCAAGTGTTGTTGTATCCTGCTGTCCGTGAAGTCTGTATGATACTGTCTTGTTCTCCTGCTCGTTAAATCCAATAACAAGAAGATATGGAACTTTCTGGATCTGTCCCTCACGCATACGGTAACCAAGCTTTTCTGCTCTGTCATCAAGTTCTACTCTTACATTTTTAGCTTCAAGAGCATCAACGATTTCGTGTGCATAATTCATAATCTCATCATTATCTGTCTTAACTGGCATTACTCTTACCTGAACTGGTGCTAACCATGTTGGAAGGTTACCCTTTGTTTCTTCAAGTATATATGCCATAAATCTGTCAAGAGAACCAAGTATAGCTCTGTGAAGTACAACCGGCGTCTTCTTCTCGCCATCCTTGTCAACATATGAAAGGTTGAACTTAGCTGGAAGACAGAAGTCTAACTGGCATGTAGATAATGTGATTTCATTACCAACAGCCGGCTTAACATTAACATCAAGCTTAGGACCGTAGAATGCAGCTTCACCGATTTCTTCTGTATATTCAATACCAAGACTGTTCATAACATCTCTTAAAGCATTTTCAGCCTTATTCCACATTTCATCATCATCGTGGTACTTAGTCTTATTTTCTGGATCCCTAAGTGAAAGAACGCAACGGTAATCTGTAATTCCAAAATCCTTGTATGTTGAGAATATAAGGTCAACTACCTTAGATATTTCATCTTTAATCTGCTCCGGTGTTACAAAAAGGTGGGCATCATTCTGGCAGAAATGTCTTCCTCTTTCAATACCCTTTAATGTTCCACTTGACTCATATCTGAAATCGTGTGCTATCTCACCAATTCTTATAGGAAGATCCTTATATGAGTGAAGTCTGTTAGCATATATCATCATATGATGAGGGCAGTTCATTGGTCTTAATACAAATGCTTCATCATCAACTTCCATTGCCGGGAACATATTTTCCTTATAATGATCCCAATGGCCTGATGTCTTATAAAGATTAACTGTACCAACACAAGGTGTCATAACGTGCTGATATCCAAGCTTTCTTTCCTTGTCCTTAATATAGTTCTCAAGCTCCTGCCATATTATATAGCCCTTTGGTAAGAACATTGGAAGACCACGTCCGATAAGGTCATCAACCATAAAGAGTTCCATATCCTTACCTATCTTTCTGTGATCTCTTTCCTTAGCTTCTTCAAGTTCCTGAAGGTGTGCTTCAAGTTCTTCTGGTGTTGGGAAACATACACCATATATTCTCTGGAGAACCTTATTGTTGCTGTCGCCCTTCCAGTAAGCGCCTGAATGTCTGAGCAACTTAAAATTACGGCATAACTTAACATTATCAACGTGTGGTCCACGACAGAGATCTGTAAAATCTCCCTGCTCGTAGCAAGTTATTGTTCCATCTTCAAGGTTAGAGATAAGGTCTAACTTATATTCATCATCCTTGAACATTTCCATAGCTTCTTCTTTAGAGATTTCCTTGCGGATAATCTTCTTTCCTGACTTAGCTACCTTCTTCATTTCCTTTTCAATCTTAGGAATATCTTCATCTCTGATAACATCATCTCCAAGATCCACATCATAATAAAAACCTTCTGCTACAACTGGTCCTACCCAGAATTTAGCCTGTGGATAAAGATGCTTAATTGCCTGTGCCATTAAATGTGCACAAGAATGGTTTAATGTGCTTAACTGTTCGTCTTCTTTAAAATTAACCATTATTATTAATCTCCTTTGCGTATTAGTCCGGACTTAGTTACCTGTTAAATGTGCTTTTTACCTGACATATAAAAAGCACCCACAAGGTACACTCTGCCATATACCTAAGGGTGCATTTGCACGGTTCCACCTTATTATTTCACTCTTACAGCCTGTAACGTATGCCACACGGTAACGCTTCAAGATTATATATTATAATCTCTTCTACGCACAGCTCAGGAATGGTCTTCATATAATAGTCACATAAGCTGATTTCACCACCACAGCTCTCTCTGTATGCTCCGCATATACTACTTTTTCCGTCATTGCTTTTATTTATTCAATCTGTCTGTCATTGTACCACGACACTTTATTTAAGGCAATACCTGAATTAAAATACAATTTACAAAATATAATTTATAAAATACAGCTCTTTAAATATAATTTTATAAATGTATCTCTACAATTCAAGCTTTCCCTGATTACATATTTCAATTCTTACCTTACATTCACTCATCTGCTGCCCATTAACATCCATGGTGTATTCGAGTGCTATATTAATCTTATCTTCATCCCTTTCTATATCCAGCATGCTTGTATATATAGACATCGCAAGGCCTCCATAAGGTGTGTTATAACAGCTTACAGTCTTTTTATCCTGTATGAACTCCATAATTGTTGTTATTGCACCTTTTTTACTTATCTCAACTCTGTCCTCTGATATTTTAATAAGCGTGTCAGATTTTGCACTTTCTCCATCATACACTTCTTCATAGCGTATATATTCCTTGCCTGCCCTCCTAGTGTATCTTCCAACGCTTATTATCTCAATATCTTCTGCCTCTTTATAAGCATCGCCCGCCTCTTGTGCCGACAGTCCTCTTATCTTAACATATACCTTATCATTCATATTCTCGTGTGTACTCCCTTTCTTATTCTCTGATTATTGATAAATATAATCACCCTATATCAGTAATTTCCTGATACTTACAATCTTTTTATGCTTATAATTACTGAATGTCAACAATCGCCTTATATCCATAATCTTCTGATACTTACAATTATTTTATGTTTATAATTAATTTTACATTATTTTACAGGTTATTTTACATTTACAGCTTATTTCTTATTTAAAAATTTAAGATACTTGAATCTGTACTGTACCTTTTCTCCAGACACTACCCTGTACTCATCTTCTGTCAGTACATTTTTAAGCTCATCCTTTGACTCATCCGGCACAACACCATATACTGCATCCACAAAACATAATGGTGGATATAATACGCACCACCAGTTCCTGCCTGAAGCCTCTCCTATATCTATTCTAAATGCCTCATATTCCCCTGGCGGAAATGTCATATCCCCGTAGCTTTTCATCGGAAAATAGCAATTTTCAAAATAAACGCTTACATCTTCCTTACTTCCAAGGCTCCTAAGCTTATCAACAGCAACATTCTTTATATTATCACTCTCATCACTTAAAATCTGTCTTGACTCCTCTAATGATACGGATTGTGAAAGCTTCGGACTTATATAATCAAGCACCGCTGCCTTAACAAGCATTTTATTATTCTGTGCCTCCTCAGAGTCGTCATTCGCCCTTATGTGAAATCTTATAATCTGCGAAGCTATATCTTTTTGCATAAATGCTGCATAAGTATCACTATACAATCGTATTCCTACAATTACAAGCATAATAATGCTTAATGCCAGTATAATATAAGTTGATTTTGCACTTTTTTCATTTAATTTTAACATATATACCCCCTTGTTTGCTGGTAGTTTCTGGATTGTTCTGGGAAACGGAAATGGTTATGCACGGAAGGTGTGACGGACGGATAGTGTTAGTGTGACGGACGGACGTTGTTACATACGGACGTTGTGAGGACTTACTATATTACCGCTGGGCACGCCCCCGCTACTTGAAACCGTAGCGGACACGTAAGCGGCTAAGGAACAGCCGCTAAGTGCCGACGGTTTCAACAGTACCCAGCTTGCAATATAGTAAGTTCTCACAACTGGGCAGCGACTGAATTGCCAACTTTCCTCAGTCGTGTGGCGACTGTCCTTCAACCGCCGCCTCTCACCTCCACCTAACGGCTATCTTTCAAGCCACACTTCCGACAACCTGCCACCACCAGAAATAACTTTCCATTAAATTATCCACTCACCTAAAGGCTTTCACCGCTGCGTGCGACACTTAAACGAAAGCGGGTCGCCGTTGCTTTTGCTGCTTTCTAACATCCCCGCCACAACCTTTAAGCTGCACCAGATAATTTATATGGAAATTATCCCCCAAAAATAAAAAGCTATACCCACCCCCTATCATTTTCATAGTATGGTGAATACAGCTTTCAGTTTTCAATAAATCACAATTTTATTTAATTATATGTTAAGAAGTCTTATAATTCCCCTTTCCTGATTAGTAATATGCTGTCTTACTATAACCTTGGCTTTTTCGACATCCTTATCGGCAAGCTGCCTGATTATATCGTTATGCTCACTTATAAGTATAGAATGTGTTCTTGCATCTTTAACATATTCAAGACGATATCTGTACATCTGCTCACTAAGACTGTTGACAAGCTGGATAAGTCTCTGGTTGTCTGTCATTGAATATATAATATTGTGGAATGCCACATCTGCATTAACTATAGCAACTACATCTTTAGATACAATAGCGGCTTCAAATACCCTGTTAGCCGTCTTTAACTCCTCTATATGTTCAGGTGTTACATTCTTGCAGGCAAGTGTTGCAGCAAGTTCTTCTAACGCCGAACGCACCTCAAGGACATCTCTCATATCCTTTACAGTTATATGTGCAACCTCAGCACCTTTTCTTGGAATCATAATAACAAGGCCTTCAAGCTCTAACTTTCTGATTGCTTCTCGTATAGGTGTACGGCTTACTCCAAGCTTGTTAGCAAGCTGTATCTCCATAAGTCTTTCGCCAGGTTCCATCTCTCCTGTAAGAATAGCCTGTCTTAATGTATTGAATACAACATCTCTTAATGGAAGGTATTCGTTCACATCCATTTTTAATTCGCCTTTCATTGTCTAATCCTCCGTGTAGTAATTTAATTAAATGTCTCTGTTATATATACCTGTCTTGCATCTCCCTGACGCTTTAAATATTCTTTACAATTAAGTGCTGTCTGCTCATCAGGAAATATTCCAAATACTGTAGGACCACTTCCACTCATCATAGCATTGTATGCACCCTGACTTATCATATCCTTCTTTATCTTATCTATAACCGGATACAACGGAATAGTCACATCTTCTAACACATTGCCCATACGCTCGGCAATCTTTATTACACTGCCCTCATTAATTGCCTCTATAATTCCATCTATATCAGGATGCTTTGTGATTGCACCTGAATCCAGACTGTCATACACCATCTTAGTCGATACATTAATAGGTGGCTTTGCTACAACCATATGACAAAATGGCATAGGTGCAAGTCTTGTAAGCTTCTCTCCTATCCCTTCTGCAAGTGCAGTTCCTCTCATAATACAGTATGGAACATCAGCTCCAATCTTAACTCCCTGCTCCATAAGCTCCCTGTTAGAAAGTCCAAGATTGAACAGCTTATTGATAGCAAACATAGCAGAAGCTGCATCTGTACTTCCTCCAGCCATACCTGCTGCTATCGGTATGAACTTATTAAGGTCTACCTCTATTCCCCCCGAAAAGCCATACTCATCTTTCATAAGCTTGTATGCTTTATATATGAGATTATTCTCATTAACCGGAAGAAACTTAAGATTAATATCAATCCTTATATCGTCTTCTGGTATCTTATTAATTATAAGACGGTCATATATACCTACTGTCTGCATAACCATTCTTACATCGTGATATCCATTATCTCTCTTTCCTAACACATCAAGTCCAAGATTAATCTTGGCACGTGCCTTTAATCTAATTGAGTCCATATTCATATCTCCAATATTGTATACATACATCTATTATATAAAACAGATTGTACAAAATCAAGTACATACTTTCAATTTCATATGATTATTACTAATCACCAGAAAATATATCCTGCAGAATGAATTATATATAACTATGATGCCATTTTTATTAACAAAAAATTCCCGAAACCAGAACAATCCGGCTGGCTTCGGGAACATTTATAGGGAGCACAATATTTACTTGTAATCTGATTAATTAACTGTCTGTATATTTGAAGAAACTTTTATATCTGAATCAGCCTCATTAAGAGACTTTACCTTTTCGTCTGAATTATTGCCTTCATCCTGTGTCTTTTCTATTTTAATAGTTGATTTCTTCCATATTCCTGTCCAATAGAGTATGTAGAGTATCAATGCTGATGTGGCATTACTTACAACTACCGCATACCACACACTCTCAACGCCCATTCCAAGCACATTAGCACATACCCACAATGTCAGGAACCTGAATATCCATATTCTTGTCGCATCAACTGCCATTGTTATCATGGTATGTCCACAGCCCTGAAATAACCCCTGCGTTACATTATAAAATGCATTCGTCCAGCAGCATATTGCCATAATTGACAGGAACTGTGTCGCAAGAGGCACTACCTGTTCATCTGATGTGAAAAATCTTACCATTGGTTCTGCTATGAATCTTCTTGAAAGTATCATTCCACATATGAATAAGAATACCGCTCCTATTCTCAGTGCAATATGGTATGACTTGTCAGTTCTTTTAATATTGCCTGCACCCATATTCTGACCGACTATTGTAGATATTGCAGAGCCTATTCCGCTTGCCGGCATTGTAATAATACTGTTAATCTTATTACCGATACCATAAGCTGTTGTAGCTGTCGGACCATAGGCATTAACATTTTTAGTCATAAGAAGAAATCCGAACTGCATTGTACTTCCACCTATTGCAGTTGGCAGACCAATTTTTAATATAGCAAGCACTTTATTTTTATCAAATTTGAAGTTCTTAAAGTTAATTCTGACAAGCTGGTTATTTCCCCTAAGTACAAGAACTCCAATAATCGCACTCGGTATCTTAGCAAGCAATGTAGCAAGTGCCGCACCACCTATTCCCCAGTTGAATATAACAAGGAATAATGGGTCAAGTATCAGATTGATAGATACCCCAAGTATATTAAGAAGCAGAGGTCTTACTGTGTCGCCCTGTGCCTGCTTGACCGAAGTAAACAGATTAATCATAAAAAGAAATGGAAGGTCTAATACTACAATTCTTATATATGTAAGTCCATATCTATATATTTCACCCTCAGCACCAAGCCATTTTACAAGTCCTGGTGACACAAGCCAGCATATAAATGCACATACAACCGAAAATCCAAGCGATGTTATACATATATGATTAGCCATAGAGTTCGCCTGTTTGTCTTCTTTCGCACCAAGGTACTGCGATATAAGAATAGCACCCGCTGTCGTTATGCCTGCTCCAAAGTTAATAAGAATATTCTGGAATGGTGACACAAGCGTTATAGCTGCCTGATTAGCTGTTCCTATCTTTCCAAGCCAGAACGTATCTGTAAGATTATACATTGACTGTATAAAGCTGTTAATCATAACTGGTATTGCCAATGTAAGAATTGCCCTGATAAGATTCCCGTTAAGAATCATATCTCTCTTGCCAGCACTTATTGGTCGTGCCATATTTAATCCCTTCTTTCCCAATAATCTATTGCATTTTTTCTCTTTTTTATATAATATATTAGCATAAAAAACAGTGATTTCCACTTATAAATACTATTATTTAATTAACTTTACAGAAAATGTATCCTAATTTCTTACA
>ERZ779877.3255-NODE-3255-length-10731-cov-6.752997_pt1 | contig 10731 bp, 10 predicted proteins | sample MGYA00511556_ERZ779877 | MGnify/ENA primary metagenome ERZ779877 (study PRJEB29588, sample SAMEA2159338) | human gut metagenome | biome: human gut; feature: human-associated habitat; material: faeces | place: Denmark | collected 2008/2010 ... | reverse complement strand
CATCCGTTTTCTGCCTCTTTCATTTTTGAATAAAGCCTGTTGTTTTTCGTTTACGGATAATTCGTAAACTTTTCGATTAGCAGCAGACAAACCCGGAATGGCGCGTTAGAATGAGGATAGGCAAGTTATGACTTTCCTTCAACGCGCCGTTCTTGCATTAGAAAGGGGGCTGCCATGTCACAAGCATGGAACGGTACGAAGAAGGAGTCCCCGGAGCGAAGAACTTATACGGTGGAGGACATTACTCAAATTCTGGGTATTGGCCGAACATCCGCCTATCTTCTCGTGAAGGAAGGACACTTTAAGATCGTACGAATTGGCAACGCCATACGCATTTCCAAGCGGTCATTCGATGAGTGGCTGGAGTCACTTGACCTATGACTTAGAAAGGAAGTATCGTTATGGCTTCGATTATCAAACGGAAAAAGAATTATTCCATCGTCTACAACTATACGGATGAAAATGGTGAGACCCGGCAGAAATGGGAAACCCGCACTTCCTATCAGGAGGCATTGAAGCGCAAGGCGGAGATCGAGAGCCAGAAAAGCTCCAACTCCTTCCTGCCGCCCACCAATCAGAATATTGCGGAGTTCCTGTCCGACTTTGTTTCCCTCTACGGCGAAAAGCGGTGGGGCGTGTCCATGTACGACAGCCAAAAGTGGTCTTTCACTCCCTCCGCCATTCCAGCACCACCTATAAGCTGAAGCTGAACCACGGCGACCTGAAGGCCACTCAGGGCGATACTGGACACACTCAGATCGACATGATCACCAGCGTGTATGCCCACATTCTGGACGAGGATCGGAAGATCAACGCCCAGAAGTTTGAGAGCGCCTTCTATGCCAATCCTGATCTGCGTTCGGTTCGTCCCCCGGAAGAACCAAAGGAATCGGCTCCCGCCACATTGGATTTGGAGGCCCTGGTGGAACAGCTTCGCAAGTCGCCGGAACTGGCCAACACACTGGCTGCATTGCTGGTGTCGGCCCCATCCGAAAAATAGGGCGGGAAAATCGTATTAGCAAATCGGCGTTTTTTATTAGCAAGGCCGGAAAAATAGTTCGAAGCCAATTAGCAGGCATACAGCGGAAAATGTATAAAATCGTTTCTTCGGAGCGGCAAGAATGCTCCGAAGAAACGATAACAAAAAACCGCTGTAAACCATCGAAAAACGGCTTACAGCGGTCATTTTTGGCACCCCCGGCCAGACTCTAACTGGCGGCCTACCGCTTAGGAGTTATAACATTCGGGTCGTGCCGTGTAGTACGCCGTGCTTCAAAATGTCCGCAAACCCGCATGAATACAGGATTTTTTATCGAACTGCCTGTTGCAGGGTATTCGGCAGTATTGCCTGATATTGGCAAATTTGGTGCCAAAATCGGGGCTGCTATTAGACAAATATTAGACAGAATCGTGGCCGATGACCGCCGATTCAAAGGCGCTTTGGAACAATTTAACTCTGAAATTTGACAACAAGCAAGAGGAAACCGGCGAGAGCTGGTTTCCTCTTGTGATATATATCTTATTTGAAAAGAATTCAAGAAAATGCAAATCAACGTGTGAGTGGAAACAGGTTGTCCGTATCAGGCACGATATGTTATAATTGGGGTACTACCAATTCTGAAGGAGAGCGCCTATGACAGAAGTTGATCGTGACATTGGATTAGTCCTGCTGAAGCGCCTGTGGAAACAGAACTTGATCACGGAAGCAGTCTACGTTGCAGCTTGCAATTCCAAGTATTTTGACAGAAAGAATTTTACTCCGGTGGCAGAGTCTTTTAGGGCTGAAATTGAGAAAAGCGATGAAGCCGCTGATGACGCAATCAAGTAAAAACGCAAATAGAAACTGAGAAAGAGACGGTGTGAACCGTCTCTTTTTCTATATTAAAATATAAGGGAGGAGGAACGCCCATGGCTGTATTCAGGGTGGAGAAAACGCGGAACTATACCGTCATGTCAAATTACCATCTGCGGGACAAGTCCCTGTCGCTGAAGGCAAAGGGCCTGTTGTCCCTGATGCTGTCGCTGCCGGAGGATTGGGACTACACCACCAAGGGACTGGCGCGCATCTGTAAGGATGGCGTGGACAGCATCTGTGCCACGGTGCGGGAACTGGAGGGCGCGGGGTACATCGTGCGGGAGCGGGAACGCCACGCGGACGGTACGCTGGGCGGCATCGAATATACCATTCTGGAGCAGCCCAGAGAGCCGGAGCCACCTAAACGGGAAAATCCCGTTCAGGCGGAAAATACCGGCGACGCACCTAAACGGGCTTTTCCAGAACAGGTAAAACCTGTCTTGGAAAAACCTGAACAGGAAAATCCCGCGCAATTAAATATACAAGAACAAAGTAAAGAAATACTAAGTACGGATTCTACTAAGTCCTTCCCTTCCTTTCCTCATAAGGGCAAGCCTATACAGGAGAGCGGAATGGAGCGACGGGAGACATACCGAGAGCGGATCATGACCAATGTGGACTACGATTATCTCGTCGGTTACACAGAGGTAGATCGCGCACGGTTGGACGAGCTGGTGGGGCTGATGCTGGATACCGTGTGCTCCACCAAGTCTACCATCCGCGTGGCGGGCGAGGAACTGCCAGCGGAGGTAGTGCGTTCAAGGCTGCTGAAGCTGACCGGCGCGCATCTGCTGTATGTACTGGATCGGATCAGGGAAAATACTACTGACGTGCGCCATGTGAAGCCATATCTGCTGACCGCGCTGTATAACGCGCCGTTGACCATGGATAACCACTACGCACTGATGGTGGGCCATGACTTCAGCGGCGGAAGCGGGTAGAGAAGTAGCTGTCCGGCACAAATTGCCGAACAGCTATTTTCGTAATGATTTGGTTTGGATGAGCGTCAAATGCAGAAGGCTGCGTACAGAGGGACAGATTTCAGGCCATCCTTTTCCCCGAAGTTCTTAAGGGACAGGCGTATCGCACAGGAGGGATGATAGGTGCCGATGAACAGATTGAGACTGCGGGAACGGACGTGTTCGCCCTTCTTGACCTCAATGGCCATGACTTGATTTCCACTTTGCAGAACGAAATCCAGTTCGGCGGTGTTGTTGCTTTCCCAATAGTAGAGGTCATGCCCGTTTGCGGCCAACTGCTGCGCCACATAGTTTTCCGTGACAGCGCCCATGAAAGTGTTCCCCTCGCCGGATAAAACGGTCTGCTGGGAAAGCCCGGACTTTGCGGTCAAAAGGCCCACGTCTCCCATGTATAGCTTAAAAGCCGACAAGTCCGCATATACAGAAATGGGTTCAAATGCCTGACTGATGCGCTGACATTTCAGCACGACCCCCGCCAGATACAGCCATTCGATGGATGCACCGAACAGGGAGGCGCTGCCGCCTTTTTGTACGACCTTGTACTGGAACTTGCGGTTGTCCTTTGCCAACTGCGCTGGAATGGAATTGTAGCAGGCGCGGATCTTCACACTGTCGGCGTTACTGGCGTACTTGGCCATATCCGCGATGTAGTTGTCCAATATTTCATTCTGCACCAGGGAGACATCCAAAAAGCTGCCGCTTCTGAGGAAGGCGTTGATGCTGGCGGGCATACCGCCAATCAGCAGATACTCACGATACAGCTCAGTCGCCTCCGCATGGAGCGCGTCAGGCAGGGCGATCATCGTTTCAAAGGCGGAACGTATTTCAGAAGCAAGGAACTCCTTACCACGAGCCCATAGGTATTCCTCAAAATCCAGAGGATACATGGTAATCGTTTCGACCTTTCCCACAGGGAAAGAATAGTGCTGTCTGTTGATGGCGACACCCAATAGGCTGCCCGCCGCTGCAATGTGAAATTCCGGAGTTTCCTCACAAAAATACTTCAGTGATGTCAGCGCACGTTCACAGGACTGAATCTCATCAAAGAAGATAAGCGTTTCTCCTGCGATAATGCGTTCGCCGGTGGAGGCTTCCAAATAGCGCAGCAGACGCTCAGGGGCAATATTATCGTTGAAGTAGGAGGCGATGGTCAGATTCGTCTCCAGGTTGACATAGACCACGTTCTTGAATTGTTCCTCGCCGAATTTGCGAAGGATATATGTTTTGCCTACCTGTCTGGCCCCGTTGACCAATAAGGGCTGACGCTCAGAGGACTTGTTTTTCCACGCTATAAGCTGCGCTTCGACTTTGCGTTTCATGTGGATCACCTCATTGACAGTTTAGCTCTTGTGAAACGTTAAGTCAAGAAAAATATGTAGAAACGCGATTTTTTCCCACTTAAAAATAGAACGACAGTAAAGTACAAGAGCCGGAAGGCTCTTTTTTTGTTGCACGAAATGGAGGTGTGCTTTTGAAAACCATCGCACTGGCAAATCAGAAGGGCGGCGTGGGGAAAACCACCACAGCCGCCAGCTTGGGTGTCGGCCTTGCCCAGCAGGGCAAGAAAGTCCTGTTGGTGGACGCCGACGCCCAGGGCAATCTCACCCAAATGCTGGGCTGGCGGCAGCCGGACGAGCTTTCCCCTACGTTGGCCGACCTGATGACAAAGACTGTCAACGAGGAACCCATCGCACCCGGCGAGGGGATTCTGCACCATGCGTCCGGCGTCGATCTTATCCCCGCCAATATTGAGCTATCGGGACTGGAGGTGACGCTGGTGAACATCATGAGCCGGGAAACGGTGCTGCGGCAGTTCTTGTCCACGGTGGCACCGGCCTATGATTACGCCATCATCGACTGTATGCCCTCACTGGGGATGCTGACCATCAACGCACTGACAGCGGCGGACAGCGTTATCATTCCGGTGCAGGGGCAGTATCTGGCCGCCAAGGGGCTGGAACAGCTCATGCGTACCATTGCCCGCGTCAAACGGCAGATCAATCCCCACCTGGCGGTGGACGGTATCCTGCTGACCATGATGGACAGCCGTACCACGCTGGCTAAGGAAATTAGTGAGCAGCTGCGCAGGAACTACGGCAGCCGGGTATTCGCCAGCGAGATACCCCGTTCTATCCGCGTGGCGGAGATCAGCGTCACAGGAACCAGCATTTATGAGCATGACCCAGAGGGGAAAGCGGCACAGGCGTATGCTGCGCTGACGAAGGAGGTGTTGCAGCTTGGCCCACAAATTAAACGGCATAGAGCTGACCCGGTACGATGACCTGTTCAAAACAGACGAAGAGAGAAGTGCCGACCGGCAGGAGCGGGTGCAGATCGTATCGGCGGAGCAGGTATTTCCCTATGCACGGCAGCCGTATTCCGTAGACCGGCCCAGCGCCGATCTGGTGCGGCTGATGGACAGCATTGAGCGCACCGGCATTGCCGAGCCGCTGATCGTCCGTCCTCGCAGCGAGGGCGGGTATGAGATCATATCCGGCCATCGGCGCGACTACTGCGCCAAGGTGGTGGGACTGGATACCCGCCCGGTCATCGTGCGCAATTACAGTGACGAGGACGCGGATATTCTGGTGGTGGACTACAACATCAACCGGGAAAACCTGCTGCCCAGCGAGAAAGCAAAGGCGTATAAGCTGAAGCTGGACGCTATGAGGAGAACCGCAGGACGACCCGCGAAAAATTCTCTCCAAAATGGAGAGAATTTCCGAGGACGCTATTCTGTGCAGCTTTTAGCTGAACAAGCGGAGGACAACGTAACTGCAATCCAACGCTATATCCGCCTGACAAACCTCATTCCACCGCTGATGGAGGCGGTGGACGCGGGAAAGCTGAAATTCGTTCCGGCAGCCGACTACATCTCCCACCTGACCGAGAAAGAACAAACCTATCTCCAGTTCCTCATGGAGCGGGACGAGGTGTCACCGTCCGTAGATCAGGCGCAGCGGCTCAAGCAGATCAGCGCGGAGGGGAAGCTGGAGAACAACATCATCGACCTCATTATGCGGGAGGAAAAGCCGCTGGAGCGGAAGGTGACGCTGCGGAACGACCGGCTGCAAAAGTATTTTCCTGCCAGCTATACCCCCAAGCAGATGGAGGAGGTCATCATCAAGCTGCTGGAGGGCTGGCATCGCCGCAGGCAGCAGGAACAGGCACGGTGAGGAGGTTGGTTATGCGAAGGAATGAATTGCCCGATTTCTGCTTATCCACGCTGCCCTCTACGGGGCAGCTCATCATTCTCAGGAAGGGTGAGCGTGGCTACTACGCCTCCGAGTGGGACACCGGAAAGCGGGAGGAAAATCAGAACATCGCTCGAGAGCATAATCGGCGGCGGGGCATTTCTGACATACAGGAGGCCGCCATGAGCGCAGGTTCCATGTTCGGCTGGAACCTGCCGGGGGCAGACCCGCAGTGGTATTTGGACAACGCCAGATATGTGAACGCGATGATGGCGAAGGGCCATATCAAAGACCCTGTTATGAGCATCTACTATCCGGTGGACGATTTTCTGCTGCGGTATGAGATCTTGGGAGAAGCGAAAATGTACCTTCCGGTATCGGCGATTCCAAAGGAGCTGTTGGGCGTGAGGTCACAGTTCGTCATGCAGCCGGATCTGGTCTGCGGTGTACCTGCCATGCCGGTGAAAGCGCAGCAGGCACAGAACGGCAGCTACACCGTGGAGCTGGAAAGCGGCAGCTATGTCATTGGAGAGATCATCAACGCAGACTATAAGATCACGGCGCGGGTGCGTGTTGGGAATTCTGAGTTTGTTTTGGGCGAACACCCGAAAGCACCGGCCCCGTTCGTTACATGGCAGCGCAACTGCAAGAATGATGGAGATGGGCCGCCCAACTTCTTCTGGGGACATTACGGAGCAGACCGTGCGGCGATGATCGAGGACTTCTGTGAAAGGACAGGCAGCGAGTATCAGGAGCAAAAAGAGAGGCAGGTGCAGTGCGAGAAAAGCCGTACAGCACCGAAAAAGGAACGGGGTGAAGAAAGATGACAGACCGTGAGCCGGTAAATATCATGGGCGTTATCGCCTTTCCGGAGCCGGATAAGAGCAAACGCCGGATTCGCTTTATTGATGCGGAGTACAATACGCTGTTCTATATTCCGGATGGCGCCAGCATCGTCATGACGCGGATGGATGGCAGCAGCGTGATACGGCCCTGCACCTATATCGACGACTACCACACATTGGTCGGCAGCAATGTCTATCATATTTGTGAGTTTGCGGAGGTAGCGCAGCGGGCAGGCACGGTGTATGAGCCGCTTGATCCAACACAGCAGCCAGCGGACGCGGGCTGCTATGAGATATATCAGATCGACAACGTGGGTAAGGTGGACTACGCCTTTATGCGCTATGAGCGTGCCAAGGGAAAACTGCGTGCCGCCCATTACCGCAAAGCCTTTGCCGGGGTGCTGGCTCCCAACATGACGATGGATAAGCTATACCGAAAGCACAATGCGGACACACGGCCTTTCTGCCAGCGAATGCGCTCCTTATCGGAGAGCGATGTGATCGTGGTCAAGCACGGCGGTGAGAGAAAGGCTTACTATGTGGATGCTGTGGGCTTTCAGGAGGTGCCGAACTTTTTGAAGGGACTGCAAAAGCTGAAAGAACGGGGCGAAGCACGGTAGTCGAAAACCAATGCTCCCAACATTTTTGAGGAAGGAGGCAATGCCTTGGCAAGTAAATTTCAATTCATTACGGAGTTATATAGCCGCACACTGACAAGACTGACCGGCGACTATGAAAGCTGGACGGGCTTTCTGCGCTCGGCCTGCTATAACTATAAATGCCCATTCGACGAGCAAGTCCTGATCTATGCCCAGCGGCCTGACGCCACGGCGGTGCTGGAGCTGGAAAAATGGAACCGGCAGTTTGGCCGGTGGGTCAACGCCGGTGCTACCGGCATTGCTGTCATGGATGAAGCCCATGGAAAAGGGCGTCTGAAGCACTACTTTGACATCACGGACACCCATGCCACACGCATCTCGCGGCCCGTTCCCATCTGGTCGATGGAACCGGCCTACACGGAGCCGGTCATCGAGACGCTGGAGGCCACCTTTGGTACACTGGCCGAAAAGGATAATTTGCCGGATGCCATACTGTCTGCCAGCCGCAACGCCGTGGCGGATAATATGCAGGACTATCTGCGAGATCTGCTGGATTGTCGCGGCGGCAGTATGCTGGAGGAACTGGACGCGCTGAATGTGGAGGTCACATACAGGCGAGCGCTGGAGAGAAGCGTTGCCTATATGCTGATGACCCGCCTTTCGCTGCCTGTCGCAGCCTACATACTGCCGGAGGACTTTGAGGACATTTATTCCTTCGACACACCCACAACGATCAATGCACTGGGTATCGCCACCAGCGATATTGCGGAGATGGGTCTGCGGGAGATCAGCCGCACGGTGATGCAGGCGCGGCGGGAGCAAAATTTTGCAAAGGATGCACAAATCGGCTATGATGCTGTCAAAGAGCAAAATAACGCCGAGAAAGAAAGGAGCGCAGAACATGGAAGTGACCTACAGAGTGCAGGAGGGCTTTCGCCTGCCGAACCTGCTGCTGCCCCAAGAGCCGGAGACGCACCTGGGCAAGTACGCGGAGCTGCGGAGGCAGTACATCAAGAAGCACCGCAGGGTGCTGTATACGAATCTCAAGACCAGCGGTCAGTTGGCGGCACATCTGGCGGAGATCGAGACGGCGGCGGAGAAGATGGTGACGCGGCTGGGGGCGCAGATGGCGCAGAACGAGGGCGTGACGGAGGAGCTGAAAGCCGCCGATCCCCAGCGTTGGACGGGGCTGATGAACAACCTGAAGCACAGCGCGGAGGAAACGGTGCTGAACGATCTGATCTACAACTGAACGACACAGATGAAAACGCCGGGAGCGCAGAGCTTCCGGCGCTTTTGGATGAACACCTCATTGAAGCGATACTGCTGGACGATGGCGGGCGCAAGCATACGCGGCAGGAGATATTTGCGTATTTCCAAGACACCCGCGATATTACCGCCCGCACGGAATTTCTGAAAAACAGCTACAACGATATATGGGTGGAGGTGCTGGCCGGCGCGGACAAAGTCCGGGTGGGCTACCACGCCGAAGAAGACGGACTCTTGATGTGGGAGGGCAGCTATCTCTCCCGCACGGCGGAGTCCGTTTTTTCATGGGGCGTGGTCACGGAAATGACCGAAAACCTTATCGAGCGCGGCGAGTACAAGATCAAGCTGGGCTTGCAGAACGCGCCGGTGATGGAGGAGCAGCTATCCTTCTTCGACATGGGCGGCGGAGCAGCGGTCTACGAGGTGCCGGAGCCGCAGCGGACGGGCGAGCTGTTCCCCATCCGCACAGTGCCGCAGGCGGTCATCGACCAAGCACTGTATACGGCGGGCAACAGTTACAACAGCGCGTACCGGGTAGCGGTGTTCTATGCACGGCAGCGATCGGAGACGGAATGTATCGCATTCCTGCGCCGTGAGTTCGGCACGGAAAACGGACGCGGCATCGAATATGAAGGTCAAAAATACGCCGTGTGGTTCATGGAGGACGGTATCCATCTGGCACAGGGCGACAGCATCCGCACCAGCCACAGCCGCACAACTGTGACGTGGGAGCAGGCATCGGCGCGGATACTGGAGCTGTTGGAGGCCGGTACATATCTTTCAGCGGCGGAGCTGGAGCAGACGCGGGAGCATACTCTGTTGGAGATGGCTGAGGAGCTGATGTTGACCGTCCGTGAGTTGACCGAAGAAGGCAGAAGAAAGGGGCTGTTCGCACAGACATTGGTCATCCACGACCAGCGCAAGAGTTACCCGGAGCTGGCGGAGGATGTGGTGGCCTTCGCCAAAGGTGAAGGCGGCCTTGCGGTACTGGCAGAGGAATACCAAGATTTCCTCCGCGCATACGAGCAGGATCGCAGCATCATGCGTTTTCGACTGTCAGAGTACAGCACACATCGGATCGGTGTGGTGCTGGGCGGGATCGATCTGCCGGAGCGCAGCTTTGCCGCGCAGCCGGATTTCCTGCGCCGGTGCAAGATGTTCATCACACGGGACGAGATCGACCGTTTCTTTTTGGCAGAGTCTGCGGACAGCCGTTTGGACGTGTATTCCTTCTTCTGCTATCCCCGCGCAAAAGAGGAGCAGCAGAAATTCATCAAAAGCCGTTTTGGTGAGTACAGCGGCGGCGGGCGCGATGGATATGACTATACGAAGACCTATAAGGGACTGACCTATCAGCGAGAATATGCCCGCAAACGGTACGATGAAGTCAAGCTGACCATTCCCAATGTGGTCAAGGAGTATGAAAGGCTCATCGCGCAGAAGCGTTTCCCCGGCGAGGATGCCATTGCCGCAATTCCGCAATATGAACGGCGGCAGTTGGCGCGGACAGTGTATTTCGGCTTTTCGGATGCACCGGACGATGTGCCGAGACCATACCCCAAGGGCGCGGATTACTATGACGCCGTTCCCGTCATTGAGGAGCAGTTGGCAGATAAGGCGAAAGCGGCGGAAATGCTGGAAGCCCTGACAGCCTATTTGGATGGCATGGACGAGGGAGACCGGCACTATGATTCCTGCCAGCAGGCGAGGGAACAGCTTTCGGAATACGTTGACGGTACGTTCAGCCTGTTTAACCATCGGCACGACAGTGGATTGCGGCAAGCGGAGCGGGAAGCGACACCCATAACCCCCACCGGGGAAGTGGGGGTCACGGAGGAACCGGCACAGGAGCAAGAAATATCCCCGCTGCCGCAGGTACAGCAGAGAGAGGAGGCACCGCAGGGACAGGCGGCGATGCCGCCTGTCCCTCACCTGCCGAGAAAAAAAGAGAGGCTGGAGGCCGCCGCCCCGCTGTCGGCGGGCGGCGTC
>ERZ779877.3250-NODE-3250-length-10740-cov-2.691811_pt1 | contig 10740 bp, 9 predicted proteins | sample MGYA00511556_ERZ779877 | MGnify/ENA primary metagenome ERZ779877 (study PRJEB29588, sample SAMEA2159338) | human gut metagenome | biome: human gut; feature: human-associated habitat; material: faeces | place: Denmark | collected 2008/2010 ... | reverse complement strand
CACTGATATCTCTGGTTTGACTCACGGTATCGGTTGGTGCGCGCCGAAACAAGGTGGATGTAAGCTGACATTAAACGTTAAAGAAGGAATCATCCAAGAGGCTCTTGTAGAGACAATCGGTTGTTCCGGTATGACTCACTCAGCGGCTATGGCTTCTGAGATCCTTCCGGGTAAAACTCTTTTGGAAGCATTGAACACAGACCTTGTTTGTGACGCTATCAACACCGCTATGCGCGAGTTGTTCTTGCAGATCGTCTACGGTCGTACACAGTCCGCTTTCTCAGAGGGAGGTCTGCCTGTAGGCGCTGGCTTGGAAGACCTTGGTAAAGGTTTGCGTAGCCAAGTGGGTACGATGTTCGGTACATTGGCTAAAGGTCCCCGCTACTTGGAGATGGCCGAGGGATATTGCACGCGCATGGCATTAGACGCTGATGACGAAGTAATCGGTTATGAATTCATCCACTTGGGTAAATTCATGGATATGGTTAAGAAGGGTATGGACGCTAACGAGGCACTGGAAAAGGCGAAAGGCTCTTACGGTCGTTTCAAAGAAGCTGTAAAATATATCGATCCTCGTAATGAATAAGAAAACATTTACACGTGTCCTCATCGGGCTGAGTGTTATCACGGCTGTGGCTACGCTTATCACGTATTTCGTGATGAAGCCGGAGAAACCGTGGTTGGCGTTTTACGTGGCTTGTTGTGGCGGTGTATTGGTTTTCAACTTTCTGATATCTTTATTCCTAGTAAATAAGAATTTTAAAAAGTAAAAAAATAATATGGCTTTATTTGAAAGTTATGACCGTCGTATTGATCATATCAACGCGGTATTAAACGAATATGGTATCAACGGTATCGAAGACGCAAAGGCTATCTGCGATGCTAAGGGTATCGACCCTTATACAATGTGTAAGGAAACTCAACCGATCTGTTTCGAGAACGCTTGCTGGGCTTACACAGTAGGTGCTGCAATCGCAATCAAAAAAGGCTGTAAGACAGCAGCAGAAGCAGCAGCAGCAATCGGTGAAGGACTTCAGGCTTTCTGTATCCCGGGTTCAGTTGCTGACCAGAGAAAAGTAGGTCTTGGCCACGGTAACCTTGGTAAAATGCTTCTTGAAGAAGAAACAGAATGTTTCGCATTCCTTGCAGGTCACGAATCATTTGCTGCTGCCGAAGGTGCTATCGGTATTGCTGAAAAAGCTAACAAGGTTAGAAAAAAACCTCTTCGTGTTATTCTTAACGGTCTTGGTAAAGACGCAGCACAGATTATTGCAAGAATTAACGGTTTCACTTATATTGAAACTGAAATGGATTATTATACAGGCGAAGTTAAGGAAGTATTCCGCAAGGCTTATTCAGATGGACTTCGCTCAAAGGTTAACTGCTACGGTGCAAACGATGTAACCGAAGGCGTTGCAATTATGTGGAAAGAAAATGTTGATGTATCTATCACAGGTAACTCAACTAACCCAACTCGTTTCCAGCACCCTGTTGCAGGCACATATAAGAAAGAACGCCTTGAAGCAGGCAAAAAGTACTTCTCAGTTGCTTCAGGCGGTGGTACAGGCCGTACTCTTCACCCTGATAATATGGCAGCAGGCCCTGCTTCATACGGTATGACAGATACAATGGGCAGAATGCATTCAGATGCACAGTTTGCCGGTTCTTCATCAGTTCCTGCTCATGTAGAAATGATGGGACTTATCGGTATGGGTAACAACCCTATGGTTGGCGCAACCGTAGCATGTGCTGTTGCAGTTGCAGAAGCTCTTTAATCGAAATTTTAATAAGACGAAAGCGTTGGCGGTTGCGCCAACACGAGTGTCCAAAATAAAAGCAGCGTTTCGTAAGGAACGCTGTTTTTTGTTTTGGCAGAAAAGGTCCGGTGGACCTTTTCGCAACTGAGTGAGGTCACACAAATTAACGCGAAATAACAATTTATTTGTTGGTACGCTCTGTTGCAGTTGCAGAAGCTCTTTAATCGGAAATTTTAATAAGACAAGCTTAAAGCGAGAGTCGTAAGGCTCTCGCTTTTTTCGCGTAGAAAAGGCAAAACTTCAAATTTTTTCACGCTTCTATTTTTTGTTATTCATTTTAGCAAAAATTTTTCCCTGCTCAATATATAAATCTTGTTGCTCTTTTGTCATTAAACTAAATAATCTAAGCAGTTCATCCTCTTTTGTAAATGCGGTTTTGCTTTCGTCAAATCCGACTAAAAAGTCAATAGTTGTGTTAAAAAAAGTTGCAATAGCTTTCAGTGTTTCAATATCGGGTTCTACATTGTGATTTTCATATTTGTTTATAGATTGCTGGCTGACACCTACTATATTTGCAAGCTGTTGCTGGCTTATGTTGTACTCCTTGCGAAGTGCTTTTAGATTTTTTATCATTGCTATCACTCCTAATATAATAATGATAACAACTTGCGATTGTTAAATAAAACACCAATTAGTAGTTGTTGACAACAACTTACGGTTGTAATATAATGAATAAAAAAGTGTGAAAAGGTGAATGAATATGGAAAACGAAAGCAGAAAAAGTCGCAATAAAACTCTTCAAAAAGTATTATTGGCAGTTTTATCAATTATACTAATGACTGGTATTGCATTTTTTATGGCAAATGTTGTGCATAATAACAGCTCGCAGCCAACTTCTTCAAAGGTTAAAAACGGACTTTCAGCTTATGAGCTTGCTGTGGAGCAGGGATATAAAGGCAATTTGAATGATTGGCTTAAATCTCTTGACGGTAAATCGGCATTTGAAATTGCAAAGGAAAACGGATATTCAGGCACAGAAAAAGAGTGGAATAAAGCAGTTGCAAATGTATCAAATCAAAATAAATCTGTAATAACAAACGCAGGCTTTAATAAAAACGGAGATTTTATTTTAACTCTTTTAGACGGTACGGATGTAAATGTAAGCAATGTTTCAAATTCTAAAGGAAAAGACGGAACTGACGGAAAGAACGGCACAAACGGTAAAAACGGTGCAAACGGAAAAGACGGTGCAAACGGAAAAGACGGCAGAAGTATCACATTGGCAAGTGTAAATTCTGAAGGTCAGCTTGTTATCACTTATTCTGACGGTTCAAGCGTTAACCTTGATAAACTTGTAGGAATAAACGGTATTGACGGAAAAGACGGTACTGACGGTAAAGACGGTGTCGGTATCAATACTGTTAATATTACAGAAGACGGAAAGCTAAATATAACTCTTACAAACGGTACAACATTAAACCTCGGAACGATAAAAGGTGAAAAGGGCGATAAGGGTGACACCGGTGTACAAGGCGAAAAAGGTGACAAAGGCGATACCGGTGAACAAGGTATTCAAGGTGTAGCAGGTAAAGACGGTATCAATGGTACTAATGGTGTTGACGGAAAAGACGGTACAAATGGTAAAGACGGTGTTGGTATTGCGAATGTTTTAATCAATACTTCGGGCGAACTTGAACTTACTTTTTCAGACGGACAGCAAATAAATCTCGGCAATGTTAAAGGTTCAAAAGGTGAAAAAGGTGATACCGGCGAACAGGGCATTCAAGGTGCAACAGGAAAAGACGGTGCAAACGGACAAGACGGTGTAGGTATTGCAAATGTCACAGTTTCAAATGAGGGCGCACTCAGCGTAACACTTACTAATGGTACTGTACTTGATTTGGGCAACATTAAGGGCACAGACGGTATCGGTATATCAAAATCAGAAGTGAATGTAAGCGGTGAACTTGTGCTTACATATACAGACGGTACGGTTAAAAACCTCGGTAATGTTGTCGGCGCAAATGGTGCAGACGGGCAAGACGGTGTAGGTATTAAAACAGTCACCCTTTCGTCAACAGGCGAACTTATGGTTACACTCAGTGATAATTCGGTTATAAACCTTGGCAATGTTAAAGGTGAAAAAGGCGATAAGGGTGATAAAGGTGACGCAGGCGTACAGGGTGAAAAGGGCGAAAAAGGTGATAAAGGTGATACCGGCAGAGGTATTGCAAAAACCGAACTCATAAACGGTGAATTGATTATTACTTATACTGACGGAACAAAGGAAAATTTAGGCAGTGTTTCAAATGCCGAAAGTGAATATTCCTCCGGTCTTCAATATACACTTAATGAAGATAATAATTCATATACTTTGTCAAGCGCAGGAGAACTGTTCAATTCTACAAAAGTGGTAATACCAGAAACATATAAAGGAAAGCCTGTGACTAAAATAGGTGAAAGAGCTTTTTATAGCACTCAATTGTATGGCTCCGATTCATCTAAAGGCGCACCTATAAACGAGTTGATTTTACCTTCGACAATAAAATCAATTGCTTTAGAAGCGTTTTACAATTGTAAGATTGAAAAGGTTGTATTTGAAGGTACAATTGAAGAGTGGTGCTCTATCCAATTTGTTGGTGCTTCTGCAAATCCGTTATATCATCCAGATAATGCTAAAGATAATACAAAATTATATATTGATGGTGAACTGATTGAAACACTTGTTATTCCAAACAGTGTTTCAACAATTAGTTCGTATTCGTTTATTGATTGCGGAAGTTTAAAAGAAGTTGTTATTCCAGAGTCAGTAACATCAATTGAACCTCTCGCATTTAAGAATTGCGGTTCGTTATCAAGCGTGGAAGTTAAAGCACCAAGAGGTTGGTATTATAAAAACGGTGGTTATAAATATTCGATAAGTGAAAGTACAATGAGTAATAAAACATTGCTTGCACAAAAATTTGTGGAAGGCAATCCGTCAAATTATTATAAAGATTGATTGAGGAAATAAGAATATGATTACTAACGATAATGCAAAAACATACAACATATCGGCAAATATTTCACCGATAGATATTGAACTTTGCAAAGTTTATATACGCGGGGCTGTAAATGCGATTTGCAATTACAGCGAAAATGCGGAATTTTCAGTTCGTATTTTGTTTGGCGGAAATAACAGGGATTGGTATAAAACCCCGTTACAAAAAATATATGATTATCATCATTTTATCGACGGAAAAGACTGCGAAACAGCAGCTAAAAGTTCGGCAAAAGATGTGGGAATGCTCTTAAAGACTGTGCTTGAAGAGGATAGCCGCAATTTTGAGATAGTAAGGATAGACACCGGCAAGGTTTACAAATTGGCATAACAGAAAAAGCAGGCAAGATTCTTGCCTGCTTTGTTATTTTATATTTCCTTTTTCATCCATTGGTGTGGGCAATCTTCATCAAAGTCCTGCTTACCGAATGGGATATATCCCTGCTTTTGATAAAACGGCATTGCCTGAACCTGCGAATGAAGCCTGATTTCTTTGCCGCCCTTTGCTTTTATCAACCTTTCGGCTTCGTTTACTATTTTTGCACCCAGGTGCTTACTGCGATATTCCTTTAAAACAGCAAGCCTGCCGATATAGTAAACCGAGTTTTGCTCATAAAACCTAACGGTAGCGCAAGGTTTATCATTATCAAAAGTTACAAGGTGAGTGCAAATTGAATCAAGCTCATCAAATTCCTGTTTAAACCCCTGCTCTTCAACAAAAACTTTTATTCGTATTTCCTTTGCTTCGTCAGGTAAAAAGTTATAATTTTCAGTAACCATATTAACACCCCAATACAAATTTATCTTATCAAATTTTATATCATAAAGTCAAGATTGTACAAATAAAGGCGATTAGTTTGTGAAATATCAACAAAATATCGTATGTATTTTTTATGCTGAGCTTTATTGCAAAATTGAACAATATGGTTTAAAATATAGTTTATACTACAACTGTTTAAAAATGGGGTGTCACTATGAGTGAAGAAAAAACTATTTATACAATAACATCCGACAGAAACGAGCGTGTATTTATCCACGCAATGCCGGGCCATTTTGTTTCAAGTTCTTCTCATCTTAATTTTTACATCGGAACATCTGATATTAAGCATAATCACGATATTTCGGTTGATGCGGCAATGATGCTCGCAAGATATTACCACGAAAGAGGAATTGAGATTGACACTGTTTTGTGCTTATATGAAACACAGGCACTCGGTGCTTATCTTGCACATGAACTTCAGCGTGCAAATATGTTAAACCCTAATCCTGACAGTACGGTTTATGTACTCGGCCCTGAATATGACGCACAGGGAAATATTATTTTCCGTGATAATCTTCGCAAGCTTATTACAGGCAAAAGAGTTTTGCTTCTTATTTCTTGTATTACAAGTGGTAAAACAATTGAAAGAGCCATGGAAAGTGTAAGTTACTACGGCGGCGAAACAGTGGGAATTTCTGCCGTATTTTCAGCTATTAACGAACTTGACGGTGTTGAAGTTAATAAGATTTTCAGTGCTGATGATGTACCGGGGTATCAGGCATACCCTCCACACGATTGCCCGCTTTGTAAAGGAAACCAAAAAGTTGACGCAATTACAAACGGATACGGATATTCGCTTCTTTAAAAATATCTTGACAAATAGTTTTAATTTGATATAATAGATTTACAAATTGATAGTACCCAAATAAAGACTGTGAAGCAGAAAAAGACCTTTTATTTCGGTTTAAGAGAGTTGACGGACGGTGCAAGTCAATACGAATTAAAGGTGCATAGCTCTCTGCTAAGTTGCTGTTTTGAATAGAAATCAATAGGAACAGACGGTTTGCCTCGTTATTGGCAGTGGCATTGATTGATGCTAAAGGGCAGGGTTTACCTTGCTGAAGTAGGGTGGTACAGCGTGATATTAACGCCCCTATACTCTTGTGTAGGGGCTTATTTTTTTGCTCCTGTGCAAAAATGAAAGGAGATTAACATTATGAAAAAGGGTTACGAAAAATACAGAGGTTTTGAACCAATTAACATTCCTGACCGCACTTGGCCTAATAACACAATTACCAAAGCGCCTACTTGGTGTTCAGTTGACCTTCGTGACGGTAACCAAGCACTTGTTGACCCAATGAATTTGCAAGAAAAGCTTGAATTTTTTACAACTCTTGTAAAAATCGGATTTAAAGAGATTGAAGTCGGCTTCCCGTCAGCAAGTGAAACAGAATATGAAATTTTAAGAACACTTATTGAGGGCAATTATATTCCTGACGATGTTACTATTCAGGTGCTTGTGCAGGCAAGGGAACATCTTATCAGAAAAACATTTGAAGCTATTGACGGTGCTAAAAATGTAATTGTTCATTTTTATAATTCAACATCTACACTTCAGCGTAAGGTTGTGTTTAAAACCGATATGCAGGGTGTAATAGATATTGCTATTGACGGTGCAAAGCTTATTTATGAGCTTACGGAAGAAGAAAAAAAGAAAAATCCTGATATGAATATCCGCTTTGAATACAGCCCTGAAAGCTTTTCGGGAACAGAAATGGATAATGCAGTTGAAATCTGCCGTCAGGTTATGGAAGAACTCCATATTACAAAGGAAAATCCTATTATTCTTAATCTTCCGTCAACAGTTGAGGGCTCAACTCCAAACGGATATGCAGACCAAATTGAATATTTCTGCCGTCATCTTCCAAACCGTGAAAATGCCATTATTTCACTTCACCCGCATAATGACCGTGGCACAGGCGTAGCTGCTGCCGAACTCGGCTTACTTGCCGGGGCAGACAGAATTGAAGGTACACTTTTCGGCAACGGTGAAAGAACAGGTAATGTTGATATTGTAACCTTGGCACTTAATATGTGGACACAGGGTGTTGACCCGAAACTTGATTTCCACGATATTAACAAGATTAAAGGTGTTTATGAAAGGGCAACAAAAATGGTAGTTCCGCCTCGCCACCCATATGCAGGCGAACTTGTATTTACTGCTTTTTCAGGCTCTCACCAAGACGCTATTAACAAAGGCAAAAATTATATGGAAGAACACGGCGGTGATTATTGGGATATTCCGTATCTTCCTATTGACCCAGCCGATGTAGGCCGTGAATATGAACCTATTATTCGTATCAATTCACAAAGCGGCAAGGGCGGAATGGCATATATTCTTGCAAATGATTACGGTATTAAAATGCCGAAAGCTATGCAGGGCGAATTCAGTGCAGTAGTTCAAAAAGCCTGCGATGAAAGCGGTAAAGAAATTCAGCCTGATGAAGTGTTTGATATTTTCCAAAAAGAATACAGAAATGTATGCGGCCCATACAGACTTCTTAACTATAAAATTACAGAAGAAAAGAATGAAAAAGATTATCTTACTACTGTTCATTTTACAGGTGAACTTAAGTATAAGGATAATGAGCCTGTGAAGATTTCGGGTGACGGCTCAGGCCCTATCGGTGCATTCTGCGAAGCTATGAATACCGCAGGTCTTTCAAATTATGAATTTGTTGATTACAGCGAGCATGCAATTTCAGTCGGCAGTGACTCAAAGGCTATCAGTTACATTCATATTAAAAATCCGCAGGGTAAGGATATTTTCGGTATCGGTGTGAGCCATAATATCGGCTATGCATCAATGAAAGGTATTATTTGCGCAATCAACCGTGACCAAAAAGATACAATGCGTGATGATGCTATGCCGGGTATATTTGACCAGTGCTAATTCATTGCAAGTTTCATATCGTTCAAAATAACTTTTGTTTATTACTTTAATTAAAAGTTATTTATCGCTCATTATTGCGATATTTTGATTTATACGATTATTGTAGGGGAGCGAACATTGTTTTTCCGCTATATACATCAATAGAAAGGTTAGAATATGAAAAATTATAAAATTACAGTTTTAAAGGGTGACGGTATCGGCCCTGAAATCGTAGATGAATGTGTAAAAGTGCTTGATAAAGCAGGTGAAAAATTCGGCTTTAGCTTTGATTATAATTATCAGCTTTTGGGCGGATGCGCTATTGATGAATACGGTGTTCCGTATCCTGATGAAACAGCAAAGGCTTGCAAAGCATCGGATGCTGTTCTTCTCGGTGCGGTAGGCGGCCCTAAGTGGGATAGTCAGCCGGGTAATAACAGGCCTGAAAAGGGACTTCTTGCAATTCGTGAAGATTTGGGACTTTTTGCAAATCTTCGCCCTGCCAAGATTTTCGCACCGCTTAAATCTGCATCTCCTATTAAAGAGGAAATTATCGGTGACGGACTTGACATTCTCATTGTTCGTGAACTTACCGGCGGCATTTACTTCGGTGACCGCGGAACTTATGAAGAAAACGGTGTTGTAGGCGCATATGATACAGAGCGTTATACATATCCTGAAATTAAAAGAATTGTTAAAGCCGGTTTTGAATATGCTATGAAGCGCGGTAAAAGGCTTACTTGTGTTGATAAAGCTAATGTTCTTGATTCTTCAAGGCTTTGGCGCAAAGTTATGGAAGAAACAGCAAAGGATTATCCTGAAGTTGAAGTTTCATATATGTATGTGGATAACTGCGCAATGCAGCTTGTACGCAATCCAAATCAGTTTGATACAATTGTAACATCAAATATTTTCGGCGATATTCTTTCAGACGAAGCTTCTATGATTTCCGGTTCAATCGGTATGCTCGCATCTGCATCACTTGCCGAGGGTACATTTGGCCTTTATGAACCTATTCACGGTTCTGCACCTGATATTGCAGGTCAGGGTAAGGCTAATCCGCTTGCAACTATTTTGAGCGGTGCTATGATGCTTCGCTATACATTCGGTGAAGCTGAAGCCAGCGATGCTATTGAAAAAGCTGTTGATGTGGCACTTACTAAAGCAAGAACACCTGATATTTACGAAGACGGCTTTGATGCTGTTAATACTTCACAAATGGGTGACCTTGTAGCAAGTTTGTTATAATTGAAAATAAGGCGATACTTCAAAAGAAGTATCGCCTTATTTTATACTATTTCAATTGAATTTCCCGTATCCTTAATTTCAATGAATTTAGGATGTTCCTGCCCGTTAATATTCGGAGTGTGGAAGCTTAAGTAAAGTTTGTTATCTGCTTTAAATATCATTCCGTGTCCTCCGTCATCATCAATGAGCAGCGGCAAATGCTCAAATACACCGTTTAGCTCATTATCGCTTGAACGGGCAACGCATTGGCAGTATTTGTGGTTAACAAAGGTTGACCATATAAGTAAAAGCTTACTTTTGCTTGTGCGATACATAAACGGTCCGTCGGTTATATAATGCTCACCGGATGGCTTGTTATCTGCCCAATACGGTGATGAACCTGAAAACAGCTTTGTCGGCAGGCTTATAGGTGCAGTAAGTTCCTTATTAAGCTTTATAAAGCAAATTGTTCCGTCAATTATTTGTGTATGTTCGTGGCAAAATACAAGGTATGCTTCACCCGCTTTTGAAATATAAAGCGTTGCGTCAAGGCATTCCCATTCCTGCGGTGTGAGCGCACCGTCACTGTAAGGCTTGAATTCACCTAAAGGGCTGTCACTTTTTAAAATATATGAACCCCGAAGTCCGTTTTCCTGTGTGAAAGTTGCAAGCATATAGTATTCGCCTTTATATTTATGCACTTCCGGCGCCCAGTTTACTTCTTTGTTAAGTCCGTATTTTTCACTGTTAAAGCATTCTTTGGCTTCGCTGAAATTTACAAGGTCAGTTGATGTGTAAACATCAAAACCGCCCGTTTTGCAACCGAAGTTTTCAGCCCTTGTGCCATAAAGATAATATGTTCCGTTTTCTGCAAGTACAAACGGGTCTCTGATATTTATGTTTTCAAGCTTCATAACTTAACCTCTTTTAATACCATAATTATTACCAAAAACACTATAACATTTTTAGTAAATAATATCAATTGAAAATATTTACAATTTACATTATAATTACATTATAAGTG
>ERZ779877.3240-NODE-3240-length-10760-cov-3.383279_pt1 | contig 10760 bp, 9 predicted proteins | sample MGYA00511556_ERZ779877 | MGnify/ENA primary metagenome ERZ779877 (study PRJEB29588, sample SAMEA2159338) | human gut metagenome | biome: human gut; feature: human-associated habitat; material: faeces | place: Denmark | collected 2008/2010 ... | reverse complement strand
GTATTAGGATTATTGACAAAAACTCAAAGGGGTGTTATTGCTGAATAGTTACGTACACCTCTCCCACCCCTTTACCTCGAAAAAACTGAGGGAAAGCGAAGAGATCCCAAAGAAAATGCGTAACTTTGTGGGGTCGATAGACTGCGTCGACAAGCTAAAACTTGCCTTGCGACAGTCGCTAAAGCAGTAAAAACAACCATCCGACCCACTTTTAGAGTCATCGGAAGCCGTTTTCGTGAGAGTTATGAAATTTTACAAAACAAGATATAACTTCCTTATTGATAGACAAATATAAATATACTACCCTCTCCTATTCGAAAAACGGTCTCTCTTGCCGTCCATTCCACAAAGAATGCTTTTATCGAGAAAAAACACCAGTTCACACGTCTTTTTTGCAGTTTTGCCGTCAAGTGAAGCTAAAAATGCCTCTCGTACACCTCTCGAATGCCTCTCGGAAGCCTCCAAAGTGCCCTCTTGGCGAGATCTACAAGCAGCAGAACAACCTGTTTACGGCAGACGAAGCCTGTCATGTCGCCGTCAACATGTGGGGCTTCAAGGTCTCAAAGGAAGCGTATTTGCCATACTCAGCCCGGGAAACCATTAGGAATCGGCACGCGATCCGATAGAGAAATTAGTAAAAATTACCTACAAATAAGGCGTACACAATTCGTTCTTGCGTCCTTACAACCTTACATCATTACAACATTACATTATTACGTTTTCATTTTTCCACTTCGCCATTTCGGCCTTTCGCAGTCATCAAAACAACACCCCAAAAAAAACGAAGCAAGGTCTGACGCAGAAGAGGATTACCGTTCGTTGAGCGCACCAAGAAAATGGCTTGAGAAGTTTTTTCAAAGAGCTAAATCAGATCTGTGCGGCAAACAAAAAGCCTCCATGTTATCTCTTTTCTGATAAATATTAGTATATTTGCAGGTGCCAACTGCCCACATGGATACAACGACAGGATCAAGGTTTCATGCACAACGGGCAAAGGACAAAAAAGACGCGATGAAAATGAGAAAGGAATCGAGAGCAATGGATAGCCAATGGGCATTGGAAGTGATGCGCAAGGCTCCGTATATCACGGTGAGTTTTATAGACGAAGACGGAAAGGCCTACGGTCTGCCTCTGTCGCTCGCCTCCGACGATGGTGAGAACTGGTACTTTCATGGTGCCTTGGAAGGCAAAAAACTGGAGGCCATCAAGGCTCATCCCGAGGTCTGTCTTTCAGCCGTAACCCGTTGTGCGCCAACGGTTGGCCCGAAGGACGGCAGTTTCACCCTGCAATACCAGTCGGCCTTGGCGTTCGGCAAGGCCGAAATCGTGACTGACGAAGCAGAGAAGATTCATGGGCTCCGACTGGTCTGCAAGCGATTTCTTCCACAACACATGGACGCTTTCGACCGGGGCGTCGCCCGTTCCTTGTCGCGCACGGCCGTAGTGCGCATCACGCTTACCGAGCCGCCAACTGGCAAACGCAAGCAGTATGACAAGGAGGGCGTGGAAATGAAATATGGCAGAATGGAATAAAGGAAAAATCACACATCATGAAAGAAATACTTGACTTCCTACGCGATTTGGACAACAACAACCATCGCGAATGGTTTAACGCAAATAAAGACCGATACCAGGAAGTGTTAAATAAATGGTATGCTTTCTGCGAAAGCCTCATTACAGAAATCGGGCGCTTTGACAAAGATATTGCCCCGCTGACAATCAAAGACTGCACGTATCGCATCTATCGCGACACAAGATTCAGCAAGGACAAGTCGCCATATAAAACCCATTTCGGCGCCTTCCTGGCAAAAGGGGGCAAGAAGTCGATGCATGCAGGATATTATTTCCATATCGGGACTGGCAACAGTCGGGAGTATCCGCATGCCCACATGCTGGCTTCGGGCAACTACTGCTACGACAAAAGGGCTGTCAAGATATTGCGTGAAGACATTAGCGACGAATGGGAAACATTCAGCACAAGCATCTTGGGAAAAGCCGACGCGCAGTTTGTTCCAGACATGGAAGGAGCATTGAAGCGCGTGCCAAGAGAATACGACCCCAGCGCGCCCTATGCCGACTGGATGCGGATGAGGGCCTATTGCCTGACTGCCCAAGCGGACGACGACTTCCTGCTGGAGGACCATCTTGCCCAGCGTGTGGCCGAACTGTTCAAGACCACCAAACCCTTTGTCGATTATATAAACCGTGCCGTTGACTACGTGAATGAAGAGATGGAAGGGTGAGGAAATACCTGGCGAGAACACCTCCAACGAGTGGCTGGAGCCAGTGAGCGATGAGGAATATGGCAAGCTAAAATAACGATAAGATATCACCATTTTGCAGCCCCATTGAATACGGATATTGAGGAAAACGTATATAGCTAATAGGCGTAAGAATCTGCCGATGAAAGCTTCAAACGATTCGCATAAGCACCAACGCAGCAGTTCACCGGTTCAATTATATTTATGAGTCAAATTAAAAAGAAAATGTCACATCATTGAAAAAAGAGGTGAATGCCGCCCGCGACGCACCATTGCGGCGCATGGAGATGGCTGCTGGCAGCACACCGCAGGAGCATAACGGCAAGGGAATGCCGACCGCTGCTGATTTTATCACAGACCGCCAGCCTGTCCCTGCCAAATGGCGGGCAAATGTTTTTTGGGGTACAAAGGTGTGCATCAGCCCGGCGATGAAGAACCCCAGCAAGATGTATGGTGACATCTCGTTGGGCATGAATAATAATGAGTTTAACAATTCCATATTTTGATAGCAATACAGTAACCTGTACATAAAATATTTAATTTATAATAGTGTTGCGGGATTAGGGTGATAAAGTATTACCGGACATCAATAAATCTCAAACAAGGTTTTGTCCCTTTTCGCAATAGTGTTCTTTCCGTGATCAGCATCAGTCGGCTTCTCAATGGTTATATTTTTTAAGGCAAAAAACAAAAGGCCTCCATCGTCTGCATCATGCGACGACGAAGGCCTTCTATTGGGCGTTTATACTTTATTCTTTATTAATTGACGTATTTCTTCCCGTTCTTTACCACGATGCCCTTGTAGGTCTTGCTCACACGTTGACCCGCCAGATTGTACATGGCATCGCTGTCCTTCGCAGTCTGGTTGCCACTGTTCGTGCTGTCAATGTTGTCTGTCACCGCATCCGTGTAGAAGAAGCGGGTGATAGGCTGTTCCAGTTTCGGCGTGCAATCGTCGTTTACGTAGGGCCAATCCACGCTCTCGGCATATTCGTCGAAAGAACGCCTGTCGCTGAAGTACGACATGGCTTTCTTCGGCATGTCGGCATTATAGAAGAAATTGAAGTCGAGGGTATTGCAGCATTCTGTTCCCTCGAAAGTGAACGTAAGGAGCAGGTTCTTGTTGCCACTGTAGTTGATCGGCTTGTCAAATGCGATCTCCAGTTCGCCGTTGCCGATAAGGTCGTAGAGTTCGCCCGCATACTCCATTCCTGCCACGGCGACCGTCGCATCCTTGTAGTCGTAAAACATATACAAGCCCGCCTTGTCGTCGTAGTCGAAGTTTGCATCATCGATTTCCTGTGCCCAAACTTTCACGGTGCGAGGGTACGTGCCATAGGCACACTCGTTACGGAAAATGAAGTTCACCTGGGTTATCGCCTTGCCACCCATCTTGGCAAGTTGCTCCTTGGTGTAGATAATCTGCGAACCTGTCATGCTGTGCGAGAAGTTGGTAGGCGCTGCGGCCCATGAGTATCCGTGCCCCACATACACATCGTCTCCTGTGCCGTCAGCGAGCATCTTGTCGTATTTTCCCAAGGTGATGCTGTTTTCGGGTTCCGGAGTCTTTGTCATGATGATGTTCTTTGTCGTGTCCTCTCCGGGTGTGAAGGTCACGTTCTCCTCGCTGTAGTCCTCGCATCCACCGCAGGTCACCTCCAGCGTGTAGGTCTTGTCGCTTTTCACGACTTTGATTCTGTAAGTTCCATCAGTACCCGTCGTTGCCTTATACACCAACTTACTGTCGTCAGTTGCGGTCAGTTTTACCACAGCGCCCTCTTGGGGTTCTCCGTCGCAGCTCACGGTTCCTGTCACCACCGATGGATACTCTATTTTTCTCATCGTGATATCTTGCGTCTTTGTCTCACCCGAAGCGAACGTATAGTGGTCGATGGTATAGTCCTCGTAGCCCGCTGCCTTGGCTGTGAGGGTGTATTCCTTATCTACATTCTCAGCCTCGATGTTCAGGGTGTATTTTCCTTCTGCATCGCTAGTCACCTCGTACTTCGTCTCACCGCTTGTCAGCGTCACGGTAGCACCCATGATCGGCTCTCCGTCACAGCTCACGATTCCTGACAGTTCAGCCGGCTTCACCTCTGGCTTTGCCGCCTCTTGATAGGTGAACTGGGTGAGAGGCTGCGCCAACTGGGTGGCATGCGACACAGTGTAGCCACTTCCTTTGGCATAAGGCCAGTCTTCCGATTCGTGGTAGTCGGCAAACGTCACGTTGTCGCTATTGGTACTCATGGCCATGTTTTCGGCATCAGTATTGTAGTAGAACTCGATGTCGCTACTCGTTTCTGCCGTCTCGTCGCCATCGAAGGTGATGGTGACAAGCAGGTTCTTGTCGCCGCTGTATGCGAATGCCTTGTCGAATGCCAGATTCAGTTCTCCGTTCAGACAGTAATAATCCACAAAGTCCGTGTCAAAGGTATAGTCGCTGAGTACTTTCTCTGCATCGTCAAAGTCGAAATAGGCGTATGCCTTCTTTTCGTCGTTGTAGGCGAAGGCATCATCGTCGATCTCCTTCACCCAGACATTGATCGTCCTTGGTATCGCAGAGAAAGAACTTTGGTTATAGAACACGAAACTCATTCCCTTGATATCCTTGCCGGCCATCTGTGCCAACTGCTCTTTGGTATAGATAAACTGTGATCCCGTATGCTTAACATAAAACTGTGTTGGCGCTATCATCCACCAACTTCCTTGATAGCATTGGTCTTCGTTCCAGTCGCCAGCCACTACTTCCTCGTAATTGCCCAGTGATAGCGTCTGGTCATCAGCCATTGCCCTTGTCAATCCCATTGCAAGAAGCAAGAGGGTTAGAATACAATTTAGCTTTTTCATCATTCTCTGTTTATTATAACGCTTTTTGTTTTGTCTTTGAACTATTCGTTTGTTTCATGTTCACTATTTCACCACCACTTTCTTGCCGTTGTGGATGAAGATTCCCTTCGACGGGTTGATCACCCTTTGTCCGGCAAGATTATACCAGTTGTTGTCATTAGACTGCTTACTGGTAGAGAGGATGTCCTGTACGCCGTCAGTTTCCGGATGGTATATTTCCGATGTGCGACTGTTGAGATCCACCTTCACGAGGTCTGTGAACGGACTCACCACGAAGGTGTATGGTACCGAACCGTTTGGCGTGCTCCAGTCAGCGGCCGAAGCATAGCAGTCGTAGTAGAGCACCCTGGCTGTCGTGTAGCGTGTGGGAGCCTGGATGGTGCATGAGGTGATGGAGTCTTTCGTTTCAGCGTCCACGGCATCCACCGTTTCGTTTCCGCCTACCATGTAGTTCACCACGTCACCTTTCTTCAGCGTCTGCTTCACCTGGATCCGGTCGAAATAATCGGGACGTCCAGCCTGTGCCGTATTGTTGATCACGGAAAAGAAGAGATCTTTGCATCCATTGTCGAAATCAAGCTCCACGTCTGCGATGCCCGTTGCACCACCGTCCACCACAGCCTTTGCAGTTTTCACTTCTTTGCCGTTGGCGCCATGGCTCTCCACCCTTATTTCGTCCCCATCGCTGCAGTAGGCGCTAATGATGATTTTGTATTTACCATTGTTACCGCGCAAGTCCATATAGGGCGAGTAGATCAGTCCTGCCACCATACTAGAGATAAAGTTTGGAAAGCCGTATGCGCTCCATCCGTAGGTGTCAGCGTAGTCGTACGCAGAGAGATCCACGTATTCCTCTTCGCCTCCACCTGGTTCGATGATGCTTCCGAAATCAATACCGTTGAACCCTTCGTCCATTATCGTCACATCGCCGTCGGCCCTCACCTCCTTGCGATCGTAAACAAATACACAGTAGCCGTCGGCATTGGGCACCGCTCCCCAGTTTGCCGTAAAACTACTTGATGTGATGTCGGTTGCCACTTTTGTTTCTGGCTTATGCAAAGTCAGTTGTGCCGATGCCGCAATGGCGATCGTCAGCAAACAGATGGTTGTGTAAACCTTTTTCATTTTTCCTATTTTTTTGAGTTGTTTTGCTTTCTGTTTTTTGTGGAAGGTTTATCTCACGATGATTTTCTTCCCGTTTCTGATATAGATGCCGTGTGTCGGCGTGGCGACCACTTGCCCGTTGAGGTTGCGCCATAGATTGTCCCCTTCTTTGCTGCCTACGTTGATGTCGTCGATACTGTCAGTGCCTTTGATTACGATTTGAATATCCCTCGAGACATTTTTGTAGCTTGCCGTGAGGATTTCCGTTCCACCTCCTTTTATCCTTGCTGTGCCGTCAGTCAGGATTTCCACCAAACCGCGACTTGCCTTCCAGGCGACTTTTGTGTTTTGATCGTTGCCCAGTGAGACCCTGAAGTCTTTAGTCACACTGTTGAGGTTGTCACCGTCTGCAAGTATTACGGGTGTGGCGTACAGCACGGCCATGTCACTGTTCTCCAGTCCGTTCATCTTCGGTCGGGGCAACATATCTTCGGCATATACCCAGTTGCTGCCAAGTGTTTCCTTCTGTCTTTCCCCCAGCAGGTCGGCAGTGTTTCTTTCCTGTGCTGGTATGGAAATCGAAGAACAAGCAGTCTGTTTGTCGTACACCACCTCTCCGATATCTGTCGGATTGGCATTGCCAATGCAACCAGAAAAGTTCTCGTTGCTGAGCATACCGAAGTTCGCTATGCGGTGTACCTTGTCGTTCCACATCGGGTTGCCGATGGTGCCAGCGATCCTCATCGTGTTGGTGCTTTCCACATATCCGTAGTTTGCCACGTCACAGATCGTGTTTCCCGTCTGCTGCCCTGAATAACCGATGACTCCACCCAAGGCGCAGCCGTCGCTCGTCACATGCCCAAAGTTGGCACAGTTGCTTACGGTTGCCCCCTCCATGCTTCCTTCAGCTTTGGATATGATTCCTCCGATCACGCCGCCCACACAGGAGAGCACGGCCGTCGATGTTGAAGTCACGTCCGCATAGTTGCATAGATTATACAACACGGCTTCATTGGTTGGATTGGCGACGATACCACCCACGTAGTTGCAGCCTACGACCGATCCGCTCACAGCGAGGTCGTGCACGGCGCCACTCTTCACGGTGCCAAACAGTCCCACATAGTTTTCGTTCGGCATGTTTATATCCAGCGTTATGCAGTGTCCGCCGCCGTCAAAGTCTCCCTTGAATAGTCCCTCATAGCCGATCATGCCAGTGAAAGGCCCGGTGATGTCCTGTGTCAGCCTGAAGTATTTTCCGTACGTCTGCTGTTCGCCGTTTGCACCTGGCTTGTCGGTCATATTGCCCAGTTCCTCCAGGTCGTTTACATTACTTATCAGGTACGGGTCGTTTTTCGTTCCCGTACCGCCAGAGAAGGTCTGTGCCACAGCTACGTTGCAGAGTAGCAAGGCCCCAAATAGTAAATGCTTTTTCATTATGCTTGTTGTTGTTAAATGATGCAGTTGCTCATAGATGTTTCCTATAGGCTGATGGTCAGCTTCGCCATGTAGAAGTTGCTATTGCCGCTGCGATAAGCAGTATGCCTCCAGTGGGTTGCCGCCGTTAGCGCCTTGTCTTTCCATATCTTGAAAGTATATTCCACTCCCAAGCTCATCTCCGTCTCACCTCCACCCATATATTCTTTTATGTTCTGCAGGGTGGCAGCGAGCAATTCGTTCTGACAGTTGTATATGTCCAGTCTTGCCGCCAAGTTCTCTCTGCGCCTTATCTTTGCCTTTGCACACACCATGTTCTTTGCGTTGGCATGAACGATGCTTGCCGTTATCCCCATCGTAAGGTCGCTGCTCTTCAATAGGTTCCCCGATGTATGATGGCTGTTTTTGAACGAGGCGCAGGCGATCTCTGGCTCTATGTTTACATCAGTCTTTTCCGTCCAGTTGACGTTCCAGAATCCTTCTGCCTTGATTTTTTCGATTTTTCCGTCGTATTGCTTGCGACTGCCAATCTGTGGGTATATGTTTCCCGTTGCGTCTCCGAATAGGTTGTCTATGCCTTTGCGTTGCGCAACGTTTCCGGTCAGCCTCACCCCGTAGTCCTCGTTGTTGTAGCCGACGGCCCCATCCAGAGAGTTGACCTCCAGTCTGTTCAGCGGTAGTCGGTTGAGGTCGGTGAGTACTTTCTCTTTCCGTGTAAACAGATACCCAGCCGAGGCCGACCAGCCGGTAGTCTCTTTGCTTGCCATACTGATCTCCGCCCCTATACTGTAGCCCTTGTAGAAGCAGTTCTTTCCTTGTCCAGAAAAGCGAGTGAAGTTGTTGCCGATTCCTGTCAGGTGATATACCATCTGCGTTCCGAGTTCGTTGTAGAGAGCCAGCTCGTTGGTCTGCTTATACTTTCCTGCTGTTGCCGTCAGTGCCACGCTATAGCTTCCCCAGATGTTGAGTCCGATTCCGCCTTGGGCATACAAGTCGGCCACCGTATTGTTAGGTCGAGGGTCACGGTCGCGGTATTCCGACAAAGTCCGGTATCCCAAGTCCACACCATAGCATGTCTTTCCGTGTCGTGTGGAGTATCCCCCGTCGAGCCGATAGCTCTCGTAGTTTTGGTCGCCCCCTTTGGCGTCGCCCATGACATACGGGTATAAGAGCAGGAAATCACTTGTTTCGTTCCACGTCACGTCATATTTCTTTCCGTTCTGATAGGAAGCCTTTCCCCACACCACACTGTTCGCACCGAGCTGCTGGAAGGAGGAAGCTTCCATACCAAACTGTTTTCCGCCGCGTCCCAGTTGCGGTATCCTTGCTGCCGCTGCTGGTTCCGTCGTTGCATAGACAGAGAATTCCGATATCGACGGTGTGTGCAGATAGTTTCTCATTGCGGGACTTGCCAGTACTTCTTGTCTGAAGCGCACGTGCCCCGTGCTATATACCTGCCTCTTCCAAACGATGCTATCGTTGGCTGCTGTCATTGCCACCGTGTTGAGGAGAGCGACGGGCAGTATTCCTGCCTTGATACTTATGTTCATATATGGATGCTTCTTCCTTGTAGTCACTATGAGCAGTAGGTGTCTATATACCGAATGTATGGAACGGGTCCGCCTTTGCCCTTGGCTCAAAATCCTCCGCGGAGTTGTTTGTGTCCATCAGTATGGCTCTTTTGCCGTCCATCGAACCAACTTTGCGTCGCACACTCTTTCCGAAGCGGCTATCATCAAAGTTAAACTCCGAGTTATAGGTGAACCCGCGGTCGAGGGCTGGCGATGTTACGATCCATTGAAATCCAGCCTTGCTACTCATGTTTACGGCGTCCAGAATCCAACTGTTTGGCAGACGGTAGCTTGTACCTGTCATGTCAGCCTCGCCAGTCTGCCCCGTCAGATGGTAGTTGTAGTTGTATAGGTAGTCCAAGAGAAACGTATTCTTGTCGGTGTGCATCCTTGCCAGGGCGTACGACTTGAACCCTTGTGTGTGCGGACTCCACAGAGTCAGCGTGCTGCAGTAGATCTTCTCAAGATTCGGCACCTTCGGGTTGTCTATGTCCGTAAACTGTGGATTGGTCGATTCGTCATACCATTCATAGTCGGCCGTGGTCATATTCCAGAAGTTGGGGTTAGCCACCGTGTGGTCCACGGCGTTGTCCACTATCAGCAGTTTGCCACCCGGCTGCACGGGCACGTCGCGCCCAGTTCCTGGAATCATATACATTGCCGCCACGGCCATGTCGGTATTCATGATGTTCGGTTTGTATTCCTGCTTCATGGTGGTCAAGAAATCGCTTTCTGCTATCACGAGCGAGTCAGCGTAGAGCACGTGGTCAGTATTGTTGTAAATTACAAAATACTTGTCAGCATAATAGTAGCTCCCCTGTGCGTTGACTGTTCCTGCACAGAAAATTTCTGCCAGTACGAATCCCTTGTAAGCGATGTCTGCCGGATCCTGGTCAGGTTGCGATACCACTTGCAGCGCGAGGTTCACGACGGCATTTTCCTTTGATAGCGTTGTTCCGTCGCTATATGCCGTCACCTCTACCGTCTTCGCCACTAGGTCGCTGTTTCTGTAGTTCAGTTTTCCCGTAGCGCTGATTCTGTAGTAACCGCCATCCACGCTGTTCAGTGTTACCGTCATGTTTTCTGCCGTCGAAAAACTAAAGGTTGTCTCTTTGCCGGTGTTGATTTCTGTCAGTGTCAAATGGACATCCGTCATAGTCAGTTCCTCACTATACCCTGCAGGAGTAGTGAACGAGACGCGGATATCTGCCGGCGTCGTGTCTACCGACTGAATGTCGTCGTTGCTACACCCAGTCAGTGCCAACATGCATAAAGCAATGAGCATCAAAAAATGTGATGTTTTCATATTGTTCTTTTTTTTTATTGTATCAAATATTGAAATTGATTTCCATACCGAAAAATGGTTTCGACGTCCTTCTCACCGTCATACCACTGTTGGTGGTATAGTCTGGCATGTAGTCGATCATACGGTTCACAAAGAGAGCTAGTTTCATCCACTTGCCAAACTCTTTAGTCACTTTCAATCTGAGAAAGTACGTATTTTTTATAAGTGATTGAGAATGAGATAAGTTTTTATCTCATA
>ERZ779877.3238-NODE-3238-length-10761-cov-6.533066_pt1 | contig 10761 bp, 8 predicted proteins | sample MGYA00511556_ERZ779877 | MGnify/ENA primary metagenome ERZ779877 (study PRJEB29588, sample SAMEA2159338) | human gut metagenome | biome: human gut; feature: human-associated habitat; material: faeces | place: Denmark | collected 2008/2010 ... | reverse complement strand
CGTCCACATGACGAACTTTGCCCTTATCCTCAATGACCTTGCCGCCAGCTTTGAGGGGCGCAACGAGTACATTTCCCGCCTTTGCCGCTATCCGCTGCTTATCCTTGACGACTTCGGCATGGAGCGCGGCACCGAGTACGGGCTGGAACAGGTTTTCAATGTGATTGACAGCCGTTACCGCAGCGGCAAGCCGCTGATCGTCACGACCAACCTCACGCTGGACGACCTGCGGAACCCGGAGGACACCGCCCATTCCCGGATTTATGACCGCCTGCTTTCCATGTGCGTCCCGGTACGCTTTACCGGCGACAACTTCCGGCAGGAAACCGCGCAGCGGAAAATGGAGAGCATGAAGAAACTGATTACCGACTGAAAGGAGTATTGCCTATGGCAGATAACAAGCAGCACGACACCCGCACCACCCGCCGCCCCGACTGCGTGACGGAAATCCGCATGGGCAATTCCGTCCTTGTCGTGTCCGGCTATTTCAAGAAAGACACTACCACCACCGCCGCCGACAAAATGGCGCGGGTACTGGAAGCGGAAGCCGCTGCTACACAAAAATCGGCAATTTAACAAATCATAAAGAAGCAGATTTTACACTTTTGCCGCTATACAGCCCTCCCTATTCCGTGGTACAATGAAACCACGGAATAGTGGGGCTGGCTGTCGGAAACGGAGGATTTTATGTTAAGACAAGCCACCCAAAACCTCATTACCGCCCTTTATCCGAGATTGTCCCATGAGGACGAATTGCAAGGTGAGAGTAATTCCATATCGAACCAAAAAAGGATACTCGAAGCCTTTGCAAAACAGAATGGCTTTACCAACCTGCGCTGGTACACCGACGACGGCTTTTCCGGCGCGAACTTCCAGCGCCCCGGTTTTCAAGCCATGCTTGCAGACATTGAAGCCGGGAAAGTGGGTACGGTCATCGTCAAGGACATGAGCCGGTTAGGGCGAAACTACTTGCAGGTAGGGTTTTACACGGAAATGCTGTTCCCTCAAAAGGGAGTGCGTTTTATCGCTGTCAACGACAATGTGGACAGCGCAAACGGCGGCATGGACAACGATTTTACCCCTCTGCGAAATCTGTTCAACGAATGGCTGGTGAGAGATACGAGCAAGAAAATCAAAGCAGTAAAACGAGCAAAAGGCATGAGCGGCAAGCCCGTTACCAGCAAGCCGGTCTATGGCTATCTCATGGACGAGGACGAGAACTATCTCGTTGACGAGGAAACCGCGCCGGTTGTCCAGCAGATATACCAGCTTTGCCTTGCCGGGAATGGCCCGACCAAGATTGCCCGTATGCTTACGGAGCAGCAAATCCCTACGCCGGGAACGCTGGAATACCGCAGGACGGGCAGCACCCGCCGCTACCACCCCGGCTATGAGTGCAAATGGGCGACGAACACCGTTGTTCATATCCTCGAAAACCGGGAGTACACCGGCTGTCTGGTAAACTTCAAGACGGAGAAGCCCTCTTACAAGGTCAAGCACAGTGTAGAGAACCCCGTAGAGAAGCAGGCCATTTTTGAGAACCACCATGAGCCTATCATAGACCGGGAAACATGGGAGCGCGTGCAGGAGTTACGCAAGCAGCGCAAACGCCCGAACCGCTATGATGAAGTGGGGCTGTTCTCCGGTATGCTGTTCTGCGCCGACTGCGGTCATGTGATGTACCAGCAGCGGTATCAGAACAAGAACCGCAAGCAGGACTGTTACATCTGCGGCAGCTACAAGAAGCGCACCCGCGACTGTACGGCGCACTTTATCCGCACCGACCTGTTGACCGCCGGTGTCCTCTCCAATCTCCGGCAAGTGACCGAATACGCCGCCAAGCACGAGAGCCGCTTTGTGAAGCTGCTTATCCAGCAGAACGAGATCGGCGGCAAGAGAAAGACCGCCGCAGCCACCAAGCAGCTTGAACAGGCGCAGGAGCGCATTGCCGAAGTGAGCCGCATTATCAAGCGGCTGTATGAGGACAATGTGAACGGCAAAATCAGCGACGAGCGTTTCATGGAACTGTCGGCAGACTATGAGCAGGAACAGCGGGAACTGAAAGACCGCGCCGCCGCTTTGCAGGCCGAACTGGACAAGTCGCAGGCCGCCACCGTCAACGCGGAAAAGTTTATGGGTATCGTCCGAAAGCACCTTGCCTTTGAGGAACTTACCCCCACCCTCTTGCGGGAAATGATTGAGAAAATCGTCGTGCATGAGTGCAGCTATGACGAGAACGGCACCCGCAGGCAGGACATTGAGATTTATTACAGCTTTGTCGGCAAGATTGACTTGCCCGAAGCCTAACGCCCGACCTATCCGACACAATGGCCAAGTGCCGGATAGGAACGGCAAAATTTTTTACACTTCTATTACTTCTTTATCGCACATTAGCAAATAATGCAGGACATAAATGCAGGACAAAAATGAACCACAAAGGCGGAGACATGCGCTCCGCTTTTTTGTTTGTATGCCGCCCGACCTGTTCTATCAAATCTCACGCTATAGTGCGCGCATTCGCCGCGGCATGAAAATTCCGCGCGGCATGAAAAATCCCGCATGGCATGAAAAGCCCCCGTCCGGCTCAGCCGGACGGGGGTTTTATCTTTACATCTGCGTTTTTTCTTATCAGTCCTCACGCTTTGCAAGCTCTACGAGGTAATCGTATCTGTGCTTAGCGTTCTCAACTGCGCCGTCGAAGATCTTCTCGGCTCTCTCGGGGTTGGACCTTGCGAGTGAGTTGTATCTTACCTCACCCATGATGAAGTCCTTATAGCTTGCCGTAGGCGCCTTAGAATCGAGCTGGAACGGATTCTTGCCCTCTGCCGCAAGTCTCGGATCGTATCTGTACAGGTGCCAATATCCTGCCTCTACAGCCTTCTTCTCCTCTGTCTGAGCGATGCTCATGCCGCCCTTGATACCATGGTTGATACAAGGAGCATAACCGATGATGAGTGAAGGTCCGTGGTAGCTCTCAGCCTCTGCAATCGCCTTGATGCACTGGTTGTAATCTGCACCCATTGCAACGTGAGCTACGTATACATAGCCGTAGGTCATTGCGATTCCTGCGAGATCCTTCTTCTTTATGGACTTTCCGGCTGCCGCAAACTGAGCGATAGCTCCTGCGGGTGTAGCCTTGGATGCCTGTCCTCCGGTGTTGGAGTAAACCTCGGTATCGAATACGAAGATGTTGATATCCTCGTTCTGAGCGATGACGTGGTCAAGTCCGCCGAATCCGATATCGTATGCCCATCCGTCGCCGCCGAATACCCACATGGACTTCTTTCTGAGGTAATCCTTGTCTGCAAGAACTGCCTTAGCCTCGTCGGTTCCGATCTTGGGAAGGATGTCGATAAGCTTGTCGGTTGCCGCGCTGTTGAGCTTGCCGTCGTCTACGGTTGAAAGATACTCGTCTATGACAGCCTTGCACTCAGCGCAGTCAAGAGTCTTTTCGATCTCAAGAAGTCTTGCTATATTTCTCTGGCGGATGGTGTTCTGTGCTAAGAACATGCCGTAGCCGTACTCTGCGTTGTCCTCAAAGAGGGAGTTAGCCCAAGCCGGTCCCTTGCCTGCCTTGTTGGTGGTGTAAGGAGTTGACGGTGCGGAGCCGCCCCAGATGGAGGAGCATCCTGTTGCGTTGGCGATGTACATTCTGTCGCCGAAGAGCTGAGTTATGAGCTTAGCATAAGGAGTCTCGCCGCAGCCTGCGCATGCGCCCGAGAACTCGAGAAGCGGCTGCTTGAACTGCGAGCCCTTGACGGTGGTCTCCTTGAACTTCTCGTGAACTTCCGGCTTGTCTGCAAGGGTAAGTGCGTAGTTGAACACTTCCTGCTCTGCAAGCTGCTCCTCAAGAGGTCTCATGTTAAGAGCCTTCTCGCCCTTCTTGCCGGGGCATACGTTTACGCATGAGCCGCATCCGGTGCAGTCGAGAGCGGACATGGTCATTACGAAGTAGTAGCCGGGCATGCCGGTTGCGGGCTTAGCCTTCTTCTTTGCAAGCTCGGGAGCTGCGTCAAGCTCAGCCTGGGTCATGATTACGGGACGAATTACCGCGTGCGGGCAGACGTAAGAGCAGAAGTTGCACTGTATGCAGTTGTCGGAGTTCCACTCGGGAACGTCGATTGCGATGCCTCTCTTCTCGAATGCGGCAGAACCCTGCGGGAATGTGCCGTCTGCGTTCTCAACGAATGCCGATACGGGGAGCTTGTCGCCCTGCTGTGCGTTGCAGGGGATGAGGATGTTGTTTACGTAATCCACAAGGGTCTTGTTGTCGCCGGTTGCGGCGGGCATGCCCATTGCGGTGTCGGGGCAGTTCTTCCATGCCTCGGGAACGTTGACCTCAACTATTCCCTGGCAGCCTGCGTCTATGGCGTCGTGGTTCATCTTTACGACGGCGTCGCCCTTCTTGGAGTAGGATGCGGTAGCTGCGTCCTTCATGTACTTGATTGCCTCATCTATCGGGATGATATTTGCAAGCTTGAAGAATGCGGACTGCAAAACGGTGTTGATTCTTGAGCCGAGTCCTATCTTCTTGCCGATGTCGATACCGTTGATGATGTAGAACTTGACGTTGTTCTGAGCGATATATCTCTTGACCTGTCCGGGGAGCTTTTCATCGAGCTCGTCGGTGCTCCACTGGCAGTTGAGAAGGAATGTTCCGCCCGGCTTTACGTCCTGAACCATGTCATACTTGTCGATATAGGACTCGTTGTGGCATGCTACGAAGTCCGCCTGGTTGATAAGGTATGCGGACTTTATGGGTGTGTCGCCGAAACGAAGGTGAGAAACGGTTACACCGCCGGACTTCTTGGAGTCGTATGAGAAGTACGCCTGTGCATACTTGTCGGTGTGGTCGCCGATGATCTTGATGGAGTTCTTGTTTGCTCCTACCGTTCCGTCGGATCCGAGACCCCAGAACTTGCAGGAGATTGTGCCGGCGGGAGCGGAATCGAGCTTGCCGCAGGTTGCAAGTGAGAGGTGTGTCACATCGTCGTTGATGCCGATGGTGAATCTGGGCTTGTAGTTTATGCCGCAGCAAGCGCAGTTGTCGTAAACAGCCTTGATCTGATCGGGGGTGGTGTCCTTAGAGCCGAGGCCGTATCTGCCGCTTGAAACGGGAACGTCCTTAAACTGTGAGTTCTTTAATGCAGCGACTACGTCAAGGTACAAAGGCTCGCCCAAAGATCCGGGTTCCTTTGTTCTGTCGAGGACGCTTATCATCTTTACGGTTGCGGGGATAGCCTCAACAAGCTTGTCCGCACGGAAAGGTCTGTAAAGTCTTACCTTTACAAGTCCGAGCTTCTCGCCCTTTGCGTTGAGGTAATCTATAGTCTCTTCGATGGTGTCGCATACGGAGCCCATTGCTATGATGATCTTTTCCGCATCGGGAGCGCCGTAGTAGTTGAAGAGCTTGTAGTTGGTGCCGATCTTCTTGTTGACCATATCCATGTACTGCTCTACAATGCCGGGAACAGCGTCATAGTAGCTGTTGCATGCCTCACGTGCCTGGAAGAAGATGTCGGGGTTCTGAGCAGATCCGCGAAGTACGGGGTGCTCGGGGTTGATGGCGCGGTTTCTGAACGCCTGCAAAGCGTCCCAGTCTACCATTTCGGCTACATCAGCCTTGTCCCATGTCTCGATCTTCTGAATCTCGTGAGAGGTTCTGAATCCGTCGAAGAAGTGAAGGAAGGGAACTCTTGCCTTGATGGTGGAAAGGTGAGCGACTGTTCCTAAGTCCATAACCTCCTGGGGATTGGTGGAGCAGAGCATTGCAAAACCGGTCTGGCGGCATGCATAGATGTCGGAGTGATCGCCGAAGATGTTGAGCGCATGGCTTGCAACGCATCTTGCGGAAACATGAATGACGCAGGGCAGAAGCTCGCCCGCGATCTTGTACATGTTAGGAATCATCAAAAGAAGTCCCTGCGACGCGGTATAAGTAGTTGTGAGTGCGCCGGCAGCCAAAGAGCCGTGAACGGTTCCGGCAGCTCCCGCCTCAGACTGCATCTCGGCAACCTTTACGGGTGTGTTGAACAGGTTAGTCTGTCCCTTTGCGCTCCATGCGTCTGTTACCTCGGCCATGACCGAAGAAGGGGTGATAGGATAGATAGCAGCGACCTCGGTAAACGGGTATGCCGCCCATGCGGCTGCGTTGTTACCATCCATGGTTTTCATTTTTCTTGCCATAGATATCCTCCTTGTGTTGAAGAGAAGTAGTGAAAAAACGTTATGAAAAATGCATAACTTTACAACATGCATTTTATCACAACCGACCCGTTTTGTAAAGAGCAATCACGATTTATTTTTGTGTTTTATGCGCGGTTGTAACCGCTGCGGCGGCGCTTGAATACTATATACTACGCTGAACAAACATCGGGGGAGGAAACCATGAGACTTAGCGGCTGTTCGCTTTGCATAATAGCGAAAAACGAAGAAAAGACCCTTTTGCGCTGTCTTGAATCGGTGAAGGGGATATTTGACGAGATAATCATTGTTGACACCGGCTCGACCGACGGCACAAAGCTCACGGCGAGGCGTTACACCGACAAGGTTTACGACTTTGAGTGGGTATACGACTTTTCCGCGGCGAGAAACTATGCCTTTTCAAAAGCCGAATACGAGTATGCGATGTGGCTTGACGCGGACGACGTGATACCAAACGAATACCGCGGCGCTCTTTCAAAGACGCTTTCCGAGCTTTCAGGGAACACAGGCGCAAAAGCAAAGCCGGACATGGTATACATGGAGTACTGTGTGGGCTTTGACGAGACGGGGAGGGTGACGCTTGCCTACGACAGGGAGCGCATAATCCGCCTTGACTGCGGCGCGAGGTTTCAGGGGGCTATACATGAGGCGATACCGCCCGTCGGGACGGCAGCACGTTCTGACGCAAAGGTATACCACATGGGCAAGCAAAACCGCGACAAAAACCGCAACATCGAGATATTCGAGCGGCTGCTTAAATCAAAAAAGGCGTTTTCTCCGAGGGAGAGGTACTACTATGCGAGGGAGCTTTCGCTTCACGGCAGGACTCTTGAGGCTGTCGGCTGTTACGACCAATGCATACGCGACAGAGATTGCTGGGTGGAAAACAAAATTTCCGCCTGCTGCGAGGCGGCTCAGCTGTGGCTTGACGCCAAAGACCGCACCGCCGCAAAGAAGTACCTGGTCAAAAGCTTTGAGTTTGCTCCGCCGCGGGCGGACGCATGCTGCATGATGGGGTACATCTTTTTGGAGGAGGGCAGCCTAGACGCGGCAAAGTTCTGGTACGAGCTTGCTCCCTCGAGGTTCGGCAAAGGCGGCGGGTTTGTGCCTGTTGACTGCGGGGGATATCTTCCCTACATTCAGCTTGCCGTGGTGTGCGACAGGCTGGGCGACACGGCGCTTGCAAACCGCTACAACGAGCTTGCGGGGAACATAAAGCCCGACAGCAGGCCGTATCTTCACAACAAAGCTTACTTTGAATCAAAGCTTAAAAAATAGAGTAGGAGTAGATTATATGGCAAATACGTCGAAATACACTTTTTCAAACGGCGAGCCTGTAACGCCGTTTGCGGCGGCATGCCGCTGTGAAAATTCCGACATTCAATTTTGCGCCGCATCGGGCGGATGCGCATTGGGAAACTGCGGATGCTGCGGCTGTGATGTCAGGTGCTGCATAGGCCCTACCGGCGTCACGGGTCCGAGGGGCGAGACGGGCGCTACGGGAGCAACAGGCGCTACCGGCGCAAGGGGAGCAACAGGCGCAACAGGCGCTACGGGACCAACAGGCGCATCGGGAAGGAGCATAACAGGCGTTACCGGCGCGACAGGCGCAACGGGAGCAACAGGAGCCACCGGTGTCACGGGTGCAACAGGCGCTACCGGAGCAACAGGTCCCACGGGAGCAGACGGTGCAGCCGGCATAAGCGTGACCGGAGCCACGGGAGCAACGGGCGCAACAGGTGTCACGGGAGCAACGGGTGTCACCGGAGCAACGGGTGTCACCGGAGCTACAGGTGCTACAGGAGCAACAGGCGTCACAGGTTCTACGGGTCCCACGGGCGTCACGGGTCCCACCGGCCCCACCGGTCCCACGGGTCCGACAGGAGCTACGGGTGCTACAGGTGCAGACGGTGCGCAGGGCATACAAGGCTTACAGGGAGACCCGGGAGCTGACGGTGCTACAGGCGCTACCGGTGCAACAGGTCCCACAGGTCCTACGGGTGCTACAGGTCCTACGGGAGCAGAAGGTGCGCAAGGCCCTCAGGGACTTCAGGGCGAGCAGGGAGATGCCGGCCCTCAGGGTGATCAGGGGCCTCAAGGCGATCAGGGACCTCAAGGCGAGCAGGGCGACACCGGCCCTACAGGCCCTACAGGTCCTACAGGTCCTACAGGCCCAACGGGCCCCACGGGAGCGGATGCCACATCGGCGGCAGGACTTGCGGAGTATGCGCATCTATACAGTGTTGAGCCGCAGAGCGTAGCGTCGGGGGACGACATCCGTCTTAATGAGCAGGGTGTGATTTCAGACAACATCTCGCACACCCCGGGCGACAGCAGGGTTGTTTTGAACTCGGCCGGCATTTACGAGGTCACGCTTCACATTCCGGTGAGAGAGCCGGCGCAGGTATGCGTTATGCTGAACGGCTCGCCGGTTGAGGGCGGACTGTTTGCGGTGAACACCACCGGATCGGTGATAAGCGGAAGTGCGCTCATCAGCGCCAACGAAGGCGACATTCTGACTATACAAAACGTCAGCGAGTGCAACGCATTTAACTCTGCGGCGGTGGAATGCAGCGGCAGAAAAAGCTCCGGCATAACGCTGATCATAAAGAAGTTGTTTTAAGCGGAGCGGCGGGTGTTTGACAGCGGCGTTTGATTGACGGCGGCGTTCGCTTGACGGCGGGTGCTTGGGCGGGTGACGGCACTCGGGGAGCTTGCTCAGGCAGGTGCTCAGAGCGGGTGCTCAGAGCGGGTGCTCAGAGCGGGTGCTCAGAGCGGATGCTCAGAGCGGATGCTCAGAGCGACTTTAGAAAGCGCGCCGGTTAGTGTGCGGCGGGGGCGGGCGGTTATTCGGTTTGACCGGTGCAAGTGCCGTCATGCATCTGCTGCCGCGTTTAAAAAATTACGCATGCGCCGAAAAAAGCAGTCGGAGTGTTTCTCCGGCTGCTTTTTGCAACATTTACCGAGTTATCGCTTTATCACTTGATGAAGTCGAGGATCATTTCCTTAGGGTGATAGCCGACGATTTTATCGACCGCCACGCCTTTTTTGATCAGCACCAAAGTCGGGATGCTTGCTATGCCGAAAGCGGCGGAAAGCTCTCTTTCCTCATCGACGTTTATCTTGCCGACCTTGACCGCTCCGTCCTTTTCCTTTGCCACTTCTTCCAAAACGGGCGCGATCATCTGGCACGGGCCGCACCATGTTGCCCAGAAGTCAAGAAGCACGGGGATGTTTGACTGAAGAACTTCTTTCTCAAAGTTATCCTTTGTTACCTTTATTTCTGCCATAGTTGATATACCTCCTGTATTTTATACTAATCTTTTGACTTATAGTAGAGCATGCAATGACAATATCCCTCGAAGTTTGGGTCATTTATTTGTTCTTTAAACTGTTTGCACATACATTTTGTATCCTCTGATCTTTCCAGAACGCAAGGGCAATAGCCGCCGGTTCTTTTAAGACCCTCCTTAACGGTTTTGACCACATCGGGGTTAGGGTTAAGAGTAATTTTCACGGGTTCATTCCTCCTTTGAGCGGTTCAAATCTATATTGCAGTTACATTATAGCACGGAGTTAAAGAAAAAACAGTGACTAAGTCACGCAATCGAGGTGAAATCTAAAAATTTTTATGATTTAGGAGCTGAGGCGTTTAAGTGCGGGGAGGTCAAGCAGGGTGACGCATCCGCGTTTCAGGCTGACGAGTTTTTCCTGCGAAAAGCGTTTAAGCATACGAGCGACGACTTCTCTTGCGGAGCCGGTGAGGGCAGCTATTTGTTCATGGGTATAGCATATATCGGGGTTTTTTGTGCGGTCATATTCGGAGGTAAGGAACTGAGCGAGGCGTTTATCATAGCCTTTGAAGAGGATTTGCTGCATAGAGAACATGACATTTGAGAAGCGTTGGGCGAGTTTTTCATACATAAAGCAGCGGACGTAGACGTTTTCGTCGGCGAGTTTTGAGAAGTATGAAGGGCCTATGACCAAAAGGCGGGAGTCAGTTTGGGCGCTGAGGGTTGCGTCGAAGGTTATTACGTTTATGACGCAGGATGCAGAGAGGACGCAGCTATCGCCCTTATAGAGGCGGAAGAGGGTAATTTCCCTACCTTCTTCGGAGACGATGCTGCTTCTGAGTTCGCCGTCGAGGACGACGATTGCGCCGAGGCAATTTGCACCGGAGCCATGGAGGATTTGGTCTTTACGGAAGGATTGTATTTGGGAGTTTTGAACGATTTGGGTTTTTTCGATTTGAGAAAGGTTATTCCAAAACGGAAGGGTTTTAAGGACGGATTCCTTTTCCATATCGGAGTTTTTGTTATCAAGCGATTTAAGCACGGTTTAATCCCTCTTTTCTAAAGATGTTATAGCACAACTTTATGCGATTATGCAAGCGGTCGAGGGTTTATCATTACGGGGCATATGGGGGGGTGGAGCGTTCAGAGGGGTTTGTCGGGCGCCATGGTTTCGGGCGCAGCGCGCGCCGGCGTTCGGGCCGGGCACACAGGCAGGGAGCGCGCCCGTGGGGCGGGGAAGGAAAGTGTCATTTATCTGCGGCGC
>ERZ779877.3237-NODE-3237-length-10765-cov-2.484874_pt1 | contig 10765 bp, 10 predicted proteins | sample MGYA00511556_ERZ779877 | MGnify/ENA primary metagenome ERZ779877 (study PRJEB29588, sample SAMEA2159338) | human gut metagenome | biome: human gut; feature: human-associated habitat; material: faeces | place: Denmark | collected 2008/2010 ... | reverse complement strand
ATGCGCCACGCATAAGCACGGAGTTTTTTATTTCGCACGAGTTTCCGACGACTGCGCCATCACCTATATACGCATTGCCGCGAATATATGCGCAGTGACGCAGAGTTGCGCCGCGTTCTATGATGCACGGCGCAATGATCTCGGCGCTCGGAGCTACGACGGCTGAGCGATGGATCCATACGTTCTCACGTGGAGAATAATATTCATCGCCGAGGTGCTTTCCTGCCGAGACTATAAAATTTCCGAGATCGTCCAGGACTTCCCATACAAATTTATATCCGAGCATAAATTCAAGCGGCGAGCGTCTGTCGATATCAAAGAGAGCGCGCACCGATAGATCATTCATATATTTCCTCTTTTCTTTCGATTTGTAATATAAGTTCTGATTATAATATATGAAGCATCAGATGAAAACGTAAATGAAAAAACGATAAAAATAAAAAAACGGCACAAGGCTATGCTCTTGTGCCGCTTTTTTGCTTTTGGTTATGAATTTTCTCCGCTTTCCGAATTTTCTTCGGGAGGGCTTTTTTTCTTATTCTTCTTTTTTTCTTCTTTTTCGGTTTCATCTGCAGCGGCTTCCAGCAAAAGCGCTTTAGCTCTGCCTTCGCAATATTCGCTGTCCTCGCAGGTGCATCCCTTCTTTTTCAGCTTTGCGTTTATATGATCTCCGATGAGCGTATAAATAACAGCAAACGTAGGAACTCCGATTATCATTCCGGGCGCACCGAAGAAGCCCGACATTACCGTTATCGATATAACTACCCATTCCGAAGGCATACCGATGTTTGAACCGATAAGCTTCGGCGCAATGACGTTTCCGTCGATACCCTGAAAGACGAGAGTGAACAAAACAAACGGAATGACTTTTGACGGTGCCGCAATAAGAATAATTATTGCACAGGGAACAGTACCTATCCACGGTCCGAAGATCGGAATCATATTTGTTATACCGAGTATAACGGCGATAAGCGGATAAAACGGTACGCCGAGCAGCCAGAGCGCAAAGAAGTTTACAACTCCGACGAAGATGGCGTCAAGAAGCGTGCCTTTTATATATCCGCCGAAGCTGCTGTCCGCACGTTTGACGGCGGAAACGAGCTTTTCACGTTTTGAGTCTGAAAGATAAGCGTTAAGCAGTTTGTTTGTCACTGCGCCGATACGTTCTTTTCCGCACAGAATGAATACCGCAAAAACTATGCCTATAAGCGCATCTTTGACAGCGCTGAGAAGCGATGTCGCAAACGAGCCGAGCCACGGCATAACGACATCGACAATTTCCTCTGTTTTTTCGAGGAACTTTTCGATGTATTCATTGAGAGAGCTTGCCAGCTGACCGAGAAGCTGTGATGACGAGCTTATATCCGAAAGCCATTTGCGGGCGGTTTCAACGTAGTCCTTGAATTTTGTCTGAAGCTCGGTTATGCTCGATATGAGCTGAGGTGCAAGCGCCGATATGAGCAGCGAGATAAAGAGAAGGAAGATTATCATCGTTGCGGTTACGGAAAGCGCGCGACGTAAACGTCGCAGACCTTTCTTTTTATTCATAAAGGCGAATACTTTCCTGTCAAAAAGTCCGACTATGGGGTTTAGAAGATAGGCTATTATAATTCCGTATATCAAAGGGGAAAGCACGGAGAAAAATTTCTTTATATAGCCTCCGAAATCGTTGTTGTTGAGGAAGAAGAAAACGATAAACGTTGCGGCAAGCAGAACGAGCGCGATATATACGGCTATAGTGGTATATTTTTTATTCCAATAAAGCTTCATTGTTTTCTCCTTCCCCGAAATATTTTTATGTTGATTCTATCGCTAGGTATTGCTCTATAACAGATTTGTAAATAAGCTCATAGCCCTTTGAATTGGGATGGATTCCATCCTCGCATATAAGCTCTTCGTAATGATGATCGGCAAGAAAAGCGGAGCGGATATCTATAAGCGCCACCCCGACAGCGCGGGCTGTTTTTTCAACCATAATGCTGTACATTTCCTGATAGCGGTAGATTGTTTCCACGCTGCCGAGCCACCGGAGAACGTTTTCTGCGCACATTCCGGCTTTTTCGGTTATTTTTTTGAAATACCTTGCCGGAACTATGGGCGGAAGATTCAGCGCGAATACTTTTGCTCCGAACGCCTTTGCTTTTGTAAGAAGCGCGGTATATATTTTTTCAAAAAGCGTGGGCGGAGTCTTACACAGATGCTCCTCATCCGGAGCGTCGGATATGCTTTGCCAATCAAAGTCGCAGTCATTGCCGCCGACTTCTATGAAAATGGCGTCGCTCGACGCTATATCGCTTTCGCATTTTTCTATAAGCGAGAGAGTCTTTTCGGTTACAAAGCCGAAGCGAGAGAAGTTTTCAAGCGTGATATCGGTTCTTCCCGTAAGGGAAGTTATATCCGGCGCGCCGCTTGTGTAGCGCCCTGTTTCGGAAAGCACAACTCCTTTTCCGACAGAGTCTCCGAAAACACAAAATTTCAGATTTTCCATTTGTCTACCTCATTTATATGTGCTAAGGTGAAGCATAAACCAAGAAGTTGTATTTATCTGCAACGGTGCCAGATGATTGTTACAGTATTTTTTCCATTCCTATTTTCTGTACTTTAAGTCCTATTTTTTCATAGAATTTAACGGCGGAGGTGTTGTCAGCCCATACATTGAGCGTTACGTTGTAACAGCCGGCGGATTTTGCATAATCAAGTACATATTCGTAAAGTGCAGTGCCTATGTGATGACCGCGAATATTTTCGTCCACGCAAAGATCGTCTATGTAAAGCGTTTTTATATCGGTCATATTATTGTTACCGATAAACTGTTTGTGAATACAGAAGGCATAACCTGCAATTTCGCTGTTAATCTCGGCGACGAACACGGGAGTTTTATCGTCCCTTATTATTTCCTCAAGCTCGCTGTCCGTATATTTTTTTGCTCCTGCCCTGAAAAGGTCGGGACGGGCATCGCTGTGAACCTTATGTACCTCATAGAGCAGAGCGTCTATTCTCGGTATGTCACGGCTTTCGGCTCGCCTTATTTCAAGCTCTGCCATTTTCAATCATCTCCGTATATGTGTGCTTATGGCGCACCCGAGCGGATTCGAACCGCTGACCTACCGCTTAGGAGGCGGTCGCTCTATCCTGCTGAGCTACGGATGCATATTGACGGATAATATCCGTCGGAAATTAAAAATATAATGGATGGAATACGTCAACCTATCCATTACCTTTACCTACTCAGCAGTAACTTATGGACGTTACCTTTCGCACCGAAATCTTTAACGACGTATGGCCGTCGAAAATATCAAAAACGCATGATATTTTTGTTTTCACAGTAATAAGGAAACGCAGCAATCCCTTATTACGTCTTACCTATTCAAGTGTATTCACCGACTGCCACTTTTTCGCGCATAAGAGTTTAACGACATCTCGTTGGTCGAAAATATCAAAAACAATCTGAAAGCTTTGACCTTTCTGTAATTATTTTTGTTATTGTTGAAAAAGAGTTATATTTGTCGGGTTGAAATTTATTTTTTCTTTTTTGAGAAAAGCTTCTTCACATAAAGGGTTATATCTCTGTCGCGGATACGGCTCTTTTCGGAAGCTTCCTTCTGCTCCTCGAAAAGAGCGACTCCGTCCTCCGAACCGTAATAATCGAGCGTGTCGGGGCTTGCGCCCTTTTTCTCAAGCTTGGATTCTGTTTTTTCTTTCAGAAGCTCACGGATCACATCGAACGTGGGAACTGCGATTATCATTCCGGGCAGACCGAAGAATCCTGCCATAATTATTATGGAAACGAATATCCACATGGCGGGAAGTCCTGTCTTTTCGCCCACGAGCTTGCTGCTGACAAAGTGTGCATCGAATATATGCAGAAGCACGACAAACAGCAGATACCAGAACATAAGGGAAACGTCCATCGAAGCGATGAAAACTATAAAGCTTGAAAGTGCAATGCCGACTATCGGACCGAATACGGGAACAAGGTTGCAGGCACCGACTATTATGCTTATGAGGGGATAATACGGGACGCCTATAGCCCAGCATCCGGCAAAACAGATGATTCCGACAAACAAAGAATCGAGTATTTTTCCGGTAAGAAAGCCTCCGAACTTTTCATCAACAAGTCCGGTGACCTTTCTTATGCTGCCGTATGACCCGTCGGTGCAAAGTGCGCGGAGGGTTTTGTTCGTCTGCGCCGAAAGGCGTTCTTTGGCGAAAAGGAAGTATATTGCAAATACAAAACCGAGAAGCATATCTTTTACGGTGACGACAATGTTCTTTGCCGCGCCGGCTATCTGCGGAATTACGTTGCGGATAAGCTCATAGGCTTTATCTATGAAGTTGTTTATATACCTGACGGCGGATGCAATGTACTCGGCGAATTCGCCTGCATTGTCGTCAAGACTTTCAAGCCATGTCTGAACGCTGCCTATATAAAATTTCATTTTGCCTTCAAGGTCTTTATAGCCTTCCATTACCTGCGGGATGAGTATCCATATGAACAGGCAGAACACAAGCACTACGGTGACGATTGTCACAAGTACCGAAAGCGTGCGCTGAAGACGTCTCTTGCCGGGTCTTTCAAGAAAGCCGAAAACGTATATCTCCACCTTCTTCATCAGCCTATTCATAAGATAAGCGAAGAGCATGCCGTAGAATATCGGATTGAAAACGGAAATAAATCCGCTTGCATATTTTCCGAAATCATGGTTGTTCAAAAAGAAGAATACGCATACAACGGCGAACAATATAACGAACAGCGCATATACAGCTATGGTAGTGTATTTTTTGTTCCAATTCACCTTGCGTTTCTTGCCGGTTTCTTCCGTTTTGTTTTCCGGAATGTCGTTTCTTTCGTTCATGCGCTTATCCTCCTTTCGCAGCGTACAAAGCATAAAGCCATATCAGTTTAATTTTATACTATATATCAATTTTCGTCAAGTGAAAAGCCAAATTTAATTTGTAACAAAATTGTTTCCCCCGAATCCGATGCCAAAACACACAAAGTGCAATAAAATACAGGTTGATAAATCTTTTTGAAAATGCGTTTCTGATAATATTTATCGTGCGATTTTTATAACGAAAAGGAAACATTTATGAAAAATTATTGCCCTGTTGAGCCGTCGGAATTCAAAAAATCGTCATTTCCTCTCATGGGAGACGGACGGATGATTTTCCTCACTGACGGAATAACATGAAAAACGCAGGCATTGCCTGCGTTTTTGCGCTTTATATATCAGAACGGCAGATTTATTAAGCCAAGATCTTCAAGCAGTATTTTTGTTCCGATAAGTATAAGAATGATACCGCCGGCAAGCTCTGCTTTTGCTTTGTATTTAGCACCGAAGAAATTCCCGACAAGAAGTCCGAGCATAGAGATAATGCACGTTACAACTCCTATTGAAACTGCCGAGTAGAAGAAAGTATTTTTTTCCATTCCGGAAAGGGCGAACGAAACGCCAACGGCAAGTGCGTCTATTGATGTTGCCACCGCAAGTACGAGCATTGTACCGACGGAGAACGACGAGTTTTTTTCTTCATTCGGTTCTTCTTTTGAAAGCGCTTCGCGTATCATGTTTACGCCGATTATCAGAAGAAGCCCGAAGGCTATCCAATGGTCGAATTTTGTTATGTATTTTTCAAACTGCTTGCCGAGAAAATATCCTATCGTGGGCATCAGAGCCTGAAAAATTCCGAAATAAAGTCCGACTGCGAGCAGATGAGGAAATTTCACCTTTCTCACCGAAAGACCTTTGCATATGGAGACCGCAAAAGCGTCCATTGAAAGAGCAACAGCTATTACCAATACGTCAAAAATGCCCAAATTATCGTCCTCCTGCGAAAAAATCGCTTGTCTAAGCAATATAGCATATTAAAAACCAAAAGTCAATATTCCCGAAAATAAAAATTGACATACAGACTTTGCAATGATAAAATGATATAAGATTTTTATCTTCAAAAAGGACTTGTTGTTTTATGAAAAAAAGCGGTGTACTTATGCCGGTGTTTTCGTTGCCGTCCCCTTACGGCATAGGAACGCTCGGCAAAGGAGCATATAAATTTGCCGATTGGCTGAAAGCGTCGGGTGCCGGGATATGGCAGGTTCTTCCCGCAGGGCCAACCGGATACGGAGATTCGCCTTATCAGAGCTTTTCATCATTTGCGGGAAATCCGTACTTTATAGATCCGGATATGCTTTGCGGAGACGGGATCCTTCCCAAAAAGGATCTGCCCCGAAAGCTTCCCGAAGGAAAGGCGATAGATTACGGTGCGCTGTATGCTTCAAGGCGGCAGATGCTGCAGGCGGCATATGAACATTCCGGAAAAAGACTGAAAAGCGAAACCGATGAATTTCTTGCATCGCATCCCGACATCCGCGATTACGCGCTGTTCATGGCGCTTAAAGACAAGTTCGGAGGCAGATGCTGGCACGATTTTCCCAAGTGTCTTGTCCGCAGGGAAAAGTCTGCGCTGGAAAAATACAAAAAGCTGCTTGCCGACAGAACAGACTACTATGTTTTTGAGCAGTATCTGTTTTTCTCCCAGTGGAAAAGTCTGCGCGGATATGTCAATTCTCTCGGAATAGAGATACTCGGCGATATGCCGATATATGTAGCGCCGGATTCGGCTGATGTGTGGGCAAATCACAGGAGCTTTCAGCTCGACGGGGATCGTCGTCCGAGCTTTGTTGCGGGCGTTCCGCCGGACTATTTTTCGGAGGACGGGCAGAAGTGGGGCAATCCTCTTTACGATTGGAAGTATATGAAAAATCACGGATATGAATTTTTCATCCGCAGGGCAAAGGCGGCGTCGGAGCTTTTCGACACGGTTCGTCTTGATCATTTTATAGGATTTGCGAATTATTACAGCGTACAGCCTGACGCTCCCGACGCAAAAAACGGCTTCTGGCGCGACGGACCGGGAAAAAGTCTTTTCACGACGATAGAAAAGGAAGTCCCTTCGCTCGGACTTGTGGCTGAGGATTTGGGCATAATTTCCGACAAGGTGATAAAGCTCCTCAAAAGCACGGGATATCCGTCGATGCGTGTGATTCAGTTTGCTTTCGGCGATGACAGAACAAATATGCATCTGCCGAAAAACGTGAGAAAAAACACGTTTTATTATACCGGGACGCACGATAATCCCACTACGCTTTCATGGTGGAGAGCTCTTTCCGAAAACGACAGATCGCGTGCGGCGGATTATCTCGGAAGAAAGCGGATGAAAGCTCCCGATACGTTTATAAAAGCCGTTATGGATTCGCGTGCCGAGACGGCGATGATACCTATGTGGGATATTCTTTCACTCGGGGATGAGGGCAGAGTGAACCGTCCCGGAGTGACGGGCGGAAACTGGACGTGGCGTATGGAAAAAATCCCGTGCGAGCCGTTTGATCTTTCGCGCAGATAAACTACATTATACTGCTGAAATCAAAGCTTTCGAGCTTTTTCAGCCGAGTAAGACAATCTTTGAATTTCATGGCGGCGGGGATAAACGATTCACCGTCGCCGTTTTTTGCGGCGGCGTAAAGTTCTGCAATCGAATCATCCGCTCTGTCGATATGACTGTAACCTATTGTGTAGGCAAATTTATCTATCGTCTTGTCCCATAAATTCCACAGCTTTTGGGTTTTTTCAAACGCAGCGGAAATGTCCGCTTCAAAATCTTCCTTGCTTTGCGGAAGCGAATCGACTGTTTCAAGCATTTCATCAGAGCGCGAGCATATATACGTGGTGTTGAATACTATAAAAGTCAGCACTGCGCACAAAAGCAGAACGGATACTATAAACGTTTTCATTTCGACTCCTTTCTGTAAACGGTTATCGCGTCGCCGTCGTCTACTGTCATAAGAAAGACCGTTTTTATATCGCGTATTTTCTTGTCTTCGAGAATTTTTCCGAGCCATTTTTCGTCTTTGCCGATGTCGCTCAGGACGTAGCTTATTATGTGTCCGTCGACTATAACCGGGTGCGCTATGCCCGTGACGGTCGGCGCGTTTTCAAGCGGAAAGACAGATATCTGTCCGTTCGGCTCGAATATCGCGTAATCGACGACGGCTGGGGAGGGCGTGTCTTTCAAGCGAAGCTGGCAGAAAAGATCCTCTACGCTCATTCTCATTTTAGCCATTTCCTTTTGAACGGGCTTTCCGTTACGGACGACGACGCTCGGCTTGCCTTCGAGAAATTTCTTGATTATTGCCGACTTGGTTGAAAGGAATGACGCGATGACTTCAAGGCAGAGGATAACCGTTATAGGTATTATCGCGTGAAGAATGGGAATGTTGCTGTCCGTTATGGGGCTTGATGCTATTTCGCTCATAAGAAACGCAGTTATCAGCTCGGACACCTGAAGCTGACCTATCTGTCTTTTTCCCGTAAAGCGCATCATTGCTATCAGAATTACGTAAATGAGAACGGTTCTTATGAATATTGAAGCCATATTTCCTCCTCAAAAAGAGCTTTTTTATTATGTTTAGGAAAAAAACATAAAATATTTATTGAAAATAATATCGATATAGGATATAATTAACTTGTATTATTTTATAAATGTCGGCAGAAGTATGCTCTGCGCGGCGAATGTGAAGGGATAACATATGAACATTGACGGAAACGGTATGGAATACGCTGTCGGCGAATACAGCGTCGAACTGAAAAAAATAACCGACGAATTCAGACTTGAAAAAATATATGTTCCGGAAGGATGGGAAAAGAAACAGATAAAAAGCTCTGACGTGAGCCGCCCGGGTCTTGCGCTCGGCGGATTTTTCGATTGCTTCGATCACAAGCGTTTGCAGCTTGTCGGCAATGCCGAATCGGAATATCTCGGTTCGGTTGCGCCGGAAGAAAGAAGAAAAAAGCTTGATGCGCTTTTTGAAACGGGAATTCCCGCTGTTATAGTGACGACAGAGCTTCCCGTTTTTGACGAAATGCTCGGTGCTGCAGAAAAATATTCTGTTCCCGTGTTCCGTACCTCTCAGAAATCATCGGAGTTTCAGGCAGCGCTCATAGCTTCGCTCAATATTTATCTTGCTCCGAGAATAACACGTCACGGCGTGCTTGTCGAAGTCTACGGCGAGGGAATACTTATGCTCGGTGAAAGCGGAGTCGGTAAGAGCGAAACGGCGATAGAGCTTGTAAAACGCGGGCACAGATTCATAGCGGACGACGCAGTTGAGATAAAGAAAGTTTCGGCAAAGACTCTTGTGGGTTCTTCACCGGAAATAATAAGACACTTTATAGAGCTTCGCGGAATAGGAATAGTTGACGTGCGCAGGCTTTTCGGTATGGGCGCTGTAAAGGAGACCGAAAAGATAGATATGGTTATAAAGCTTGAACAGTGGGATAAGAACAAGATTTATGACAGACTCGGTCTTGAACAGGAGACGACGAACATTCTCGGAATAGAAGTTCCCACGACGACTATTCCCGTAAGACCGGGAAGAAACCTTGCGATTATTCTTGAAATAGCCGCAATGAACAACCGTCAGAAAAAGATGGGCTATAACACGGCTGAGGAATTCAACAAACGAATGAACAAGCTCCTTTCTGGAGGGGCAGAGGAGAACAATGAATAACGATATGAAAAACGGCGGAGCGGGAAACAGAATGGTTTCCCCGACAGTGCCCGGAATATTACTGCTTTTGTTTGCGATTGCAGCGGCTTTGTGCTTTATAACGGGACTTTGGCTTTTCGGCATAATTCTTATGACGATGGCTTCGGCAATGCTTGCAATAATCATCTGCATGGGTGCGTCAACCGTGAGCTGTATAGTCTGCCCGCTCTCGGTGGTGCTGAGTTCGGGAATACTTACCGTATCCGGAAAAGGCGTTGAAAGCGTTATCGCTTTCTGTACTTTTATAGCTGTCGGCGGAATTCTTGCCGTTTGTATCATAAACAAAAGCGGCAGAACGGCAGCGGTGGTTGCAATGTCTGCGGCGGCGGGACTGATGCTTTTCATTTCGGTTGCGGTGCTTTATTTCCGCGCAGGAGGCGAGCTTTCCGCTGACGGAATCATAGCTTTCTTTAACAGCAAAGCAGATGCGGTCCGCACGCCGCTCCTGAAATATACCGAAAACCTTTCAGAAAGGCTTCTGGCGCTCGGATATCAGGTTGAAACCGACGCGCTGAAGGAATATGTAAATACGGTTATATCTTCAATGATATCGCTTCTTCCGGGACTTATAATAGCAGCACTTGAAATAACGTGCTGGATAACTACCTGCTTTGCAAAACTCTTTGCACGCAAAACGCATTGCGAGGTTATACTTCCTTCTCCCCGCTGGGAGCTTTATCCCTCTATGGTAACGGTGATAATATACGTAGCTTCCTGTGCGATATTTGCGGTGTGCTATATTATAGCTCTGTTTTCTTCGTCGGGTTCGGTGGTCGGAATAGTTATGTACAACCTTATTCTTGTTACCGCACCCGTGTTTATAGCGATAGGCTTTTCCTCCGCATTCGGGGCGAAAAATCCGAAAATGCAGAACAGAAAAGGCATGTCGGCTTTTATTTTTGTTATGCTCGTACTTCTTGCTCCGCAGCTCGCGCTTACGTTGCTTTCGATAATCGGCGCAGTTAGCGTATTTGTCAGAAGAAAAGCCGAATCGGCCGACAAGGACGACGATTCGTCCGATCGACCCGGTATGATGTAAAACGCAGTTGCCTTAAATAAACTGAAAGGATATTATTATGTCGGAAAATTCAAACGATAAGAAGAAAAGACAATTTCCGCTGGGGATAATATGCGCAGTGCTCGGAATCGTGGCACTTG
>ERZ779877.3236-NODE-3236-length-10765-cov-3.053408_pt1 | contig 10765 bp, 4 predicted proteins | sample MGYA00511556_ERZ779877 | MGnify/ENA primary metagenome ERZ779877 (study PRJEB29588, sample SAMEA2159338) | human gut metagenome | biome: human gut; feature: human-associated habitat; material: faeces | place: Denmark | collected 2008/2010 ... | reverse complement strand
GCTGCGGCCGTATCCGCTGTTGCGCTGCTTTGCGATTTCGCCGCGGTTTTGCCACCGGTGAGCGATACCGGTTTGTAGCCGTCCACGGCCTCCTCGGTCACGGAATAATGGATTTCCTTGCCTTTGTAGTACTTGGGCAGGTTTGTGAACGTATAGGTCCATTCGTTGGAAGTGGTGTTCGTCGCACCCGAACCGGATGATTCACCCGTTTCGGAGGATTGCGCACTGCTGGTTACGGCTTTTGCGGCAGTGAGCACCGCGCAGCTGGTCCCCATTGGATTCTTGGCGTTCGTATCCGTCGGAGCCGAGCACATGCTGTTGTTCTGCGGCACCGGCCATCCTGGCAACGGCTCGTTGGCCTTGTTGTTCCAGATGCTGGACAGCACCCAGACGGTCAGGCTTGCCGGTCTGCCGTTATCGCTGTTGGCATTGTCGTCCCATTGCTTGGTGACGCTCAACGTGGTCGTTTCCGGCGTATGCGTGTTCGTCACGTGGAAGTCCTTCTCCTTGTCGGTGGAGGAATCCGTCGGCTTGAACACGCATCCCTTGCTTTCGGTCCCAGCAGTGCCGGTCTCATCCGCGGCGCATCCGCTTGTCGTGTAACCGTCCACATTCTCCTCGGTGACGGTATAGGCGTACGGCTTGCCGTAGATGTTCAGTTTGGGCAGTCCTTCGAAGACCCAGGACTGTTGGTCGCCGAACACGTTCACATCCTGCACGATCATCTGCTCGGTTTTGTCTTCGTAGCCTCGGGTTAGGTCCGTCGGATCCTTCGGCTGCTCACTGGTGCCCCACACATGGAAGGTGAGCTTGTGCGGACGCTTGCCGTCGTTGTCGGAGTTGTCGTTCCAGTTTTTGGTCACCTTGGCGCTGATGGCGTCCGGCTCACGCACGTTCAGCACTGTGTATTCGGCGCCGTCCTGATACGGTCGCTTGGTGATCGACACTCGGTAGGAGCCATCCTTGAGCTTTTGCGTGGTTTCCTCGTCCACGGTGTAGTTGTAGCGTTCGCCGTTCTCGTCGTATCGGGGCAGATCGGTCCACGTATGCGTCCACGAGCTGGAACTATCCACCTCGACCGTGTACTGCTGGTCGGTCAGTTCCTTGGCATTGCGTAGCAAATGGAAGGTGACTTTCTCCGGACGGTTCCTATAGTTCGAGTCGGACCAGACTTTGCGCACGCGCACCATGGTGGTGGCGATGCGGTCCTCTACGCGTATGGTACGGTCGCTTTGCAGCACACCGTCGATGTACACCTGGCCTTCTCTTACGGTGAATGTGAGCGGTTTGACCGCCTCGTATCCGGTTGGGGCCTTGGTTTCGGTAAGCGTGTAGACGCCGTCCTCGAGCATGAACCGCTTCGGTGTTCCACCGCTGGTCCATGTGATCGGGTCGATGGTTTTGCCTTCGAATGTGCTGCCGGTCAGGTTGAATTCGGCTCCGGCGAGTTCGGCTCCGCCGCCTACCGCGGTTTTAGAGAAGAAGATGCCGTTGGTGTCGGGCTTATCCACCATGGTGAGCGTCCCGTCCGTCTGGGTCTTGCCATCCACGGTGATTTTGCCGTTGATGTCGACGCTGAACGTGATGTCATCGGCCTTCGTATAGCCTGCCGGCGGATTGGTCTCGGACAGCGTGTAGGTGCCCGGCTGCAGGTCAAGCTGCTGCGATTGTCCCTGCTTGGTAGTCCATGTGATCGAATTGACGGATTTGCCGTCAAGCGTGCGTCCCGTGACGCTCATGGTTGCGCCCGCGATGTTGGTGATGCCGTCCGTCAGGCTGTTCTTGGCGATGGCGACGCGATGCGGTTGGTACGCGTCGACCATAGTGATCAGGCTATCGTCCGCTGCGACGTAGCTGCCGTCGGACTGTCGTATCCGGACCTGCAACTTGCCGTCGGTGCCGGTGTCCACGCGGAAGACGATGTCATCGGCCTTCGTATATCCCGCAGGAGCTTTGGTTTTCCGTCAGCGTGTAGGTGCCCGGTTCCAGTGTGAAGCTCTGCTGGCTGCCGTTGGAAGTCCATGTTTGGGCGGCGAAGGTTTTCGTCGTATCGTTCAACGTTCCGGTGAGCCTCATCGTCGCGCCGGCGAGTTCTTGCCCTCCAAGACTCTGCTTGGAGAACCACACCTTCTTATTGTTGGGATGGTGGGTGTTGGTCAGGGTGATGTCGTGGTTCTTGTCGACGTCGTCTGTGGTGACGGTGTAGCCGGACGGCACATCCTCCTGCACGCCATAGGTGATCTTCATACCGTTCTCATAGACGGGCAGATTGGTGAACGCGTTAGCATTGCTCCAATTATTGGCCACGCTCAACGTGGCTGACTGGTTGGTTTTCACACCGTTTTTCACCAGATGCACGGTGATGGAGTCCGGTCGGCTTCCGTCCTGGTTATTGGCGTCGTCCCACACCTTGTTCACGCCGAGGCTGGTGGTTTCCGGCGCATGCGTGTTGATGCAGGTCATGACCATGCCGTCGGCCGCGGAGGCCGGATCGGTGCATTGCTCTGTGTATCCATCGATCGTGGTGGCTTCCACGGCTTTGTATTCGGCCTGCTTGCCGTCTACCATGACCGGCAGGTCGAACCAATATGCGGCGGAATCACCGGCGTTGACGTTGATGTCGCGACTCTGGCCGTCCATCTTCGTATAGTCGGCTTCTCCCGCAAGCTTGCGATATAGGTCGAAGGTCACGGTGCGGCGTTTGCCGTCCTGGTCATCGTTGTCTTTCCACACCTTGTTCACGGTGAGATTCGTGGTCTTCGGCGCATCCAAGGCCTGTATCTGGCCGATGCCGTTCTTGTCGGTCACGTTATGGCCGTTAACTGTCACGACGCCGTCAGCGTCCACGGTGATAGTGATCGGACTCATGATCTGGTATCCGTCGGGGGCTGCGGTTTCCTCCAGCCAGTAGCGTCCAGGCAGCAGTTCGAATGTCTGTTTCCCGGTGCTTCCGGTAGTCCAAATCAGTGCGGTACCAGTGGAATCTTTGCGGACACCCTGCATTGATGCAGGCCAATTCGACCAGGCTTCCGGCGCTTCGGACGACCCCCATTTGGATAGCTTCAACGAGGCACCCGCCACCGGAACGTTGATATCGGCCGCATCCAATTTGGCGATACTGACCTTGGTCTTCTTCTTGTGGTTGTTGTTGACATACCACAGGTAGTTGCCCAACGTGGCGTTGTTGGCCACGGCCACGGTCAAAGAGCCCGAGTCGCCTTTATTATCGGAGATGACCAGATTGTCGTATTTGCCATTGTAGGTTTTCGAATCCGCGCTTCGCGCATCGTTGCCGGGGAAGACCACATACAGTGGCTTGGCTTTCTCGTACGCGCTGTCGGTAGTGTCGGCTTTTTCTCCCGGGGCCACGAGTTCCGTGACTTTGTAGATGTGGTCCGCATTCAGCTGCACTTGGCTGGAGTAGCCGGTCGTGCCAGTGGTGAGGTTGTTCATCACGGTCTCGCCCACAGTGCCGGAGCAGGTCTTCTTGCCTGCGGTTTCAGCTGCCGTGCTGCACTTGGTCAGGTCCACGTTCACTTCCTGCACTTCGAACATCGCGTTGGCGCCCGGCCGGCCGGTATCGCCATCAATGTACTTGTAGATTTGCAGGGTGTTGCTGTCGAATGTCATGCCACCTTGGGCCGTTTTCACCGTTCCGGTGACAGTGGAGACATCACTGCCCTTGCTTGCATCTACGTCTTCAAGCGAAATCTCATTGCGGCCCACGGCTCCCTCGATGGTCTCTCCGGCTTTGAGCTGCACGGTCGCCTTGTATGTGATGGTGACGGCCCGCTTGTCCGGAATGAAGAAGACCAGTTTCTTGGAATTCGGCTCATATGACCATGTCGCACCATTGATCTGCTTTCCCGAGGCGGAATCGGCGATGAGGATGCTGTCCATGCGCAGATCAAGCGCGCTGCCCAACGTATCGGTCAGGGTCAGGGCCTTGCCGTTGTTCAGCGTCTGCGCGCCCGGATTGATCTTCACCGTGTAGTTGACGTTCGGCGCCGTGGACTTGTTGTACGTTCCCTGCTTGCTCACCAGCTTCGGCGTGTTCATGCCGAGTTTGTAGGACTGGTCCGTCTGGTCATTGCCGTCTACGCTGATATGCGCTTTGTTGGGGTATTCGTGGTATCCTTCCTGCGCTTTCAACGCGTCGACGCGCGTGTCATAGACGATTTGCAGGCCTTCTGAGGTGGTGGCCTGTTTGAATGCGGCCGTGCCCGGCGATATGGTGAACGTCACTGTGCCGTTGCCGTTGTCCTTGGCCGATACGCCACTCAATGTGGTGGTTTTGGCATTGGGACTCACCGCTTTGACGGAACCGGGCACGAACATGGTGTTCTCAGGCAATGTATCGCTGATGGTCACCGATTGGGCCTTCTCCGGCAGATCGTGCACGGTCAGCAGCCAGCGTAGGACACCGGCTGCGTTGGCGGCCTGGCCGTATCCGTATTTGTCATACCACTGATTCACGGCCATCTTCTTCAGATTGTCACCTTGGTGGGTGTGGCTTGCCGTTGCCGTCTTATGCTTCGATTCGGCGGTGTTGTACACCGTTTCGACGGTCACACCATCCTTGACGGTGGACTGGTAGGCCACGTACACGGTCTGGTTGGCATCGAGATGCTTGAATGTGATAGTGAAGCCATGGTCCGTGGACATAATCAAATAGGCGCTGGCATTAATGCGCTGCGTCATCGCCTCGTCCGTATACGCGACGATGCTGTTTTGCACCAGACTCTGCTGGAATCCGGCGGATGAGCCGTCCCCCTTCTGACCGAGGGTATCTTTGAGATCCACGTTGTCCATCGCGGTCAATGCGGTCAGCGAGGTCACCCATGTGAGGTTCTTGCTCTCGGATCCCGGTGAGGTGCACTTCTTGACAAGCTTCACTACGTCCTTGCCGACGTCCGCCGTGCCGGTGGCGCCTTTGCTGGGGTGATCTTTCGGCGTGACCCTCACATCGTTGGCGTAGGTCCTATGTTCGCCACTGTCGGCATTGGGCGCGTCCGTCACTTCGGTGGTGTAGGTGATGGCGAAGGAGTCGAAGCCGGATGGCAGCGTATATGTGCCTTTCACCAGATCCAGCCAGGGAACCTTGATGGACCACTGGTTGTTGTACGAATCGCTTTCGAATGCACCCGGAGCATCCGTAGGGCACTGCGTCTTCCAATCACCAGCTTTTTTGCAGGTCAGCACCACATCGCCGGATGGCTCTTCCAGCCCGTTGCCCAGCGCGTCTTTGACGCTGGCTCCGGAAATGTCGGTGTCGGTGCCGTTGGTGATGTTGATGGTCCATTGGATGCCTGGAACGTCCTTCTTGCCGTTCAAGCCGGACTTGTCTATCGTCGTTTGGGTGCCGCCTTTGGTCACCGACCAGTCCTTGTAAGTGACCCAGATGGCGTTTTCGGTCTTTTTGTGGTCCGTGTTGTCATCGCTGTGGTATTCCACGGAGTTCTTCAGTCCGGGCACTTGCGAGCAATCGCCCGCTTGTTTGCAGGCCGCCACGAGAGTGGCGCGGTCGGCAGTCACGGAGTAGCGCACATACAGCGTTTCGCCGTCCTCCATGGACTTAATCGTGGCACTGAACCCGGCGTTGTCCGCTGCAGATGTAGCGCCCCACGTCCCGCCATATGACTGCCGGCAATCCGCGTCGGTACAGATACGAATGCTGTCCGGATTGAACTTCATCAACTCGCCCATGGTGTCGTTCAATTGCACGTTCTGGTTGGTGCCGACGGAATTGACCCTGATGACGAATTCCCACTTCGAGGGGTCCGAGGTGGAGATGGCCGCGGATTTGGAAGCGTTCACTTCATGCTTCGGATTCACCTTCAGCGTCACGTCGCCGTAGCCCGGATATGAGAACGTCTTGTCTCCGCCGTTGTTGCCACCGGTTTTGTCGGAGTTGATGGCGCCTTTGACCGTCACATACGCGGTGACGTTCGATCCCGCGTCCTCGCCGCGGGTGTACGTGGCCACCATGCGATTGCCGTTGATCACATAATGGCCGACCACATCGCCCGATCCGTTGATGATATCGTACTGTTGCCCGGATTGGAAGGTCAGATTCTCGGGCAGATCGTAGACAAAGGTGTCGCCCGATTTGACAGTGACGCTGTTCGGCACGTTCCAATGCAGTTACATGTCGATCTCATCGCCGTAGTCGACGGTGGTGCCGGAGATGAACGGCTTTTCCTGGCCGCCGGACACGATGGTCAGCTTGGAGAAGTCCTTGTCCACCCAGCCGAGCTCGCCGATGTTGTATTCCACGGCCTGCGCATGAACGGGCCCGATCAATACGCATGCCAGCATGGTCGCCAATGTCACCAGCATGGCGGCAAACGTTTTCACACAGCGCTTTGACGCCAACTCCTTGCGCCTATGCATAATCCCTCGCTTCACGATTAAGCACAACCTAAGGTGGCGGCAGCCACTACCTTGCCCCAGCTGCCGCCACTGTCATGCAAGCACGGTGTCACGACGTCAACATTGACGTATGAAACAGTGTCTTTCCTTATAAAAGTGCTAAAAAGCGCGGTATAAAACGTTTGACGTTAAAGTACCCCCCCCCAAAAGGGGATTCGCGAAACGCCGAAGGGTGTTTGCAATGTTTCATGAAAATTTTCTGAAACAAAAACCCATTGCCGCAAACGATTGCAACAATGGGTTTTCGTCAGTCATGATTCTTCCACCCCCGGAAAATCCCCCGGGGTACCCTCGGGGCCACTCAGCCGCCGATGCCCATCATCGACAGGCACCAGGCGTTCTCGTACGAGACTTCCTCCCACTGCTTGTACCGTCCGGATGTGCCGCCATGCCCGGCCTCCACCTCGATTTTCGCCACGGCGTCCACACCGGCATGCTGCAGCCGGGCCAGCCATTTCATCGGCTCCACATACAGCACGCGGGTGTCGTTCATGGATGTGGTAATGAAAATTTTCGGAAAAACGGCAGTTCTTTCGTCATTTTCACTATCTGGCGCATTCTCGTATGGCGTGTACGACTTCATGTACGCGTACACATCCGCGTCGTGCAGCGGATCGCCCCACTCGTCCCATTCGGTGACGGTCAACGGCAGCGAAGGATCAAGGATCGAGGTCAGTGCGTCCACGAACGGCACGTCCGCCTCCACGCCCGCATAGCATTCCGGAGCCATGTTGGCGACCGCCCCCATCAATAGGCCGCCCGCCGAGCCGCCGTTCGCCACCGTACGCAGCGGCGAGGCCAGTCCGGCGCGTTGCAGCGCGCGCGTGGCGTCGATGAAATCCTCAAACGAATGCTTCTTGTTGAGCAGGTGCCCCTGCTCGTACCAGGCGCGTCCCATTTCGCCGCCGCCGCGGATGTGCGGCACGGCGTACAGCACGCCGCGGTCGAGCATGCTGATGCGTGACACCGCGAATCCCGGATCGGAGCTGATCTCGTACGCGCCGTAGCCGGTGATGAACATGGCGGAATCGCAGGTCGGCACGTCACGCCGCCATACCAGCGAGACGGGGATGCGTTCGCCGTCGCGCGCGGTGACCCACACCCGGCGTTCCATGTAGTCGCGCGGATCGAAACCACCCAGCACGGTGGCGCGTTTGAGCAGACGGTCCTCGCCGGTGTCCGGATCGTAGTCATGCAGCTCGCCGGGGCGCGTGTAGCTGGCGAACGAGTAGCGCATGCGCGGCGCGTCATACGAGGGGTTGCCACCAACGCCGATCGAATACAGGCGGCGCGTCTCCCCCGGCATGCGGTCGGCGGTGGCGCCGTCCGACGACGTCATCGCCCGACGCGAGACGCCATGCACGGCCGATCCCTTGCCTTGCGCGGCGGCGGCCGCGTCCAGTTTGCCCCAGATCTCGGCGCGTTCCTCGTTGATCTCGTCCACGGATTCGTCGACGTCCCAATCGTCCTCCAGCGCGTGCGGCACCAGTTCGGTGAACCGCCATGGCCGGCCGGCCAGGAAATCCTCGGCGGCGGCCCGTTTCGTCATCACCGCGATGTGCGGCAGGCTTTCCGCGCGGTACTGCAATGCGACGAAATGCCGATGGATCGAGATACCCTCGATGCCCAAGCCGTGCGCGCCCTGCAGAATGGCGGGATTGCAGGGATTTGAATACGGGGTGCCGATCGGCATCTCAGAAGCGCCCGGTTCGACCTCGTCGCCATGCTCGCATCCGTACGGCGAACCGACGGCCACACGCACGCCCTCACCCAAACGGTACGGGGGCTCATGGGAGCGCATGTCGATCACATCGATCTCGAAATTCGGATTCAACGCGTTGTGGTACACCACGGCGAGCGGAATATCCTCGCCATGCTCCCCCGCGCCTTCGAAGCAGGCGAAGCTCACATCGTATTCCACGTCGGTTTCGCGCGGAATGAACGCCCGGAACGAGCCCTCCGGGATGTCCACCGGCAGCATCAGCACCTCGGTGGTGGTTTTCGACCCGGTGCCGATCACGATGTTCCGTTCGTCGAAGGACAGCCCGATACCCACCCAGAAGCGTTCATCCGCCTCGCGGTAGACCTCCACGTCATCCGCGACGGGGGTGCCGACACGGTGGCGCATCACCGCGTACGGACGCCACGCGTCGTCCAACAGCACATAGAACACCCATTGCGCGTCCGGCGTGAAGCAGGCTCCGCCGATGCCTTCGAACCGCTCCTCCAGCTCGTCGCCGGTCTCAAGATCGCGGATGCGGAAATCGTAGCGTTCGTCGCCGCTCGTGTCGGTGCCGTACAGCATCCAACGGCCGTCCTTGGAGATGTCCATGCCGCCGACACGGAAGAAATCATGGCCTTGCGCCTCGGCGTTCGTATCGAACACCACCTGTTCGCCGTCGAGTGGCACACCGGCCTCCACCGTCGGCGGATCCCAATCGTCCGCGCCGCGAATCGGCACCCGGCATTGCACGGCATACTGTTCGCCCTGCGTGGTGCGGGTGAAATACCAGTAGCCGTCCATGCGCGTCGGCACGGACATGTCGGTTTCCTGCACATGCGATTTGAATTCCTCGAACAACGTTTTGCGCAACGATGCGAGCGGTGCCATGCGCTGTTCGCAGTAGCGGTTCTCCGCCGCCACATAGTCGCGCACATCCTGCGATTCCTTGTCGCGCAGCCATTCGTAGTTATCGATGAACGTATCGCCGTGGAAGGTGCGCTCCTTTGGCACCCGCTTCGCTTCCGGCACCGCCAGTCCATTCTGGTGTTCGTCGTGCGCGTTCGTCGCTTCCTTCACGTTCATGGTGTTTTCCATACCCCGAAATTCACTCATGCACGCGATTATACTGACGACCCACACAAACTTGTGTCGGCCGTCAGTCGCCGTTTTGCGCGGCGCGCAGGTACGGCAGCATGGTTTTCATGATGTTCGATCCGGTCGTTCCCGTGAATACCGGCACGTCGGTGACCGGCATCGGCTGCGTGGCCACGCGCCCGGCGACGGAACCGAAATTGCCGGTCACTTCGCGCGGGGACAGCTGCCGGATGCCGATCGCCAGCACACGCCCCGGGTAGCGGCGTGCGATTGTGGCGTATGTGGTCGGATCCTTCTGCCCGTCGTCGCCGATCAGAATGAACTTCATATCGGGAAAATCGGCCATGAGCTGTTCGGCGTATTCAAGCTTGTGCTGCACGCCCGACGGAATGAAGGTTTTCGGCCTCGGGTCAAGGTCGCGCAGCAGCAGCGGACCTTCCGGAAAACCGTGGTTCGTAATGAAATGGCGGATCGAGCTTTCCACATTCCATGGCGAAGTGGACAGGTAGAAGAACGGCGCGTCCGGGAACATGTCCGCGATGCGGTTGAACAGCAGGTTCATGCTGGCCACCGGCACTTTTTTGCGCGGATTAAGCAGCAGCAGATTGTAGGCGGCCTTCATCAGACGCGGCGCCTGCGTGACCATGATGGTGTCGTCCACGTCGGAGATCACGCCCACTTTGGTGCCGCTGGGAATGGTGAAAAGATTGGCGTTGACCGGCTTGCGGCTGCGCACTTTGTACGAGACGTTGTGGATGCCCGGTTCGAGTGAATGCTCGGCGACGAGGTCGAGGTAGCCGGCATCGTCGGATGCCGCGAATTCGCTGGAAATATCAGGATTGCTGTCGATCGCGTCGTATACTTCCGACGCACCCACCTGCACTGTTTCGATGGGCACGTCATCGATGGCGATCCGCACTTTGGTATGCGGGGACGGCACCATCAGCATGCCACGGATGCCGCGAATCAGGCGGCCGGCCTGCCGTTTGAACGGGCCGTATACGGTACGGCAGATCAGTCGGGAGTAGTGTTCGGTGCCGTAGCCGACGTAGGGTTCGACACGTGGATACCAGTCGAGCGACCGTACCAATGCGGTCGAGAATTTCAGCCAGACACTGAATGCTTTGGTGATCGTGCGGCGGAACAGCCTGGTCAGCGGCGGTTTGACTTCAAGACGCTCATGTCTGGAGGCCGCGTCGAAGGTGGTGACCACCTTGCGTGCCGGAATCGGCACGGTGGGCATGTCATCGCAAGAATCGTCCATCCGCTCCCCCATACGCTGCTGTTCGCGCTGCTGGTCGTGCTGCGGCGCACGCTGCGGCGGGAACTGCGGCAACGGCTGAATTTCACTCATATGCCCACTATAGGGGTCGCGTTCGAACAAACAGTAACGCCACCGAGAAAATCAGGGAACTTTCAGGGCCCCGCAAGGCACTTCCCATAAAAAGGCTGCGGCCGGCGGGTACGATGCGCGACCGTAAGCCCGGCCGAACGGCCTTGAGTGTGCCGCGCATC
>ERZ779877.3233-NODE-3233-length-10776-cov-2.445201_pt1 | contig 10776 bp, 11 predicted proteins | sample MGYA00511556_ERZ779877 | MGnify/ENA primary metagenome ERZ779877 (study PRJEB29588, sample SAMEA2159338) | human gut metagenome | biome: human gut; feature: human-associated habitat; material: faeces | place: Denmark | collected 2008/2010 ... | reverse complement strand
TAAACTTTTATCACAGAATAATCGTTATAAGGAGAGTTAAGAATGTTTTATATAAAGAAAACCGCATCCACAGGAAGATATGAGATTAATCTTTTTGGATTAAAAATGAAATTCCGCATAAATGGAAGTAAAGACGAAATTTATAAGGAAAAGATAGACAATTTGTTATATGAATTATCAGATCCAAGAACTTTACAAAGCGTTAAATTACCCAAAATCTTAAATGCGTGGGATTCTCTTTACACAATCGCATCAACAAATAAATCGGTTGCCAGACTTGGTGATGGAGAGTTTAAACTAATTATGGGCGAAAACATTAGTTTCCAAAAATTTGACCCCGAATTATCTGAAAGACTAAAAAATATTTTACGTAACCAAAATGAAAATATTTTAATCGGAATTACAGATATTTTTGGTTATTGCCCAAACGATTATTTGCGCAGAGTAATGTGTTCTTGTAGGGAAACCTTATATAAATACATCGACTTCAATAAAAGCTATATTGACACAAATGTTAGTCGTCAATTGGATTTCACCTCACATGAACAAGGAAAAGATTATTACAACAAAATGAAATCTATTTGGAGTGAAAAAGATATTGTTATTGTAGAAGGCGCAGGAAGTAGACTTGGTGTAGGGAACGACCTTTTGAATGAAGCAAAATCAGTAAAAAGAATTATTTGTCCTATTAAAGATGCCTTTTCTAAATATAAAGAAATTTTAGCAGAATGTTTAAAACAAGATAAAAATTCTTTATTTGTTATGGCATTAGGACCTACAGCAACAGTTTTGGCAGAAGATTTATCTAATAATGGCTACCGTGCATTAGATATGGGACATCTTGATACTGCTTACGAGGCATTTTTAAGAAATTCAAATAAATTTGTGCATATTGAAGGGAAAATTGTTTTCAACGAAGAACGTCATAATAATTTGCTAAAACCTTGCACTGATGAAAATTATAACAAGCAAATTGTTGCAAATTTTAATTAACGCTTCAATTTTCGCCCTAGAGGGAGGACAAAGGAGGGTGCTTTCCCGTAAGGGGAAATTTTTCTTGTTGCAAAAATTAACTTATTTGCTATTCCTATTTTGTTTGATAAAATTGTACTATGATTAGAATTTTACTTGTATCTGAAGATAATAATGAAATAAATCGTTTCAAAAACATTTTTACAAAAGGTTCTTATGACTTTGAAACAATGTCAGATGAAACTCTTATCTGCGACCTTATCAGCGTGGAAGCCCCTGATATTATCATCATTGATACAAAATTTCCTCAAACAAAAGACTTAAACAAAAAAATCAAGTCTATTTGTGAAAACACAATTATAATTTTTGCTCTTTCAACACCATCAGTAGAAAAAGATTTAATTAAGTTTGCAAACGCTTTTATCACAAAAGAAATGACCGATGATTTAATTTTGTCGACTATCAACGTAAATTTGCGAATGAAAAACTCTTTAGAAATGCTTTCAAGCTCAAACAAAGATTTGGCAGATAGCTTGTATCGCCTAAACGCCCTTTATACAACAAGCTCTCAATTTGCAGGAACTTTAGACAAATCAAAATTAATAAATTATATGATTGAGGGAATGGACAAAGCTTTAAGTTTTTCATTAACTTGTACATTATCATTATGCACAGATGAAACACCTGTCTTAATCCTTAATTCTCTATACGAATTGTCTGATGAATTAATCACAGCAATAAAACTTAGAACAATTTTAAATTTTAATTCTCTGTTTGAAGGGAAAACTCCGCCTTGCGAGCTTAATATTGATACATTAAAAATTGAAAAACACATCAAATATCCCGCAAGCAGATTTACATTCACCCTTTTTCAATATGATAATATGTTTGCGCCAATAAGTTTGGGAGAAAACTTTTTCGGATGTATTGAAATTTTCAAAGAAACATCATTTACGTCAGAAGATGCAACCTGTTTTCAAACAATTGCGCAACAAGTTTCACTTCCTTTAAAAAGTGCTACTCTTTATCAAGAAATTATTGAAACCAATGCTAAATTAGAAAGGTTGGAACGATTGAAATCTGAGTTTATTTCAATTGTTTCTCACGAATTGAGAACTCCTTTAACCTCAATAAAAAATTCGCTTGATATCTTGATGAGCGGAAGATGCGGAGAAATTACTCCTGCCTCAGAAAAATTCTTGGCAATGGCAATGCGAAATGTGCAAAGACTTTCCGGAATTATTAATGATCTTCTTGATTTGTCGAAAATTGAAGCAGGTAAAATGGATTTTCATTTTGCTCCAACAAATATCAATACCGTTATAAACTATGTAAAATCTGCGCTTTCTGAAGTTGCTAAAACAAAAGGGTTAAATCTTGTAACTGAAGAATACAAAAAAATCCCCGATATAACTGCGGATTCAAGGAGATTAGAACAAGTTTTAACAAATCTTGTATCTAACGCAATAAAATTCACTCCGGAAGGTAAAACTATTACAATTTCGTCAAGATTAGTAAATGCTGACGATATAAAAGTAAATGAATATTTTAAAGACAGTATCCAAAACTTGTCCGGTGAATATGTTGAAGTTTGCGTTAAAGATGAAGGAATTGGAATTGAATCTAAAAATTTATTACATGCTTTTGACAAATTTGCGCAAATAGAAAACTCACTATCAAGAAAAGCAGGTGGTACAGGATTGGGATTGCCAATCGCAAAGCAATTGCTAGATGCACACAAAGGTGCAATTTGGTGTGATAGTGAGATTAACAAAGGTTCTAAATTCTATTTTATAATTCCTGTTAGCAAAATTACTACGCAAGTTTAATATTGCCGGATTTTACGGCATTTATATCAACTCGTTGAGGAGCTTTTGCATAATTTAGGTGAGTTGTCAAAAACTCGGTTATATCAAGAGATTTTCCTTGTTTTTTAGCATCAATTGAAGCTTGTTTAAGTTGTGGAATATTTGCCTCAATTTGCGGAATTGGAGTTTCACTTCGAACAAAGTTGTCGACATAAAACGAATTTTCACCAACTGTATCATCTGCAGCTTTTGATGCTTTTTGTAATAATTTAATTCTTTCAGGCTCAACATCTGGAGAAATAATTGATTTCACATAATTCATAAATGATTTTTCTTTTGCAAAATCCATTCTGAACCCACCACTCAATGTAGCTTCTGCAATGTCTTTAACCAAAGGTTTTGCAGCTTCAAAATGTTTCCCTGCAGAAGTACACTCCATCATGCCTGCATAATCAGTCAAAAAATATTTTGATGCAGTTGCATCGGTATTATTAAGAACTTCTTGAGTAAATTCTAACATGTGTGGATTTTCTTTTGATGTTTTAGAAAAGTTCTCCATTACATAACCAAGAACACTTTTTTTACCATTTTCAGCTTTTCGCAAATCAATATTTACAGGTAACATTTCTTTTCCATTTGCCAATTCACAGATATCTGAAACCAAATTTAAAAATTTAGGTTGAACAGATTTTAATTCATTTTTAAATTTTGCAACCTCAGGATTTTTATTTGCAAAATAATCAATATTTTCCAGTAATTGCTTCGTTGTTCTTGTGTCTGCCGGTTTTTTATCAACGCCTAATGAATGCCACCCGCTTTTTGCCGGTCTTTCTGTAAACTTTGCCACATTATTTAATAAACTCATAAATTTTCCTTTCCTGATTTTGCACAGGTTTAAAAATGCGTAAAGATTAAAAGTTGCGCCTTTATCACAATTTATGATTAACATAATTTAACAATGTAGAAGAAGTTTTTTAATATGCTATAATACTTCTATAGAACAGACTAGGGGAAAGTATGAAAAAAATTCTTATTGTTGACGACGAGCAAGATATAGTAGAAAGCTTAAAATTTGTACTTGAAGCAGCTGATTTTACATGCTACTGCGCATATAACGGAGAAGACGGACTTAGACTTGCAAAAGAATTAGTACCTGATTTAATTATTCTTGACGTTATGATGCCAAAAATTAATGGTTTTAAGATCAGCAGACTATTAAAATATGATGCAAAATATAAAAACATTCCTATTTTAATGGTCACTGCAAGAACTCAAGAGGAAGATAAATTAATCGGAGAGGAAACAGGGGCTGATGAATATATTACAAAGCCTTTTGAACTCGAAGAAGTAGTAAAAAAAGTTGAACAATATCTAAAATAATTAATCATGGAAACAACAGTTACAAACAAAACACTCGAAAAATTAAAATATGACCTTGTAAGAACAGGGCTTGTTGCGTATGAAACAATTGAGCAAGCAGAAGAAATTGCCAAAGCTCAAAACATCAACATAGGACAAGCTCTAATAAATTCAGGCACTTTAACAGAAGAAGCTATCCTGAAATTTTTAGAAGCAAAACTCCATATTCCATACGTAAATCTCGATGATTACACATTAGACGCAAAATGTCTAAAATACATAAATTATCTTGATGCTAAAAAATACCGCATTATTCCTCTTTTCAAAATTGAGGATACTCTAACAGTTGCGATGGCAGACCCTTTGGATCTGTTCGCAATTGATAAAGTAATTGAAAGTGCTGAATGTTCAATTGAACCTGTTGTTTCTTCAGAAAAAAGTATTCTCAAAAAAATTGATGAATATTACAAAACAGATGAAACTGTCGGCGAAATCCACACAGAATTTAATATTGGATATGATTGGAGAGATGAACTTCACAGTGAAGATTTATCAGATAATCATATTCAAAAAATTATTCGAGCAATCCTTAAACAAGCTATTTTGGAAGAGGTTCACGAAGTAACTTTTCAAAGAGAAGATGAAGGATTTACTGTTAATTTTAAAAAAAATGGCGAAATTCAAAACAAAGGGAATATTCCACCCGTTTTGACTTCATCTTTTACCGCAAAACTGAAAACATTAGCAAAATTAGATGCCTCTGTTTCAGAAGTTCCTCAACTTGGCAAACTTAATTTTAAAGTTGATGAAATGGAAGTTACCGCAAGCATTTCAACTTTTCCAACAATTATGGGAGAAAGAATTTTCTTAAAAATTTATAAACCACCGAGAACCTTGAACAAAATTATCAAATCAGACACGAACCTTCAAGTAATTAAATCCGCATTAAATAATCCGGGAATCATTATTGTTTGTGGCTCTCCGCTAAGCGGGAAAACACACATTATTTATTCGCTCTTGCTAGAAGCTGCAACTCAAAACAAAAATATTATGACACTTGAAAGTATCGCAAAATATACTCTCAAAAATGTTCATCAGTGCGAATTGAATGAAAATGTCGGCTTTAATATGGATAAAGCATCAAGATTTATAGAGTTCCAATCTCCCGATATTGTTTATCTTGAAGGAATAAAATCTAAAGAATCTTTTGATTATTTCGCAAACCTTGTTTTTGATAACAAAACAATAATAATGGAATTTTTGGCAAACAATATGGAAGATTTGCGCTATAAGTTGTCTTTCTCTGATTTTGAAACTCTAAAATCATTAATCAGTTGCATGATATTCATTCATTCTCAAGATAGCATAGAAGTGTTCACAAAAGAAACTGTTCAGAAGTATTTAGCGTAAAATATATTGTTATATCAACAATCAGCACCCACCTTTAATCCGCCCTCACAAGGGAGGAAACTAATTATCTTCCCTTGAGGGAAGGTAGGGATGGATGCTTTCCTGTAAGGGGAAATTATATAATATAAAACACCAAATTAATTAAAAAATCTGCAACCAACATGTAAATTGTTGACAAAATTGCAGCTTGAGTTGTTGAAGTTCCGACTTCTTTTGCACCACCTTTTGTGCTATAACCTTGCGTTGCACAAACCAATGATATCAAACCACCAAATATAGCAGCTTTTAACAAACTGATGTAAATATCTTTGGTTGAAATCCACAACCACGCAGAGTTCATATATCTTGCCGGATGTAAATCAATGGTCGCTTGTGAAACTAACATTCCACCCGCAATACCAACAAATTCCGCCAACAATACAACCATCGGAACAGTTATAACTCCGGCTATAATTCGAGGAGTGAAATAATATCCAACTGGGTCAACTTTCAATGTTTTCATTGCATCAACCTGACTGGTTACCTGCATATTTGCAATTTCAGCGGATATTGCAGTACCAGCTCTCGCTCCTATCGCAAGAGCAACAAAACCCGGAGCGATTTCTCTAATCATTACAACAGCAATAGTTCCGCCAATATAGGCTTCCGCACCACTCATCAAGAACTGCTTTGATACCTGAATTGCAATAACCGCAGCAGCAATAAAAGCAATAATTAATGAAATTGGCAACGAATCATAACTAATAGCAGCAGCCTGTGCCAAAACCGCAGAAAACCGAACTTGGAACAAGTATTTTATACTTTTTATTAAGTTTTGCACACATAGCCCAAAAAATTCTAGCACAATCTTCTCCTTGCGCTAATTGTACCATGAAAAGATTATTAGGACAAAAAATTATGAAAAAGTCAGATTACACAACTCATTACAAAAATTATACAGATATTTGTCATCACAGATTTATTCACAATCTAAATAATACATTGATTATCTTACTCTTTCATCGCAAATTTCTTTTTTGCAGTTAAATTTGAATTATCCAAATTCGCAGTTTCAATAAACTTTTTCGCTTCATTTACCGGAATTGCAAAGCCTATTCCGATATTTGAAATATTGTTATCAGGATTATAAATTGATTGAGAAATCCCGATAACTTCACCTTGTGAATTTAAAAGCGGCCCGCCGGAACATCCCGGATTTATTGCGGCATCTGTTTGTATTCTACCTTTTGCATAATCAATTCTTGAAACAATTCCAGATGTCAATGTTCCCGAAAAACCAAACGGATTACCAATAGCTAAAACTTTTTGTCCGACTTTCACATCGGAAGAATCTCCAAAAGCAATCGTTCTTAAGCGAGATTTTGGCGAAATTTTAAGTAATGCCAAATCGTTGTTTTTTCCCATTTTAGCAAGAACCGATGCTTTGTAAACTTTGCCATCAGAAGTCGTAACATCAATTTCTTTCGCTTCATCTATAACATGAGAACCTGTCAAAATCACTCCATCAGAACGTATTACACAACCTGTTCCAGCAGAAAAACCATCCGCTAAATTTGCCTCTATCGCAACAATTGCGGGATTTATTCTTTCATACACACTAATATTTATCAATTCATCCGCTCCAAAATTTTGGGCTGAAACAGGTGAAATCATTAACAAAAGAAACGTAAAATATATAACAAATTTCTTACACATATTCTCCCCTTTTAATAATATTATGTTGGATTTTGAAATTTATTCATCATCCTCAAAAAAATTTTTGGGGTTAGTTATTGTAATTATTACAATTTTAATGTATAATTCAGAAAAAACTTCACATTTTATAAGAAAGGAAATTTTTAAAATGAGCAGAATTGATTTATTTAAACAACATTTGACAGAAAAAAGAGCTGTAAAAGTTATTGCTGGTATCGACAACTTTGATATCGAAAACATTAAAAAAGTTGTATCTTCAGCAGAAAACGCTGGCGCATCAGCAGTTGATATTTGCGCTAAACCTGAAATTATTTCTGAAATCAGAAATATGACAGATATGCCAATTTTCGTATCTTCAATTGTTCCTTCTGAATTAGTTAAAGCAGTTGAATTAGGTGCTGACGCTATCGAATTAGGAAACTTTGACGTTCTTTACAAAAAAGATATGTCATTCTCAGCTGATCAAGTTATGTCATTGGTTAAAGAAACTATGGATATGCTTGGCGATACAAGAACTTTCTTCTGTGTAACAATTCCTGGAGAATTGTCAATTGCTGACCAAATCGACTTAGCTAGAAAATTGGAAACTATGGGTATTGATCTAATTCAAACAGAAGGTCACTTCTCTGCAGACCACATTTCTGAAGGTGCTAGAGGTTTAATGGAAAGAGCAGAATTAACAATTTCTAACACAATTGAACTTTCAAGAAACATCGATCTTCCAATTATGACAGCTACTGCAATCAACCCAACAACTGCTCCATTTGCTTTCGCAGCAGGTGCATCAGCAATCGGTTGTGGTTCTTGCATCAACAAAATGGATTCTGATTTGTCAATGATGGCAACTGCTAAAAGCCTTGTTGAAATCGCATCAAGAAATGCTTTGAAAGTTGTTGAATTAGTTTAATAACTAAAAAAAACAGATCTAAAAAAAGCTCCCTAATATGGGAGCTTTTTTATTGTAAGAATTTTTTAATAAGTCATTTGCCAATTGTCGTTTAAGATTTTTCCAAAACAACCACCACGATTATTTACAGAATTAGAGCAAAGGTCCTGAAATTGAGTTTCTCTCTGTTCTTTGTTAACATCTATATTTTAACGAATTTTTTGGAGTTTTTTAGCATCTAAAAATCGCACAGTCTAACTATTTTTCTTCATAAACTTTTCATACAAATCAGGGCGTTTGTTTTTGGTTCTCTCTAAACTCTGTTGAAAACGAAATTCCTTAATTTCCTTATGATTCCCGTTCAACAAAACTTCCGGAACCATCAAACCTCTGTATTCTCTCGGTTTTGTGTAATGTGGATATTCTATCAAACCATTTGAAAAACTATCATCATCAGCCGATTCAATTTTTCCTAATGTTCCTTCTATTTTTCTACTAACCGCATCTATTAAACACAATGCAGGTAATTCTCCACCAGTTAAAACAAAATCACCTATTGAAATTTCTTTTGGTTTGATAATCTCTCTAATTCTTTCATCAAACCCCTCATAATGCCCACATAACATAACAATTTGGTCATACACAGCCAAATCATTAACCAAGTTATCCGTCAACGGTTCACCTTGAGGAGAAAGCATTACAGTAATTGAATTTTTTATTTTTTTAATACTTTCATAAGCATCAACATAAGGTTGAGCCATCAAAACCATTCCAGCTCCGCCACCATATGGAGTATCATCAACTTTTTTATGTTTATCTAGCGTAAAATCTCTTGGATTTATAACATTTACAGACAAAATATCTTTATCAACAGCACGTTTTAATATGCTATAGCTACAACAATCTTCAATCATTTCTGGGAAAAGTGTAAGAACATCAAAAATCATTCTATCAATCCCTCGATATTATTGATTATAATTTTTTTGTTTTTTATACTTACATCAGTAACAATCGCTTTTACAAACGGAATTAAAACTATTTCTTTAGAATTTGTTTTAACGGACAATAAATCGCTTGCACCATTATTAGAAACACCAACGACAAAGCCCTTTTTTATGCCATTTTGATCAAAAACCTCAAGACTAACCAATTCATCAATCAAAAACTCATCTTCTTCAAGGTTTTTACGAATTGTTTCTTCTTCAACATAAAGAAAAGCACCTTTATATTCCATAAGTTCATTAATTGAATTAATTCCTTCAAAGCAAACCAAAGCGACATTTTTATGAAGTCTGCAACTCTTAATTGACAATTGTTTGTAATCATTGTCAGTTTTCACAAAAACCTTATCAAGAGAGCAAAAGAAATCTTCTTGATTCTTTGTAAAACCAACTTTTGCCTCACCTTTAATTCCGTGAAAATTTAAAATCTTACCAACTGAAACATATTTAGTCATAGCTACTAAGCTTCCGGTGCTTCTTCAACCTTTTTAGGTTTTCTGCCTCTTTTAGGTTTTGGAGCTTCTTCTACAACTTCTGCATCAGAAACTTTTTCTTTTTTTTCAGCCTTCTTTACTTCAGTTGCCTTTTCCGCCTCTTCAGCTTTTTGCTTTTTAAATTCTTCTGGTAAATCCGGTCTATCTTCATTCCATCTATCCAATCCCATTTGAGAACGGATTAAACCAATACCAACGTGAACTCTCCACTCATCCATTTTTAATTGAGCTGCAATAATTTTATGGCAGCCGATTGGAGGCAATGGCAACAAAGGTTCGTACAAGTTTTTAATAGCAAATAATTGATCCGGTGAAATAGCCAATTTACGCTTAGGGAATGGCAATTTCGGCAACATCATTTTTTGTCTGATTAAATTGATACCAAAGAAAACTTTTCTAGGTTCCAAACCAATTTTTTCACCGATTACTTCATGGCAATCAGGGTTTGGTAACGGCAACATAGATTTATATAACAATTCAATTTGTTCAAGCTGTTCCTTACTAACCAAAAGTTGTTTAGGAGCTTTTCTTTGTTGAGGGCGACGGTTAAAGTTATTGCCTCTGTTAAATCCACCGCCTTGAGGTCTTCTGTTTTGGAAACCACCTTGATTGTTGTAAGGTCTTTGCGGTCTATTATTTCCATAACCACCTTGATTACGGTTATAACCATTGTTATTGTAACCACCTTGACGGTTGTTATTATATCCGCCTTGATTTCTGTTATATCCACCTTGTTGGCGATTGTAGCCACCGTTTTGTCTATTTTGATAACCACCTTGATTGTTATAAGATCTTTGTGGTCTGTTGTATCTTTGTTGAGGTTCAGAATTACCACCAGCACTGTAATAACGAGGAGCTTCCTCTGTTCCGCCTGCACTGTAGCCATTCAAATATTGTGGTTTTTCTTCTGGTTGAGCGGTTGCTGCCGGAGTTGTGTCATTAGATGGAGAAACCATCATTTTCTTATCCGGATATAAACAATCTGGACATATTACTCTTTTGGGGTTCTTTGTTTCAAACTCACGACCGCATTTGATACACTTGTTTACATACATAATAAAAGCCTCTTAATTAAAAAATAACGTAATTTCTAGGTTAATAATAAATAATAAAGTAAAAAATTCTCCTCAGTAATAAAAAATCGATTTCTA